>Ga0079223_10003164_pt1 | contig 10353 bp, 4 predicted proteins | sample Stecom2011_FD_75072 | JGI IMG/M metagenome (GOLD analysis project Ga0079223, IMG submission 75072) | Agricultural soil microbial communities from Utah to study Nitrogen management - Steer compost 2011 | ecosystem: Environmental > Terrestrial > Soil > Agricultural land | place: USA: Utah...
TGTTTTTTTTCTGCTCTTCTTAATTTTTTTTATCTGTCGGCTTATTTCGCGTGAAGAAAAAATATCATCCCAGTATTCAACACAAGGGTTTAAAAGAAAAAAGTGAACGTCAATCAGTGACGAAACCGCTTCAAACATTTCCAGATAGCAGGGTGGAAGAACAGATATTCCAAAAATCATAACCCGTTCAGGAAACAGACCTGCAGCAATCTGATTTTGGGATACTTTTTTGAGGAAAAGTTTTTTAAGTCTAGCAATATGATTAATTTCTTTGTTTGCAAGATTACGCCAAAGAACAGATTGCCAGTGATTATCCTGTCCATGTTCCTAGTTCATGACCATCTCGGGACGATATACAGAATATTGGTCAAAAAGATCGGCAATTTGTCTTGATAGCTCATATAGTTTTACCGGATTGGAATCGGATAAGTATCTTTTCAATTCAATAAAAGGCTCCTGCTCCAAAAACTGTGGCAGTAGTTTCAGGATCCTCCAATGAAGAATATCAGGTTCCCAAAAAGCTTGTTGGGCGAGTTCCGGAAAAGCCGCTACAAGAAGTGTGCGTATAAATGAATCGGGAAAAGGATATTCACAATGCGACCATATACCGATGCGATCAGAAAGCTGCAGAGTAAGCCATCTTTGCATTCCACGATTCTGAACAACAATTATTTCAGGAGAAAATGCATACTTGCGCGGCTCAGATACAATTTCAGTCAGAATACCTGCAAGATGTTCCATTCGGTTACTGGTATAAAGAAAAAATCCAGACATCTGTTTTAAATCCAAAATACTGAAATAAATTCATTCTGTAATAAAAAAGAAGCCGCAAATTTAACATAAAGGCACTGATTGAATGCCTCCATTTTAAATTCACGGCTTTAAAAATACAAAACAGCAACCGTGAATAGTAACGATTGCTGTTGTAAAAAATGAAACTATTTATATTCTTTCAAAGCTTCCTTGTTTGTAACCTGAAGTTCCACACGTCGGTTATTTCTACGTCCATTTGCAGTTTTATTTGTATCTTTTGGCATATCCGGGCCGTATCCACGTGCTGAAAGACGGGTTGCCAGTTCTGGAGAAACCTGTATCAAATAATTTTTAACTGAGTTAGCACGAGCAAAACTCAACTCCATATTAGTTTGGTATCTTCCTGTGTTATCAGTATGCCCTGCAACTTCGATCTGAAGTTTTGGATATTTTGTAAGCATTTTGCCAATTATATTCAGGTATGGTTTGGAATTAATTGAGATTTCGGTTCTTCCACTTTCAAAATAAACCGCATCCAGAAGCAGTAAGCCAGTGGCAAGCAGTTGTTTTTCAGCATCACTTCGCTTTGATTTTTCTTCTTCCAACTGTTTTTTTGTGTTTGCAAGAGCAATAGAGTCTTCAACTGCCTTTTTTGCAAGAGAATCAGCACGTTGTTTCGCTGCTTCTCTCTCTTTTGCCAGCGCAAGTGAATCTTCTTTGGCTTTCTGCGCCAGACTGTCTGCTGTCCTTTGCGCATCTTGTGCTCTCTTTTCTGCTTCAGCCTTTTCCAATGCTTTTTGTTTTTCTAACTCAGCTGCTTCACGTCGTTTTCCCTGAAGTGCATCAAATGAAAGGACAACGCCACCAAAAAGTCTGAAAGGTTCCAGAGAATTTGATGTAGTCAAAGAACTTCTTTCACGTGAAAGTGTGATATCTGAACCAATAACAGTGGAAAAATAGTGAGGCGTTCGTAAATTAAAAGACAGGGTCAACCACAATGGATCAGTTTTAATGGCAAAATTACTGAGATTTGTACGGGAATTAACTTCTGCACCTAAAATTATCATCGGATGAACAATACCCTGAACACCTGCACTAAGCAGAAAATTGGTACGGTCATCATCAATAGCCCTTGAAGCTCCCTGATTAAGATGAATTTTGATTCCACGATATTCGTCACCAAAAACAAGCGACTCCATAATCAAACCCTGAAAATCAAATTTTGTACGCGTTTCATAAAAGTTATAACCGTCAGCTGCATTTTCATTTATCTGGTCACTTGCTGTTCCGCCAATTAAAGAAAATTTAGCTCCCAATCGTAATGGTGAACTTTTGGGCAAAGGCAATGATCCCATTAATCCACCGCTGAAACTACCAATTCCGATTGTATTATCAAGAGGATCGGGACGTGTAATTAAATAAGCCGGAAGTGCAGCAAATACATCAACAAACGAATTTACACCCCACGAAAAAGCAAGTATGCCGGTCATGATATTGGACTCAGCAGGTGGAGCGTTCAAAATGTCGTTCTTTTGATGATACCATGATCCAAGAAGACTAAATGAAAGTCTGCCTGCACCGAGAGGTTCTGCTGAAACTGTATGCGTAATCCCTCTATTGGCAAGAAATGTAGTAGTCGGCTGAGGAACCCACTCCTCTTCACCAGTTTCTGTACTCCATGATGGAACTACAAGAAACAGCATTAGAGAAAGAACCGCATACAAAGGTAATATTTTCCTTCGAAGACTCATAATACCTCCGGGAAAGATGAAAAATTATTGAAACGCATAATTAATTTGACATAATAAAAAACTGGAAAAACAAACATACATCTGCAATTCTTAATAATTTACTTATTGCCGCATTAAAGTGGTTAAATTTTGCTAAATAATTGCAATAAAACGTTGTACAAGAATTTTACCATAATGGATAAGCGGATGTACATATTTTTATACAGTTCCATTCAGCAAACGCCTTTGAACAATTAAATCTGAATCTGAATTATGAAAATTGACATTTGTTATTGTAAAAAACTACTCTTTTCAAGTAGTTCCCGCTATTTTACTGGATTAAAGTGGTTTAACACCCGTTTATATAACTGACAACAGGATCACTATCAATGTGACTTTTGGCATCCTAATAAGCGATTAATGGAAAAGGATTTGAATATATCCAGGCTTTTTCTTTGCGGTAAACCTCAATTCGGTAAATTCCTTTTTTGTGAACTGGAAACTCCGCATGACAACCTGAAACAACCGCAATGAGCTCCCCATCTCTTATCAAACGAATTGATCCTCTGTTGGGGATTTCAACCAATATAGTAGCAGGCAAACTGAAGTTTTTGCTGAATCCGGGACATGCAATAACACCATTACTGTATCTTATAAAAATAAGTGTTCCGCGGGCATCTGCATGTCTGTAATTACTGATAAATCCATTACCATTTTTTAAAGCATAAAGGATGCTTTGTTTTGAAGAATCAAAAGCGTATCTGTTTAAAGATTTTTTGAGGTAAAGATGTGTCCTTATCCCTTTTAATTCAACTTTTATAGGAAATATCCTGAATCCGAAAAATCCTATCCTTATCTTGCGCGAATGCGCATCAACACCTCCAATTCCACTGATAAATCTCTTTTTGTTCAATCTGTCCCATCGTTGAAGCAGCTCAGAAGGAGGTGAACCAATAAAACGCCTTGGGTAAAGTATTCGTATGACACTGAGCCATGATTTTAACTGTTCAACCCAGTCAGACATCTGATTCCATATCTCTATACCATCATAACCATCAACTTCCCATGATGTCCATGGATAGGGGGGGAAATACCCAAAATAGTGCCTTTTTTCTGCTGGGTGAGCAATAAACCCAATTCCTCCGTTGCTTCTAACAGCTTCTACGTATTGTCTGGATTTGCTGCATTCTGAAAAAACCCGATCAACTCCAATTGCAAGATAATGATTCAGGTTATTTGAATCATTATGCTCGTACCCAACCAGAACCAGAAGGTTTTTATGAAATCCCTCGTAACCATCATTAAGGGCCTCTAACGACATGTGATCAGTAACTACAATGAAGTCAAGTCCAAGATCTGATGCTGTTCTAATCAACTCATTATAATCAGTTCCACCATCAGAGTAAGTTGTGTGAAGGTGCAGTGCTCCACAGACTTCATGAAAATGCTTTTTTTTGAGAATCATAAATTAATAATCAGATTTAAAGAAATCCTGGTAAACCGACTTTGGATTTTTCCCGGTATGATCAAACAATGTAATTTGAAATATATAAAAACCACAAGGCAAAATGGTAAAATCATTACCTCTGCAATCCCATATAAACCTGTTAATCCCGTTCTTAAGCTCGAGTAAAGAGTATTGCCATAAACATTTTCCACTTCTGTCTGAAATTGAAAGTAAGGCACGTCCTTCATCGGTATAAGGAATAAAGTAGCAGAAATTTATACTGTCTTTAAATTCTTCAATTTCAATAATTTTTGTTTCCCCTGAACATATCGTCTCTTTAATGCTGTTCACAAAACTGTCTGTTCCGTATACAACAAGATATCTCCTTGTTTGTAATGGTTCAAGAATTATGAGGTCGACAGGATCAGAAGTATATGGATCCATGGTTTCAACAGTAAAATCTTTTGAGAAACTGTTTGATAAATTTATCGTATGTTTTACTGTGTCTGTGTGAGTTGATTCGTTGGATACGAGAATCTCAAATACAGAGCCAGTATTGAAGCTTGTATTTTCTGCTTTATTGATGGTGTCCATAAATTCCTCAAAGGATGCGGATTGTGCCTCTGATATTTCACGTTTTAAAGTTTGAGAAATAAATGGATCAACAACATCAATAGATGTATTTTCTGCTGCCTTTTTATCATTGTGCCCTATTTCAAATGATACAGGGCTTAATACAGTGTCACTTACATGTTTGCCTTTCTTAAAAATCAGTGCTGCGTTAATTAATTCTCTGTAATGTTCAAAACAGGAATCCCTGATTGTAAAAACAAGTGAATCGGTATCTGATTCACAATAAAAAAAGCCCGGATCGATTCGAATTGTATGTAAAGTGTCAGAAAAATCTGGTTCTTGTCCTTTACCATACCAAATTATTACAGAATCCGCACTTTGATTACTGTTGTGAAATACAATCCTTATTGAATCCCCACCCTGATATTTACCCATAAAAAAAAGGGGCCTCGAGAACTGTATACAGTTCATGTGCGGTAAACTGTCTTTTTCTGGTATTGTGTCGTTAATGTGTTCTGTTTTTTTAGCCAAAACAGTTGAGGTAACATTAATACTCCGTATCATCACAGAAGTATCGGTTTCGCGCTCACCTGAAACTGTAAGCTTGATATAGTATGTACCAGGCTTTTTAAATGTATGTATTGGGTTGTTCTGTGTACTGAATTTACCATCTCCAAATGACCATTGTACGTTTCGTATGGTGCCTTTGGATCTGTTGTAAAAATTGACTTTTAAAGGGGCTGGACCTGCTTTTGGATTAATTGCATAATTTGCAGTAAGTTTTTGTAATACTTCAATCTGAAATTCTGAAGTATCAGATCCGAATTCATTACTTGCTATACACATATAACTGCCCTGATTATCTTCACAAAGTTTGGGAAAAAAAAGTGTATTATCACCAGATTGTACGACAAGTGCATCTTTGAACCATGTATATACAAGAGGCAAACTTCCATTTGCGCGGGTGGAAACACGCAGGCTGTCACCACTGTAACCCTCGATTCTGCACGGGGGAGAAAAAATAAATTCAGGCTCTGGAGTGTTTGCCAGACTTGATTTAACAAATGGTCCAATAATAAAAATTACAATTGCATAAAAACAATCCTTATTAAACCGCATACTTTTTATCCATTGATTCGGGTGAAAACAATCTATTTATCCTGAATACTACATTGAAATAATGGCACAATTGAGAAACTTTAGATCACATCTTGTATTGTGTTAATTTTGTCCGATAATCCTTTTGGGTATAACTGTTCTTCTTGAAACACAATATTTGACAATTTGTAATCCGCATACCATCATTCCAGTATACTCAGAAATCAGGTTCTTAATTCCAGTGATGCTATAAGGACAAAAAGCAAGTCCCATTCCATGAAAGCTGCAGGGTAAGTACAGAAAAAAAACAGGTGAATAACTATGCGTATAAGGATCTTGTTTTATAAAACTGCAGCCAGTGCGGCGTTATTGTACAAAAAGTCGTAAAAACTCAGCCTCTGAAATGATATTATGGCAGATAAGTCAATTTTGATTTGAACTGCTTTGTAGTATGGCCTTCCGACAGAACTGATAGTTGAATAAAATAGATTCCCGATTTCACTGGTTTATTGTAGGAATCTTTCGCATCCCATATAAGGGTATGTGCTCCGGCACTTGAAGGTGTAAGCAGCTTGTTCCAGACCCTTCTTCCAAGTACATCAAAAATGGAAAATCTGAGTTTGTCTTTAGCCCCGAGAGGCACAGTATAACGAATATAAGCAGTGGAACGGAAAGGATTAGGATAAGCAGCACACAAGGAGTATTTGAAAGTCTGAATAAGATCTCCGAATTTCTTTCTAAATGTATCATCAGATGCTGCCAGCCATCTTAAAACAGAACTGTTGGCGTCAACAGAAACTGTACTCTTGCTTTCCCATCTGTTTGTAGCCGGATTGTAAATAAGAGCTTTATAATCAGAAGGGAAAGAACCATTTGTTAATAAACTGAAAGAGATTTTAACCGGTTCCGAAGAATTGTTCGTAAAAGATATTTCTTGTGTTAATGCTTCATCAATTTTTCTTTGCATGAAGTGGCCATAAGTACGGTTTTCAGCTCTGTTATATACTTTAACCCTGGCTTTGGAAAATGATGGTGGTGCTGGGTAATATGGATCGCTGTTTCCTGGAACGTAACCACAATGAACATCCGGAAGTAACCCGTCTTTTTCTGTTTCACCGGAGATTATTACACTCCACGATTGATCTGTCTTCTTTTTGGAAAGATTTCGCTGCGGTGACATGGCAACTGGTATTGGCGGTATGTTAAGTGTTACCGTATCTTCCAAAGGATTATAAACAGAATAACAACTATTGTTTTCGTATTTTAGAACTGAATTCATGGTTTTGTCCCCTGTAAATTCTGGCAGGTAAATACCATGAGTTCTATACCGGTTTGTTTTATGCTCTGTTTCCCAGGAATATATCTGAAGATCATTTCCGGCATTTGTTGAATCTATTATATCTGCAATCCTTATATCAAACTTGTGGGGGAGAGCAAAATCGGTCCAGTTTTCTGGTGGAAGCTTGATATTTACACCCTCTTTCAGAGACAATGTTACTGCTGAACCAAAATCAAAATGAATGTTTTCTCTGGTTTTTACCCATATCAATTTACCTGGAGAAAAATTGAAAATTGAGGAATCATTCTTGCTATATTCCACCCATTTGTCATCCGAGGACCTGTTATCACGATTCGGAAACCACCGAAACATTCTAAGGTATTTTGTATCGTATACCGGATTTTCACTTTTCATTATCTTTGAAATTACAAATTCTGGTGAGTCGTTTTCCAGTTCAGCAGTAACAAAAAGTGGAGACCACTCCATTTCCGAAGTAGTAATTTCATCAGACTTTTCCCTATAAACCCGTTTTGACATATTGAGAGTATCCCTGTGAACGCCGTCAGAAACAATAAAATAAGCCCTTGTGCTGTTATCAGGATTTATCACATTCTCATCTGAGGATATGGTCAGATAAACTATATCTGAAATTGTGTGTAATGTATCTGTATAAGAATGTTTTCCAGGAGCCTCTTCTCCGCGACCATAAATATAAGTCCACAATACATTAGCAATATTGTCTGTTATAAGAATTGCATCATTAATATCGTGACCCGGTATCGCAACTGTATCAATATCAGTAAGAGGATCCAGTTGTGGAGCCAATGTATCTATCAGAAGCAAGAAAGGAAAGCGAAGATTTGAAGTTTTAACATAAACAATATTGTTGACAGAATCCACAACGGAACCATGTTCTGCAAGTAAAACACCACTACTGTCTCTGTACAGACAAAGGTCAGATGGTGAATAACCTGAAGGAAGGTTTGAATATCTGAGTCCGACAAAAAATGGGGGACCAGAATATTTACTCAGAAAACTAATACTGTTTCCTGCATCTATCATACCCTTGTATTCAACAGGTTTGAATGCTGCTATTGTGTTTTTAACCGGATCGGTCTGGAATGAAATATCTTTCCATAACTGAATCGTGTTATTAAATGCAAATACAGTATCCCTTTCAACACTTTTGTCAAAAAACTCAACAATTTCTCTTGTGAAATCAGGTGTCGTGATACTGTCTGTACTTGATGGTGAAGTCCATTTTTCATCTCCTGTTTTAAGCCATAAAGCTATATAGTATCTTGTATTGAAAAGGATTGATCCGTTTGTTTGAAGCACAGTTTCGCTACAGGAATCTTTAACAGGAATAATCTGACTAATTTCAAATTCAAGTGAAGGAACATGCTCTGTAGAATATGAAATACCAATCTCAAAATCTGATTCGTCGAATTCTTCTACACACCACATGATTCTTATTTGGGCACTCAGTGTATCAAATACAAGCTTTTTGATAACAGCATTGTTGTGTATTGATGACTCAACAGTTTTGAATGATGAAACAACAGCAGAACTGAGTTTACTGTTTTTACTTTTAAGTACAACTCCAATCCAGATCGTTTTTTCAATCCCCAAAAAAGCACTGTCATGTATAACAAATGAGAACTTGTCATCACTACTGTTTTCCAGGACCTTCTTTGCACAAAACCATCGTACATCATTGGAAGTAAAAGAAATCAGGGAACTGTCAAGGGTATAACAGAATCCAATTGAATCAATTCTGGTAGTGTCAACGCTTGAAATATCAAGAATGTCAATCAGAGCCGAATCATCTTTGAGATAATTACCCGAAATATTTATTTTAATTTCAGGTGTTGAAGTATCATTCAGTAATACCAGACATCCATTCGATGGAGAAAATACTGAAATTTTGCCACTTTTGAAGTACAACCCGGTAATAAGGCCATAGGTTTCATCTATTTTTCCCGATACGGTTAATGTATCGATATATGTTCCGCTATCATTGGTAAGTTCGTCCATACTGTAGTTTTTAAGATTCCAGGAGCTTGATGGTGAGGATGGAATACTGTCTTTTAGATACCATATTCCAACGGAATCAACTGACAAACTGGAATCATGAATATCATTCAGATTTTTCAAGGAAATAATTATATCAGTCTGTCGGAAATATTTTGCAGAAATTATTATCGGATTATCACCCTCCTTATGTACAGGCTGCTCTGTAACGCTTAAAAGAACTGGTTCACTGTGAACTGTATCAGCTATATTCGAAACCACACAATAAAAAACAGATCCGCTGTCATTAACAGTAAGATTCTTCATAATCAGTATATCTGAATTGCCAAGTGTATCATCTGGAACACCTTGTTTAAACCAGGCATATGAAAGGGGAGTGGTTCCGGTAGCTGTTACAAAAAAACGTGCAGAATCACCTTCAGATATATTGACTGAATCAGACTGTTCAGTAATTTGCGGACCAACACTGTCAACTGTTAACGTGACAGTATCACTGTTAACCGTACCCGCCACATTGCTTATTTTGCAGTAGAATTCGGTTCTGTTGTCAGAATAAGAAGCCTTAAATGACAAAACATTACTGTTTTCACCTGTCTCTTCACCGTTCCCAAACCACTGATATATCAAAGGCTCAGTTCCCGAAACCGTTACCGAGATATTAAATGAATCTCCATCATTAACCGTATAAGTTTTCGGTTGTTTCTGAATAACTGGTGGAAAGAAAACTTTTACAAAAGTTTCTTTGCTCTGATAATTACCTGCAATGTTCTTTACAATACATTTGTAAAACCCACTGTCGTTCGCAGAAACTGTATCAATAGAAAAGACAGAATCAGTTCCAACAGTGTCTTTTTCGTTTTTGATCCATAAAAAGCTGAGCTGTTCTCCTGAAGTTTCAACACTCAGGTATAGCTCTTTTTTAACGATAACCTCAACTGTATCTTCAAGATCACCGGTAATTTCTGGAACAGCAAGCACTCTCAGAAAGGCTTCTCTGGTTGTGTCTGTGCCATATCCATTCTCTATTACGCAATAATATATTGACGAATCATAAGAGACTGAAACACTGTTTCTTGAAACAGTTGGATAATTGGCACCTGTTACTGGTTTTGCGTTTCTGTACCACTGGTACTCAAGAGGTGGTGTGCCGGCTGCAAGAACCGAAAATTCCAATCTCTTCCCTTCACCTATTATCAAGGTGTCAGAAGGTTCTGTCAAGATCACTGGCGGCGAAGCTACTTTAATGGTAAAAACACTGTCCATAAATAAGCCAGTGCTGTCTGTAACCTTAACCCGAATTGAATATTCGGTTTTTGCGGTATCGTAATTCAGGATCTCCCTGTTTTTCAATGTATCTTCTGCGATAATGAATAATTTATTATCATCATCACCTTCTCCGTCTACCAGTACATAATCGTATACATTTTGTTCCGGATCAA
>Ga0079223_10003165_pt1 | contig 10350 bp, 6 predicted proteins | sample Stecom2011_FD_75072 | JGI IMG/M metagenome (GOLD analysis project Ga0079223, IMG submission 75072) | Agricultural soil microbial communities from Utah to study Nitrogen management - Steer compost 2011 | ecosystem: Environmental > Terrestrial > Soil > Agricultural land | place: USA: Utah...
CAAGACCATTTATCCCTATTTTACCTGTCTAATCCAGTATCTCTATATAGTGGGGTCTATATAGTGGGGTCTATATAGTGGGGTACATACTGTAGTGCACTGTTATAAAGGGTGCAGCACAATTATGCCATAGGCGGCGGCGCCAGTGCAGCTTCCCCTCACGCTGTCAACACCGATTCGCGTTCCTATCGCAGCAGCCTCGGGCGGGGTCGTGTTGACCTACCCAAAGCTGGCTGCGACGATTCGCCACAGCCGGGCCGCGTGTACATAGTGCTATCTCATGCGGTAAACTTGATACAGAACGAATTTTTGTAAGGGGTACCTATGAAAGCGCTGTCTCGATTCAGTTCCATGATGTTTGCCGCCCTGCTGGCGTTGTCCAGCACTGGCGCATTGGCCCACAGTGCGTTGACGGCCTCTTTGCCGGGCGACGGTGTTGTCGTGGCTGCCCCCGAAAAGCTGGAGCTGACCTTCAATGAAGACGTGCGGGCGCTGCGAGTGACCTTGGTACATGGCGAACGGCATCAGATCGACTTCGGCTTCACGCCCAACACCTCCGCTCAGAGTACTCTGAGTTACGAACTGCCGGCGCTGATGAATGGTGCCCACACCGTCGACTGGACCGTGATCGGGACCGACGGACATACCGTCAACGGCAGCTTCGGTTTTACCGTGAGCCCGGACGGGGAAGTCGCTACCGCTCAGGAACATGATCATCACCATCATCACTGATCTCACAATTTACGGATAGCGATGTTCACGTCATGGGTACTGGCAGAGCTGGCCAGCAAATGGCTCATTTATGTTGCGATGCTGGCGGTACCCGGTGGTTTTCTGGTGTTTTTGCTGGCCGGCCGCCATCGCCTTGATGTCGGCACGCGCAAGACATTGCTTTCCCGCTATTTAATCCCGGCCTGCCTGTTAGGCATCGTGGCGGTGAGCCTGTTTTTCCTCATTCAGATAGGCAATATAAATCAGCGCGGCGTGGCGGGTATGCTGGATCGCGAAATGGGCGCTCTACTGGCGTCCACCGCATTGGGTGATGGCTTGCAATGGCGCCTAAATGGCTTTGTGCTGGCGCTGGTTGCTGGCGGTCTGATGTGGATCACATTGTCTGTTCGCTCATCGTCTTCTCGCTCATCGGCGTATTTGCGCTCAAACGATGGCCGGCCGCAACGCAAGGCAGTCATCATCGCGACGGTGGCAGCAATGCTGGCCAGTCTGGCGTTCGGTATTTCGTTCACCGTGCTCGGTCATGTAGCCAATCTGGCGCTGCCAGGGCGCATTGCCATTGTCCTGCACCTGTTAGCGATTTCGGTATGGGGCGGTGCGCTGCTGCCGCTACTGATGTTGCTCTCTCGGGCTCTGTCTGCCACCGCCGCGCTGCCCCCCGGTGCGGCCCCGGACGATTCGACACCTCAGGGGGAGGGGGCTTCACTTGAGGCGGAGGAGGCTTCGCCTTCATCGGGCCCTTTATCCTCTCCTTCATCTGGCCCTTCATCATCTGCCCCTTCATCATCGGAACGAGCCGGGACGGTTCTCCTGTTGAAGGAGTATGGTCAGTTGGGCTGGTGTTTCCTTGCGGTGCTGGTGCTATCTGGCCTGTTTCTGATCTGGCAGTTGCTGGCGTCGCCGGGTGACCTGTTTAACACATCGTACGGACGCCTGATGTTGCTCAAGCTGTCACTGGTCAGTGCCTTGATGTTATTGGGTGCGCTCAACAAATACCGGCTGGTGCCAAAACTGGAAAATTCAGAGAGTCATGCTGCCTGGCGAGCCCTCCGGCAATCTATCCGCGTTGAGACGGTGCTGGTGTTTCTGGTCCTGGTGATGACCGCACTGTTTACTACCGTTGTGGGGCCTCTCTAAGTTCTGCTATCGAGGCTCTTTGTCACCAAACTGTAACTATTTCGTCATCGCTCATTAAAGAATTTGTAATATTTGGGCGCTTTGACTAGACTGCGCCCCAAATGAACTACTTCGAAGTTTCTTACACTACTCTTGGTGGTCTCGGGCTGTTTTTTCTAGGCCTTAAGTACCTCTCGGATTCATTGCAATCCAGTGGGCGGGACGTGATCAAGAAAATTCTTGAATCCCTGACCCGGACCCGCATCCTGGCGGTGCTTGCTGGCCTGGGGATTACCGTTTTCGTTCAGTCCAGCACCATTACTACCGTCATGACGGTCAGTCTGGTCAACGCGGGGCTCATGGAGCTGCGCCAGGCCATCGGTGTCATCCTCGGCGCCAACGTGGGTACGACCGTCACCGGCTGGCTGATCTCCATCAAAGTCGGCAGTTACGGGCTGTTGCTGATTGGCGTCGGTATCTTTCCGATGTTTGCAGCCAAGCGCCAATGGATGTCCACGCTGGGCAAAACCTTCGTTGCGCTGGGGCTTATATTTGTTGGCCTCGAGATCATGCGCAGTGCGTTTGCGCCGTTGCGCGACGACGCCAACTTTATTGGTTATCTACAGATATTCGACGCTCAGACGCTGACTGGCCTGCTGGCGTGTGTGGCGATTGCCGCTGCATTGACGATCATTATCCAGAGCAGTTCAGCGATGCTCGGTATTACCATGACGTTGGCAACGACGGGATTGATCGACTTTCATACCGCGGTTGCACTGGTTGTTGGCGAGAACCTGGGTACCGTGGTCACTGCCCAGATCGCCGCGATCGGAACAAATACTACGGCCGTCCGGGCTGCGCGCGCTCACGCTATTTTCAATATTGTTGCGGCGATGGTCGTCATTCTCGTGTTCCCGTGGTTCGTCGACTTCATCCAATGGCTGGTGCCGGGCGATGCGAATACATTGGCAGCTGACGGCATCAACACAGGCATAGCCTGGCACATCGCGGTGGCCCACACGGTCTTCAATGTCGTCAACGTACTGATCTGGATACCGCTGATAGGTGTGCTGGCGCGCATCGTGACCTGGCTGGTGCCGCAGAAGGATGAAAAGGAAGTTCACAAGCTTAAATATCTTGGCAACAGAGGTATCGTCGGCCCAGAGGTAGCACTACAGCAAGCTACTCTGGAGATGGACAACCTGGTGGATATCACCCGGGAAATGTTCCAGGTGACCCGTGATTACGTGAGTGGTGAGGGTCACGACCAGAAAAAGTTCGATCGTGTGAATCGTCTTGAAGACATTACCGATAATATTGAAGAAGAGATGATCAGCTTCATCACCCAGGTATTGACGGGGGCGGTGACCCGCGAACAGTCTCGACGAGGCTACGGTCTGATGCGAATGGCGGACGAGTTGGAAAGCATTGCGGACTCCCTGCAGGCATTCAGCATTTATCGCAGTCGCCTGTTTAAGCGTAAGGAAGATTTGAGTGATGATGCCTGGCAAGACGTGATGTCGTTTTTTGACGAGATCGAAGCCCATTTCGACCGGCTTACCGGGGCTCGCATGCAGGGTGACAACATCATGCAGATTCGTGACCTGCTGAAAGAAGGCAAGGCGATCAAAAAACTGGCCAAGGAGATGCGTAGCCGTCACCTCGATCGGCTCAAGGAAGGCAGTTGCGCACCGGTGACAGCTCAGACCTACAGCGATATGTTTGTGACCCTGCAACGCATCAAGAATCACAGCACCAACTATATCGAAGCCTACGTCGGGCTTTAATACCGCGTTCAGCGTTGGGTCAGGCGGAAGCTCCAGAACGATATCAGCGCCGCACCCAGCATCAGCAGTAACATGGGATAGACGGTGCCGTTGAAAATCAGTGCCACCAACTGCGCAGCCAGCGCCGATAAGCCCATCTGCAAAAAGCCTGTCAACCCCGATGCACTTCCCGCCAGCCCCGGTGATTCATTCAGCGCGGCCGCCTGGGCATTAGGCATGGACAGCCCGTTGCCGAATGTGGACAGCGCAATGGGCAGGAACAGACTGAGTGGCTGCTGAAAGCCAGCCAGTTGCAGGCCCAGAGCAATCATTACCCCCGTTATGCCGAGCAGCGAGCCGCCCATGATCATGCGTTGGGCGCCGTATTTCTGCGACAGCCGACGCGCCACGTAACTGCCCGACATGAAACCGAACGGGATCATCACGAAGTAATAACCATACTCATTGGCTGGACGCTCCAGTACCGAGATCATGATCTCCGGCGCAGCAGAAATAAAGCTGAAGAACATCACCGACACGAAGGCCGCGTTGAAAGCGTAGCCAACGAACTTCCGTGAGCGCAACAGAATCGCAAACCCGCGGAGCATACCGGGTGTGCCGTCGGCCGATGACTGGGTTTTGAGCGTCTCCGGCAAGAAGCGATACATGAGTGCCAGCAGCACAGTACTGATGACGATGGTCAGATAGAAAATGGCGTGCCAGTCGTAGCGAACCAATAGTTCGCCGCCTACCAGCGGAGACAACATAGGCATCACGACCATAACCATCACCAGCGTGGCGATGATGCCGGCCGATTGATCGGCCGGGTAAATATCTGTCACGATGGCGCGGGCCAGCACCAGACCGACCGCACCGCCTCCCGCTTGGATGATGCGACCGATAATCAGCCACTCAATGGTGGTGGCAACAACACACAGCCATGAGCCGATTACGGTGATGAAGATGCCCACCAACATAACCGGGCGGCGTCCGTAACGATCGGACAACGGCCCGTAGATCAGCGTAGCAACGGCAATCGCCATTATGGAAAGGCTCAATGTCAGCTGGGCAATCGCGGTACTGACCGTAAAGTGTTCGCGAACAACAGGAATAGCTGGCAGCATGATTTGCATTGTCACAGGCCCCAGCGCTGAGGCGGCGGCCAGCAAGACGATCATGCCGCGCGACAGCGCGGTAGGTATGGACATAAAGTAATAGGTTCTCTTCGGGCGAACAGCTCTCGTAACAGTGGAGTCAGTTGACGATTGGACAATACGGGCAGGTCGGATTTATCAGGTTATCCGTGCCGCGCCATTCGACCGCCCGGCGAGACATCGTCTGGCTCAGGGCTGTAATACCGCGTCACGGCGTTCTTGCAGGTTGGTATTGCTTTGGTTGCTGGTGATCACACTTCCTCCGAGTAATGCCAGTCGCTGGTTGCGGCTGATATCGTAGGCCAGACTGAATGTCCCCAGTTGGAATTGACGAGCGAGATGTTGCGCATCGCTGTCAGCCGGATCGCTTTCCACCGAATTGAGCTGGATGCATGACAGGGCATCGCCATCAGGCGCTCGCAAACAGACTGCTTGTGCGTCTTCAGCCAGAATTTCCAGCGTCAGACCCGCATCGTGTTCCGTGAAGCGCGGTGAACGGCGTAGATAACCCGCGAGTTCCCGGCCGAGCGCGTGATTCTCGCCGGTAAAGCGAATCGGTAGACGAATGCCCAGCCGGCGGAAACTGTCCGGGTCGAGCCGCAGAGCGTGAGTATAATACTCGTTTGCCGTCTCATAGTCTCCCTCTGCCCATGCAGCCCCTGCCAAGCGCACTCCTACCCGGGCGCGCAACAACGCTTCCTGGGCTGGCAACAACTGTAATGCGGCGGTGGCAGCCTGGCGAGTCTGCTGGTGACGGCCGCGCTTTGCCTGTATTTCGGTCATGTAAGCGTGGTAGTAACCTTCGTTCAAGGCATAAGCACCCTGGCTGAGATTGGCCTCCAGCAACTGCTGCATAACACCGGGGCCGAGTAGGGCGATCAACTCCGGCTCCAGCCACTCAGGAATGTGTACATCCAGCGGCGCGTACGGCCGCATGCGGTTTTGCAGGGTCTCCTGGTCGGCGAACAGCGATGCGGCATGACGCCCGGCCCGCCATGAGCGGAAACGGGCAACTTGCGCCTCAATACGCAGTTGCGCTGTTGTCCAGCGGGGACGGGTGGCGATTTCTTCGCGCAGTTGCTCGTAGCGGATACGGTACGCGAGGCTGTTCACCAAGGCAGCGTAGGAGTCCTTTTGCGCCTCATCGGCGGTATACGATCCAGTTCGGTCCGGCTGGTTGAGGGCCGCCTGGGCGAGTCTGGCGGCGTCGCCTGGGTAACCGGACAGCATCAGGAACAGGGAACTGACCATAAAGTGATCAGTGCGGTTCATCACACTGACCAGCGGCGTTTGCGCGTCACGCCAGACCATCATATTGTCGAGCGCATCGCGGGCGCCGTCGAAGCGCCCCTGGGACATATACAGATAGAGTTTGTAGACCCAGGGATTGCCGACGCTGTTGGGGTCAATACGTCGGGATGCCCGATCCAGGTAATTTTCCGCTTCTTCGAAGCGCAGCAGATTAAGGGACACTTCGGAGGCGTTGAGCAAGTGGACTGTGTTCAGGTCGTCTTCGCTATCTATGGCCGCTTGTTCCTGCTCCTCGGTCATGGCATTTTCGCAGGCGACCAGTGACTCATCCGGTCGCAGGTCGGCGAGCTCCACAGCGCATAGCGTATTCCACGCTCGACTGCGGTCGCGTGGGTCGTTGCTGGTCGCCAGCACCCTTTCGGCACTGGCCCGGGCGTCGTCATAGCGTTTCATCTTGATAAGCGGCCAGCCGCGAAACGACTCAACATCCTGACCATAAATCGCACTGACCCGATCGAGGTAGTCCAGCGCCTTTTGCTGATTGCCGATCAATTGGTTGGCGTAGGAAAGCTGGCTTAGAGTGAGATAGTGCCACTCCAGATTGCCGGACTTCAGGGCACGGCCCAGGGTGCTGTAATCCATCAGCTCCTCGGCCTGGTGGAGGTGATACAGCGCCCGAGGCAGGTTGCCTTCCACCCGGAACAGCACTTCGGCGAGTGCAAACTGGGCACCTGGGGCATCGGGAGATTCGCTCAGCCAGGCCTGTGCCAGCTCGCGGGCGCGCACATTTTCGCGCAGTGCCAGGGCATCGCAAATTGCCAATGCCTGCGGTTCGACAATGCCGCTCATGCCGAAACACAAGCGCTGACTGCCGGTTAAATCTATATCACCCCAGTCATCACTCTGCTGGGCGACGGTTGGCAGACACCAGAAAACAGCCGCGCAACAGGCCGCCAATATGGTAGTGCGCCGCGCGTTTCGTACTTGCGCGACAGGTTTGATCAAGCGCATAAGGGCGTTTATCCGCCGCATGAAGGGTCTTATTCGCCGCACGAAGGCTCTTATCTGGAGCCTAAGGGCTCCGGACCCACAGACCGTTTGATGGTCTACGTCGCTGGTCACCTCGCTCAACGCGGCGCCTTGAGCGTACTGCGCGCAAGTGCTTCCATGGGCTCGCGCAGACAATCCCGCAGTACGCGATTGAAATCTGCGACACCCGGCGCCAGCTCTACACGATGACCCAAAATGGGGTGCAGCAGGGTTTCCAAATCATCGGCATTCACGTAACTGCGACCCCGCAATGTTGCCAGCACCTGCAGCGCCGGCAGAGCCAATACCAGGCTGCGCGTGGAGTTGCCCTGTATTACCCGCTCATCGGCACGCAGCGCGCGAGCAGTATCTACCAACGCGGTCTTGATGCTGTCGGCGATGTATACCTGGTTATCGATCACACGTCGGGCAGCGAGGATTTCATTGCGTCCCACCTGGCGCTGTGGCTCATTCAAATCGCGACGCTGCTGCCAGGTCTGCAATACTTCCAGCTCTGCGGCGCGCTCGATATGCTGCATGCTGATCTTGAACAGAAAGCGGTCCAGCTGTGGTGTGGGCAGAGGATAAGTACCTATCAGGTCGAGCGGGTTCTGGGTCGCGATGACGAAAAACAGCGGGTCGAGCGGGTAGGTCACGTTGTCCACCGTAACCTGCTTTTCACCCATGGCTTCCAGCATCGCTGACTGCACTTTGGGTGACGTCCGGTTGATCTCGTCGGCCAGTACCACATGCGCGAAAATCGGGCCGTGGCGGAAGTGAAAACTGTTGCTGTTGGTATCAAACACGGAACTGCCGGTCACGTCGGACGGCAGTAGATCCGGCGTGAACTGGATGCGCCGGAATGCCGCGATGGGTACGCTGGTTGCATCTTGACGATCATCCACAATCGTTTCACCCAGCGCTTTGGCCAACGTGGTCTTGCCCGACCCGGGAAAGTCTTCCAGCAGGACGTGGCCGTCGGCCATCAGGGCAATAACCGTCAACTCGATCACCTCGTCGCGACCAATGACACGCGCTTTCACAGCCTCCGTCAAACGTCGCAGCACATCTCCGGCGGCTGTCAGTGCGTTATCGGGCGCGGCCGTGCCGGGATATGGGCTGTCAACGCCGGGGCTGTCGGACGCCGGGTGGGCATTGGACGAAAGCGTTTCCGTGACTTGCATGTATGACTCCACTGATCATTCAGGATACAAAATCCAGGTAGTGTGAACAGGCCCTAGCGGCTGTAAAGCCAGGGGGCCGGGTGCAACAGTGCCCAGACATTGCGCCAGGCAGGTTGCGTCTCGCGCAATTGTTGCTTCAGTGCCCGGCGCTGCGCCTGCCAGGCGGACGCGGGCAGTGGTTGTGCCAGTACCCCCTGAGGCGAAAGGCCCCCGCCACGCGAGAAACCCCCGCCACGCGAGAAACCATAGCCCGGTGTCCGCTGAAGGTGCCAGTCGGTCAGAGTCTGCAACGCGGGCAGGGTATTGCCAGCGCGACGCGCGAATGCTTCCCTACTTTCCCCGGCCCGTCGATGAATGCCGTAGGCAGCCAGTTGGTCCAGGCCGGCTCGGAACTGTAACCGGTACTGTGCGGAATCACCATGCAGGGAAGGGCTCAACGCCCGCCAGCCGCGGACTATGTAGCTTGCCAGCAGCGCCGCGAGAGCCAGAACGGCCAGTACGCGCACCAGTGCCTCCAGCGTCAGGTCCGACGCACCGCCTTGTGAGTTCACGAAGGCATCGAAGCTCGGGTCTTCACGCAACATGTCACCCAACAGTTGTTGCAGAGAGTCCTGGGGGTCGACTGACATGTCGACCAGGCTTTCGCGCGGTGCAGGGTCTACAATAACCCAACCCAGACCGTCCAGGTATATCTCTGGCCAGGCATGACCGTTAACGGCTTGGATCAACAACGCTGACCCGCCGGCCCGATTCGCTGAAGGCACCGAGTAGCCCACCCCTACCCGCGCCGGTATACCGAGACTGCGATACAGATAAGTCGCAGCGTAGGAAAAATGGATACAGTAGCCGGTCAGGTCGCCGAATAGAAACGAGGCTGCCGGATCCGTTGCATAAGCATGGTCATTGGCGAGGCTGTAGATACCGTTATCGTCGAACCATGCCTTGATGGCCAGCGCCCGCGCGTATGGATCGTCGGCGAACTCTTCGCGCAGCCCCTCAATCAATTCGCGCGCCAGTTCGCCGTAGCGTGGGTCGTCAGGCAAGGCCAGGTATTGTTCCCACTGGGCGACCGACCAGGTGGGCGATCCGGCGCGGCGACCGATCAGGTCAGGAAACTGAAATTCCGGCACCAGTGATTCCACGGTATAAGTTTGTCGAAAACGCAGGCTGTTGGGGTTGGGTGTGTTTTCAAACCGCAACGGCGCGTCCAGGCCAAACGGACTGCGGTGCGGTGTTAGCAGCCCGATGGTGGTGGTGACACTGCGACGCTGGTCCCGAGCCGGGATTTCCTCATCCACGGTGACAGGGTTAACAGGGAATTCGGCCACCAGGTCCTGGTCCATATCATTGCGTTCTGCTGTCCAGAGAAAGCTGCCGTTGAACTGGGAGTAGGCAGATTCGCGGAAGTAATACGCACCTTCGGGCGGTTCGTAGTCGTCGCGAAACAGCACGACCGCTACGGGTGCTTCGCGGTCGCTGGCATTGTTCTCTCCGTCACGGAAAGGGTTTTCGTTGGTGGAGCCCCCTGGCCGCATTGACTGGCCTGTGAGACCCAGGTCGTCCGTCAGGCTGGGAGTGGGCATACCGAAGAACTGGACATAGAATAGTAATGAGAAGCACAGCAAGGCCAGAATGGAAAAGTGATACGGCAGGCGTTGCTGCGGTTGTTCCATCATCAGCAGAATGATCAGCGCCATGACCGCAATCACGCCAATACCCATCAGCAGAGCGGACGGATCAATGCCCCGGATCAAGGCGAAGTCACCGATAAAGTAGGGGCGGTCAATCATTCCGCGCTGGTGCGCCGCCAAAGTGATGACAAAGGCGCTGGCGACAAACAGCAGTTCCGGCACGCTGCCCCAGCTATAACGGTTGGCCAGCAGCCGCAAAACCAGGCCGATGGTGGCGGCAAGAGTCAGCCAGAACAGAATCTGGCCGCCTTGATAGGTGGCCATTGCGCCCAGGGCTTCGGCCAGCTCTGTGCTGTGAGTCAGTGCTCGGGCAATCAGCTGGCTGATCACCACAGTCAGGATTGCTAGCAGGGTAATAATGGGCGTGCGTATCTTAAGCAGCGGCGCGCGGGAAGGCAGGGAGTCCACCCAGAAGCACGCTACAAAG
>Ga0079223_10003167_pt1 | contig 10346 bp, 8 predicted proteins | sample Stecom2011_FD_75072 | JGI IMG/M metagenome (GOLD analysis project Ga0079223, IMG submission 75072) | Agricultural soil microbial communities from Utah to study Nitrogen management - Steer compost 2011 | ecosystem: Environmental > Terrestrial > Soil > Agricultural land | place: USA: Utah...
AAATTGCATCCTTCTATGATTTTTATTACCATGGGAGCAGGAGATATAGATAGGATAGTGCCAAAGATTGCTGATAGATTAAATGAGTTGGCCAACTTAAATGAATAGTTGAATTTCCTTTTTGCGGAAATTGAAGAATGAATTATAAAATGTAGAATGAAAAAGGGGTGGAATTTAATAAAATGGGTTTTGTTGCTGGGCTATTTTCCAGTGATGTTGGCATTTGTGTCAGCAAATCATCGTTCTACCATCTGTTCAAACGTTAAAGTTATTGTTAAAGACAGTCTGGATATTCGTTTTGTCTCAGGAGATGAAATTAGAACTTCTGTGCTTAAAAAGTACCCAGATATGTTGGGCTATGTGGTTAAAAACTTAAATTTCAATGAAATAGAAGATTTTGTAAATCGCCACAGTGCTGTTAGTAGATGTGAAGTTTTTGAAACCGTTCAGGGAGTTGTTTATATTGAGGTAAAACAACATAAGCCAATGTTAAGAGTATTTGCTGCAGATGGAACTTATTATTTAGATCGTAATGGCTTGCAAATACCTGTTTTTAAAAACTTCTCTGCACGTACCTTAGTAGTCAATGGTGCAGTTTCTAAAGAAGATAGAATAGATTTATTGAATGTTGGACGTTTAATTACAGAAGATGAGTTTTGGTCTGCGCAAATCGAACAGATCTATATCCGTAAGAACAATGAATATGTTTTAGTTCCACGTGTTGGAGATCATTGGATTTTATTGGGACAACCTATCAATGTGGATATAAAGCTTCGTAACTTACGTGCTTTATATACGGACGGATTATTGCCAAAAGAGTGGAATGATTTCAAATTAATTAATTTGAAATATGAGAATCAGGTTCTTTGTTCAAAGAACCGAAATTTGTGATATTTAGACCTTTAATTATTTCGGAAGATGGTTGGAGGAATGATGGAAAATATAAACCTTAGCACGATGAATCAAGATTTTAAATTGTTGGTAGCCTTAGATATTGGCACCACTAAAGTTGCCGCCACGGCAGCTCGTAAGTATAGCAATGGCCATATTGAAGTTTTAGGCGTAGAACGCACTACTTCTACAGCAGTGAAGCGGGGTATTATTATGAATATAGAAGAGACGGTAAACTGTATTAAAAAAGTGGTAGATGCTTTAGAAACTCGTCTGGCTATTCGAATTTCGGAGGTATATGCTGGGATATCAGGGTATAATATGAAAAGTATTACCAACTCATGTTATCGTTTTATAGAAAAGGATACTGAAATTACATCTTTCGATATTGAGCAATTGCGACTTGATAGTTTTCGTATTGCCTTGGAGCCAGGAGAGAAGATTTTACATGTGATTCCCCAAGAATATACCGTAGATAATGATTTGGTGGAAGGTAAGCCCATAGGTATGTATGGTCGTCGTTTGGAAGGAAAATTTAATGTGATTATTGGCAATGTGAATGTTATTAAGAATATTGAGAAATGTATTGAAAGAGCAGGATGTAATATGGCTGGTCTCATTCATGAGCCTCTGGCTTCAGCTTATGGAGTTTTATCTGATGAGGAGATGGAGGCTGGAGCAGTGGTTGTGGATATAGGTGGAGGAACAACAGATATTGCTCTTTTTTACGATGGCATTTTACGATATACTGCCGTTATTCCATTGGGAGGTAATGTGATTACATCAGATATTAAAGAGGGCTGTTCTGTTATTCAGAAACAGGCAGAAGCTTTAAAAGTACAGTTTGGCTCAGCGTTAGAAAGCTCTATTGAGCGGGATATGGTGGTAGCTATCCCAGGTATGCCGGGATGGGAGCCTAAAGAGATTTCTTTCAAAAGTCTGGCTTGCATTATTCAGGCACGTATGGAGGAGATCATTGAGTTTACACTTCGTCATATTGAATTAAGTGGTTTCTACGATAAGTTGGGTGCGGGTATTGTGGTAACAGGCGGCGGCGCCTTGTTAAAACATATTGCACCACTTTTTAAGTTAAAAACAGGCTTGGATGTAAAGTTAGGCACTCCTGATAGATGGCTCTCTTTAGAAACTGCATCAGAAAAAGAACGAATGTTTTACACCACTGCAATGGGACTGTTGACTTCAAGCTCAATTTTTGCACCGCAGAGAGCCGTTGAACAAAAATTGTTTGATACAAGTGAACATGAAGTTCCTATTCAGGAGCGATCTAAAAAGAAGCCTCAATCTTCTCCACGTCCTAAGTCTATTAAAGAGTCTAATTATCGCACAGGAGACCTATTTGATAGTATACGAAATAAACTTGCAGGAATATTTGATCCTGATGATGTGGAGATGTAATATGTATGAATAGAAAGGGTTCGAACATAAACACCTTTATTATTCTGATTTTTTTAATCTTCAGGATAAAGATTAATGAATCTATTAACCAAAGAAAGAACATTTGACTTTCCAAAAGATATGCTTATGACTGATGATTTGATGAGTTTTGAGATTCCAGATACCCGTTCTTCCATAATAAAAGTAATTGGCGTGGGCGGGGGTGGCAGCAATGCTGTAAACTATATGTACAAGCAAGGTATCAAGGATGTCAATTTCGTAATTTGCAATACCGATGCGCAAGCTCTTGCCAACAGCCCCGTTCCTATAAAAATCCAGCTGGGCTCTACGCTAACTGAAGGTCGTGGTGCGGGTAATAGACCTGAAAGAGGAAAACAATCTGCCATTGAAAGTATTGAAGAGGTAACCCGTTTGCTCGAGGACAACACTAAAATGGTATTTATAACCGCAGGTATGGGGGGTGGAACGGGAACTGGAGCAGCGCCTGTTATTGCCAAAGCTGCAAAAGAGATGGGCATTCTTACGGTGGGTATTGTAACTATTCCTTTTCAGTTTGAAGGCATGGTGCGCATAAAGCAAGCCATTGACGGTATCACTGAAATGGAGAAATATGTGGATTCGTTGCTAATTATCAACAATGAACGTCTGCGTGAAATGTATGGCGATCTAAAGATTAGCAATGCGTTTTCAAAAGCTGATAATGTCCTTTCTACAGCTGCCAAAGGAATTGCTGAAATTATCACTGTTCATGGCTACATAAACGTTGACTTTGCAGATGTGGAAACGGTGATGAAAGATAGTGGTGTTGCCGTTATGGGATCTGGAGTTGGAGTTGGAGAGTTCCGCGCCATCGACGCCATCCAAGCTGCCTTGGAATCGCCTCTTTTGAATAGCAACAACATAAATGGATCCAGCAATATTCTTTTAAACATTACTTCTGGTGTAGATGAAATTACCATGGATGAAGTGGGTAAGATTACAGATTATGTGCAAGAAGTAGTGGGTCGTTCGGCCACTATTATCTGGGGCACTGGAATGCAGGAAGATCTGAAAGATGAAGTGGTGGTAACCATTATAGCCACGGGGTTTGCTTCTGGAGGGGTTATGGATACGCATATTTTAGAAGAAGAAAAACATACGCCTCGCTTTACTATGGATGCGGATGGAAATGTAGAAACAGAGGGAGAGGATTACATCATAGAGTTAGATTATGATGAAGATCGTGATCTTTCGGATCTTCCACCTCGTGTAGTTACTTTTAGTGAATTGGATAAAGAGAAGGAGCGCAAAATAAATCTTTTGTATGGAGCCAAAACAAGGAAAATAGGATCTGAAAAAAGTAAAGATCTTCAATTCCCATCGGGCGTTGAACCTTTGCTTCCATACAATAGGCAACAGGTTGATTTGCACAGAGCAGATATTGAGGAACTGATGGATGATAAGCGTATTGATGAATTGGAAAATATTCCAGCTTATAAACGTCGGAAAGTAAATATAAGTGGACAAGAAGACGAAAAGTTAGAACTCACTTCTGGGTCAGTCTCCAGATTTACAATTTCCGACTCGGGCAAGAGCAAGCCGAAACTGAGTGACAATAATCGTTTTTTACACGATAATGTAGATTGATTTTTATTTAATAAGATCTGGTATGAGTCTATTTGATCAAATTAGCAGCGACATTATTGCTGCTATGAAAGCCCCTCAACCATTACGGTTGGAGACTTTACGCAGTATTAAAAAGGAGATGTTGCAGGCACGCAAAGCTAAAAATGCGGGTGGCACTATCTCTCCTGAAGATGAAATTAAGCTTTTGCAGAAACTTGCAAAGCAGCGCTATGATTCGGCTGAATTATTTGCAGCTCAGAACCGTATGGATTTGAGTGAAAAGGAGCAAGGTGAAGCTCAGATAATTGCTGAATATTTGCCTGAAATGATGAGTATTGAAGAGGTGGAAATTAAAATTAAGGCAATTATTACTCAGGAGGGCGCCACCTCTATGAAAGATATGGGCAAAGTTATGGGCATTGCCACTTCTACTTTGGCTGGCAAAGCTGATGGTAAAGAGATTGCCGCAATAGTTAAAAGGTTGTTGTCGGCATAACCAATTGTTTGTGGCTAACAAAAAAAGAGACTGCCTGAAAAGGCAGTCTCTTTTTTGTTGAAAATACTAAAAACGATGATTTCTTAATAGAAATTATAACGCTTGTCTTCAATTTCTGATCTTTTTGTTAAAACTTCCATAAGTTGATAATCAATTTTCATAGTAGCACCTTGCGCCAATTCTGCCTCTACATTTTCAGGCACAATGTCTATTTCATCTATGTTATTTACTTTAACAATATAGACTCCATTTATCCCACGGATGGGTTTTGAAATTTCATTGATGGGTGAATAGAGTGCTAATGCAACAAGCGAAGGTTCTACACCTGCCCCTGGCACTTGGAATGAGCTAAAAGTAATATCATTTGCCGATTGTACATCTCCATTCATAGAGGAGGCGATAGTTTCAAGTGATTCACCTTCTCCTAATGCCTGATTGTATTTTGCTATAATATAGTCTGCTTTTTTATCATTTAGCAAATTCCTTTCAATAATTGACTTCACATCAGCCAATGGGGTAGTACCTTTTTCAGTAGCTGAAATCAAATGAGCGATTACGAATTGATCGGAAAATTCAAATACAGGCGAGAGTGCACCTACCGATGCTTCGTAGGACCATTTTACCAGCTCACGTGAACCATCTAGATTGTTGATGGTTCGATCATTGCGGCGAACGTTACGTGCAAAACGTTTGGTCTTGTTCTCTTCTGTAATGGCTTCGTTAAACTTCTCAACACTGTTGTTTAGTGAAGCAAATCGTGTAGCTTCTGAATATACTCTTTGATAGGTTTTTGAGCTATATGTTATATTTCTTGCTAAAGTAGCTATTTGATATTTTGGTGAAAGTTTGCTCTGATCTTGTATTTGAATAATGTGGACACCAAAGTCTGATTCCACTTTTACCAAATCGCCTTTTCTACCCTTAAAAGCTGCATCATTAAATGGTTTTACCATAGTTCCTTCCGTAAACCAATCTAAATCTCCTCCATTGATTGCAGAACCTTGATCTTGCGAATGTTTTCGAGCTAAAGAAGCAAAATCTGCTCCTTTATTAATTAAATTCATTAAACTATCTGCTTTTTTGTTTGCCTCTTCTAAGGATGCTCCTTGCAGTAGGATATGGCGTGCACGAACGGAGTCTGGCAATTGTTGTATTGCTACCAAACGGGTCGCTTTATAGGCATTGTCTTCTATGTATGGGCCATACACTTCACCTAAAGTTGCTGTAGTAACAAATGACTCAATTTCACTACTAAATTCTGCCGCTCTGTGATTTCGGTTACTAAATGGTTCATCAGAATTTAAGTTGACAAACTGAACTGCATCGATCTCTGGTTTAGAAAAATCTTTCATCATATTGGTCACCCATTTTAGCGTGTTTTCACGATCTTCTTCAGTGGGTTCCACTGCAAAAGAAATATACTCTAAACTTCTGGATGCTTCTTGCTGAAATTGGTCTCTATTTTTTTTGTAATAGGCAGTGATTTCTTTGTCCGAAACCGATACGAGGCTGTCTGAGACAGAGGTGAACCGTGTGGTTATAAAATCAAAATCAACCTGTTTGCTCCTTGCTTCTATTTCTGATTCTTTCCAATTGGTGGGAACATACATTCCCTTTTTGAGCAGATCTCTATATTTGTTGAAAAGTTGATCGTTGATCAATTGTTCTTCCATCACCATCCAATAGAAATGAGCTGTTGGATCTTGGTTTTTAGCCATTAAAAAGTTGATAACTTGTTGTTTGTCAAACTGGCCTGTCTGTTGATTTGCAAATAGTGGATGCTGAAGAATGGCTGGATGTATGTAGTTGCCAGAAACCATATCTTTTAGTTCATCGGAGGAAACACTTAATCCCAACTCCTGATATTTCTCAGACAGGATGGTCTGACTAATTAGTTGGTCCCAAACTTGGTCACGCAATCTGTTCACTTGTTCTTCAGATAATGAGTTGTTTCCTTGGTTGAGTTTGTTGAACTCTTCCATTTCAGAAACTTTATTCTGAAAATCTTGAATATTTATTGAGTTTCCATTAATGTTTGCTACCTCCATGCGAGATCCCGTAAACATGGATCCACCCGAACTCATTAAGTCCGTCATGATGAAAGCAAAAAGGGCAAAGCCAACAAATATGGCTACAAGAACTCCTCCTTTACTGCGTATTTTTTCTAAAGTTGCCATTCGAAATACAAATTAAATTTATGCTTTTAAAACGGTTACGAAGATACAAAAAATTGTATTATTCTATGTTTTACTATCGATTGATTCATTTTAAAGAGTGTGATCTCTCAAATGTTTAAGTTTATTCCTCTACAATACTAATTTGAACCAATTCGATTTTTGAATCGGAGGCATCTAATATTTTAAAGCGAAATCCTTCTATCTCCAAGACTTCTCCGATGGGAGGAATTGCTTGATTTAGAAAGAGCATGAGACCTGCTAAAGTTTCATAATCGTCTGAGGAGGGGAGTTTTAAGTCGTATTTGTCGTTCAGGTAGTCTATCTCAAACCTTCCTGAAAATTGATAAGTTGAGTCATCAATCTTTTTCTCAGTAAGATCGGATACATCGTGCTCATCATCAATTTCACCAAAAATCTCTTCCAGCACATCTTCCAAAGTAGCGATACCCGAGGTTCCCCCAAATTCATCTACCACCAAAACAATGCTTTTATGTTCTTTTGTAAAAATCTCTAAAAGTTTATTGGCCGACATAGACTCTGGAACTATGGAAATGGGGCTAAGAACGTTACGCAATCTTTTTGGATTCCTAAACATAGCCGAAACATGCACATAACCAATTATATCATCAATATTATCCTTATAAACCAGAATCTTTGAAAAACCCGTATCTATAAATCGTTGTCTTAAAGTTTCAAGATCATCCTCAACATCTACTGCTTCAAGTTCTGGTCTGGGTACTACGCATTCACGAACTTTAATGTTAGAGAAGTCAAGTGCATTTTTAAAAAACTTCACTTCGTCGGGCACTGTTACATTGTCTGGTGTTTTCTCATGTTGATGATCGATAAGGTGATTTAAATCTATGCGTCCAATTAAGATATCCTCATTTTTCTTCGTTCCATCACCTTTAGAAATGCGACGAATCAAAAAGTTAGAGAACCAAATGGTTATTTTTCCAATAGGGTAGAAAAGGATATAGAAAATAAGAAGTGGTATGGATACAAAGTTTAGACTTGCGCTGGGGTTCAATCGAAAAATAATCTTTGGAATGAACTCAGCAGTTAAAAGTATGATAAGTGTGCTAATGATGGTTTGGGTGAGTAAAATCAGGGTAGATGAGTTGGTTAGAAGTCGAATCTCTGGTTCCAAAACACTTCCCATATACAGGCTGTAGATAACTAAAACAGCATTATTACCAATTAAAATGGTGGAAATAAAAAGGCCGCCATTATTATGAAAAATATCTGTTATTCTACTTAAATGAGGATGGCGATTACGATCCAACTCAATCATCAATTTATTGATAGAGAGAAAAGCCATTTCACTTCCTGAAAAGAAAGCAGAAAAGATGAGTGTTATAAGAATAATGGTAAACTGATCCATCAAAGGTGTAAATTTCTATCTCTAAATTTAAAGATACTACTTTTTTGAAATTATCTGCTTGAAACTATTGGAGATATCCATCATCTAAATTTTATAGCGTCAATTTTTAACATACGTTAGCATGGTTTTAATTGGAAAAGAATATAGGTTATATATCTCTTTCAATTCGCTTGACTACAAGTATTAGCGATTTTATTAATTAGTTAAACTCTCTTGATCAATATTAAGTATTCCACTGATATTTTTGATTTTATAATTCTCCATTCTTTCATCCGATTCAAAGCCATAACCAGTTATTATCTCTGTATCTGTGGTTATTTTTATGAACTTGTCTGAATAGACGGTATGTTTATTCATGTCCCAAAATAGTAGCTCGGTATTAATGACTTCACCAGTCGTGTTAACAGCTTCTACGTCATTGCTTAGTTCCCAAAGCTTATCTGATTCGTGATAAATGGCTCTTTTGCTTTTTATCTGAGCATCGATCTTCTGTTCATTATCAAATATGATCAAATGCAAGCCTTTATTAAATTCTGTTGCAGATTTATCTCGTTTGTCAAACTGCTTCATTTCGGGCGTAATAAAACGATACTTTATTTTACCAGAATCCGTAATGGTGGTTGTTAAAGACTCTATAGTCATGCTGGGTAGCTCTTCCAGATTGGCAAACTCCCGGATCTCTTCAGGTTTGTTGGGCTGACAAGAATATAATGCAAACAAGGCAATCAGTAGTAGAATACTGATCGCCTTGATTGTAAATTTTGAAAGTTGTATCATTAAATGAATCAATTGATATTTCAATTTCTTCTATTTTGCTCTTACAGTGGTGCGTTCATTTATCCAGCCTCCTACAGTATAGGTGCTGCCAGTTTCTAAGCCTTCGAAGAATACTTCATCTGTGGCAGGGAAATGGGCTGAGTAGATTTTGATTAACTCATTGGCCTCATCGGTTACAGATGGATCTACAGATTTGGCTTTCATAAACTTATCTACAGCTGCCCAATAAGCACTTTTCTTTTCAATCTCTTTGCTACCAATTGTGTTGGCAGAAGCTGCATAAGCCTTTCCTATAAGGATGTAGGGTGCTCCCCAATCTGGACGAGCCTCTATGGCACGCAAAGCATTGGTGCGTGCAGCAGAATAGTTTTCTTCTGATAGATAGATTAATCCCAGCTGCCTTAGGAACTCGCCTTTTTGCTGATTGTCTTCGCTTAGATCAACAGCCTCTTTAAAAAATTCTATAGATCGTTTTATATCGTTGGATTTGAGATACATTTTTGCCAATCCATAAGCTGAAGCAGATGAAGGTTCAATATTGTGCTGATATTCAGATGTTTTATAAAGCAGTTGAGAGTCTTCGCATAAGCCCCTCATTAACAGTCGGCTTACCATCTTTAACCAGCCAAGATCAAATTTTTTCTCTTCCAATTGTGGCGTGAAAATGCGATCCAGAGTTCCGCAGTCAGCTGCGCCACTGTTGGCAAATAATGCTTCAACTCCACTTTTAACCTGCTCTAATTGTGGGTGAAATCTTGATCGTGCAGGATCTTTTAGCTGAGCATCCAATCCGTTAGAGACTATTATATAGTTGCGAACCAATGTCTCGGCATCTATTTTCTCCATTTTGAACATATTTACGGATGCATTCATAAAGGTAGCTAAAAACGCCATGTGTGATTTGGCTTTTAGTGTCCCTACAGATTCGTCAAGTAAACCATAAGCTTCAATCAACACATCCTTGTCATCTCTTTTGTACCTGAGCATATCTAAAGCTTTGTAGCCTTTAATTTCAGGGGTTGGTGTGCGTGGATGATCGCCAAAATATTCCATGCGTTGATCATATACCTTCATGAGCATTTGGTACAATTGTTCAAACACTTCAGGATCTTTGTTTTTCTCTATCTTCTGTCCAAGTAAATTTACACCGTCAATATATAAATTGACAGTAGCCGCTGGGCAGTTATTGAAAGCATGTTCCCACGCAGGATATGCTGCCTCGTAATTTTTATTCCGAAGATCCTCACTGTATAGTGAGAGGTTTTTTAAGCACTCTACACTATCTTCACCTGCACCATACTTTGTGTTTAACTCTCGCCCTGTTTGGGCAGTTGCTGTATAGGATAGAATACAGCCAATCGCTATTAATTTTAATATTTTCATTTTTATCTCTTTTGGTAAAGATTTTTTGTTTTTACAGTTTGTTGCAATATAATTAATTAAATTTTCTTTTTATAAACCAAAACTCATGCATGGTTAAGCTGAGTGAGATGCGCTGGTAAACTTCCTTGTGCGCATCTTTTTCAAATGTACCTCTATTGCCATACTCATAGCCTATATTGATGCTTGTTTTTGAACGGCGTAATGGCAAACCTATTCA
>Ga0079223_10003168_pt1 | contig 10343 bp, 8 predicted proteins | sample Stecom2011_FD_75072 | JGI IMG/M metagenome (GOLD analysis project Ga0079223, IMG submission 75072) | Agricultural soil microbial communities from Utah to study Nitrogen management - Steer compost 2011 | ecosystem: Environmental > Terrestrial > Soil > Agricultural land | place: USA: Utah...
CGGCTGTTCCGACACCGAGTGCTGTGTCTTGGCCACGCACACGGGCAAGCCGTCCACGCCCAGCGCCTGGCACGCTTTGATGTCGCGCCGGGCCTCGGGCGTAAAGACGACGCCGTCGGCGCCGTAAACGTCCCGCGCCAAAATTTCGAGCTTCTCCTCAATGGGCAGGTTCCAGTCATACGCGGGCCGGAAGCTCGGCCCCGCGGCGCCGGCGGCCTCCGCCCGCTCCAGCACCTCCAGCACCGTTTGCGCCAGGGCCTCGCCGCCCGCGCCGCCTTCCTGCACGACGGCGGCCACGGCGTGGGGAACGCCCAGCTGGTCGCAAAAGGCGGCCACCGTCTCGAGCTCTTCCTCCGAGTCGCCGTCGAAGCGGTTGACGGCTACCACCACGGGCAGGCCGAAGTGCCGGATGAGTCGGACGTGGTGTTCCAGGTTGGGCAGCCCCGCCCGCACCGCGTCCACGTCGGGCTCCGCCATGCGTTGCCGGGGCGCGCCGCCGTGCATGCGCAGCGCCCGCACCGACGCGACCAAAACCGCCACGTCGGGCACCAGGCCGCTGTAGCCGTGCACGATGTCGAAAAACTTCTCCGCGCCCAGGTCCGCCGCGAAGCCGCCCTCGGTGACCACGTAGTCGGCCGTCTTCAGCGCGAGCTTGGTGGCCAGCACCGAGTTGTTGCCGTGGGCGATGTTGGCGAAGGGGCCGCCGTGGACGAAGGCCGGCTGGCCCTCCAGGGTCTGCACCAAATTCGGCTTCAGCGCCTGGGCCAGCACCGCGGCCATGGCGCCCGCGGCGCCCAGGTCTTTGGCGAACACGGGCTCGCCGCCGAAGGTGCGGCCGATGTAAATGCGGCCCAGCCGGTTTTTCAGGTCGTCCATGCCGTCGGCCAGGCACAGGATGGCCATCACTTCGGAAGCGACGGTAATGTCGAAGCGGGTCTCGCGCGGCACGCCGTGGGCGCTGCCGCCCAGGCCGACGACGACGTGGCGCAGCTGCCGATCGTTGACGTCCAGCACGCGCGGCCAAAGGACGGTGCGGGGATCGATGCCCAGTTCGTTGCCGTGGTGGATGTGGTTGTCGATGAGGGCGGCCAGCAGGTTGTGGGCCGCGCCCACGGCGTGGATGTCGCCGGTGAAGTGCAGGTTGATCTCGGCCTCGGGCACGATGCGGGCCCGGCCGCCGCCCGTGGCCCCGCCTTTGATCCCGAACACGGGGCCCATGGAAGGCTCCCGCAGCGCGACGGCCGCCTTCTTGCCCAGCCGGCCCAGGGCCTGGGTAAGGCCGATGGCCATGGTCGTCTTGCCTTCGCCGGCCGGGGTGGCCGTAATGGCCGTCGTGTAAATCAGTTTGCCGTAGGGCCGGTGGGCCAGCCGCTTCAGCGCGCTCAGATTCACTTTGGCCATGTAGCGCCCGTACGGCTCCACTTCCTCGGGCAGCAACCCGGCTTCGGCGGCCACCTCCTCGATGGGCCGCATGACGTCGGTCAGCGTGCCCACGCCGCCCGCCTGCTGCACGTTGCTCATCACCCGTTCACTCCTTGCCGCCGCGGCGCGCGCCGCGGGATTGACGGCCGGCGCCAAGGCGCTTCGGGCGCGGCGGCCGGCAGAGGCGCCCGGCGGCGCGCCGTCCTTGGAATTTTCAGCCATTCACCTACATTATTGAACGGCCCTCTAGGCCGCACAAGGGACAACTGACCCTTATGATTGATTTCCCCGGCGAGATGTAGTACTATAATGTCTGCAGCGTGCGCCGGGGCGTGGCGCAGTTTGGTTAGCGCGCTACCTTGGGGTGGTAGAGGTCGCTGGTTCGAATCCAGTCGCCCCGACCATGCGAAAAGCCCGCCGGAACCGGGTGTCCGGCGGGCTTTTCCTTGTTCCGGCCCGCGGCCGCGACAAGGTGTAAGCTTGCGGGCCCGCCGGCGCCGGCGGTGTTTCCGTTTGCTGACAAGTCCAGGAAATCCGTGTAAAATGGAAGACATCGATGGGAAGATGGCGTCAGGGGAGGAAGGCGCATGTCGCAAACGGTTCTCGACGTGGATTCGGTCGTCAAGCGGTACCACCGCAAGACGGCCGTGGACGGGGTGTCCTTTTCGGTGCAGCGGGGCGAAATTCTCGGTTTCCTCGGGCCCAACGGGGCGGGGAAAACGACGACGCTGCGGATGATCATGGGCATCACCGCGCCGGACGCCGGGCGCGTCACGTTCCGCCTCGAGGGCGCGGGGGGCTCGCAGCGCGTCCCCAAGCACCGCGTCGGCTACTTGCCCGAAGAGCGGGGGCTGTACAAGGAAGCCCGAATCTTGGACGTGCTTCTGTTTCTCGCGTGCATCAAAGGCATGCCCAAGGACGAAGCCCGGCGCAAGGCCCTGGACTGGCTGGAGCGCTTCGGCCTCGGCGCGTATGCCAACGCCAAAGTCGAAGAGCTGTCCAAGGGCATGGCGCAGAAGGTGCAGTTCATCGCCGCGGTCATCCACGAACCGGACCTGGTGGTGCTGGACGAGCCCTTTTCCGGCCTGGACCCGGTGAACCAAGAGGTGTTTCGCGAAGAAATCCGCCGCCTGAAAGAGCGGGGCGCGGCGGTGCTTTTGTCCAGCCACCAGATGAACCTGGTGGAGGAGACGTGCGACCGCATCTTTCTCATCAACAACGGCCGCCGGGTGCTGTACGGCACGCTGGTGGACGTCAAGGCGCAGTACGGCGTGCACCGGGTCAACATGCTGGTTTCCGATCCCGACTGGGATTGGCGGCCGCCCGATCTGGTGGAACAGGTGAACCGCGACGGCGCCCGCTGGACGTGCCTGCTGCGCCCCGGCGTCACGCCCGGGCAGTTCATGCATTCCCTGCCGGCCGGCGCTCCGGTGGAGGAGATCTCCATCGCGCGCATCTCCCTCCACGACATCTTCGTCCGCATGGCGACGCAAGGGGAGGCGGCGTGAGATGCTCTGGAACGTGGTCCGCTGGGAAGTCATGCGCCATCTGCGCAACAAACAGTTCATCATCGGGCTCTTGATCACGCCCGTCTTGTTCGCGGTTTTCGGCGCGCTGCCCTCCGTCATCCAGCGTCTGGACCGGCCCCGCACCGCCGCGTACCTGGTCGTGGACGAGCTGCAGGCGGTGCCGTGGCTGCAAACGGCGCTGGACGGCTCGCCCGTCACCGTGGAGGCCGCCTCCGCGCCGCGCCCGGACCTGGAGGCCGCCGTGCTCGCGGGCGACGCCGACGGCTTTTTCGTGCTGGACCGGCGCTTCGTGGAGACCGGCGTGCTGGAAGTGTTCGTGGAGAAGCCGCGCCCCGTGCCCAATGCGCTGGAGGGCGCCCTGAACGGGCTGCTGCAGTCGCTGCGCATGCAGGAGCAGCAGCTGGACCCCCAGATCGTGCAGTACGTCTCGTCGCGCGCCGCCGTCATCTCGTCGGGCATCAACGCGCCGGAGGATCAAAGCGAGCGGCTCCTGGCCGGCCTGATCATGAGCGGCGTGCTGGCGTTCCTGCTGTTTTGGCTCATCATCAGCTCGGGCTCCATGCTGCTGCAAAGCGCCGTACAGGAGAAGCGGGACCGCATGGCCGAGGTGGTGCTGTCCTCCATCGGCGCCGACACGCTCATGACCGGCAAAATCATCGGCCATTTTCTGCTGGGGCTGATTCAGATCGGTTTCTGGCTGCTCATCGGCTTGTCGGTGCTCCGGTTCGCCGCCGACATCCCCGTGGGCGATTTCATCGCGTGGCCGCTGCTGCCGCCGCTGCTTCTGTTCACGCTGCTGGGGTACTTGTTCTACGCGGCGGTGTTCGTCGGCGTCGGCGCGACGCTGGAGGACATCCAGAGCGCTTCCAATACGCAGGGGCTGGTCTTCATGCTGCCCATGGTGTCGTTTCTGTTCATCCCGCCGGTGACGTCCAATCCCGACGGCTTCATCGCCAAGGTCGGCACGTTTTTCCCGCCGTCCTCGCCCCTCATCACCATGATTCGCATCGGCATGGAGGCCGCAGCGGCGTGGGAAGCGGCCGTCGCGGCCGTCATCATGCTGGTCTCGACGTGGCTGGTGGTCAAGGCCGCGTCCCGGCTGTTCCGGACGGGCATGCTGATGTACGGCAAGAACGCCACGTGGAAAGAGATGTGGCGCTGGATTCGCTACCCCGGCTGACGCCCCGGGCCGCGGGCCGGCGGGCAAAAGGCCCGGAAACCGCCGCAGAAGACAAGGACGGCGCCCCTTACGGAACCGGGGCGCCGTCTTCGTCCGTGTTGACCATGTGGGCGGCCGTGCGGGTCAGCCGCTCCATCAGTTTCGGCTTGACCGCGGGGTCGATGCCAGCCGCGTCCATGGCCGCGTCCATGACGGACAGCCAGGCCCGGGCCCGGGCCGGCGTGATGGGGAAGGGCAGATGCCGGTACCGCAGCCGCGGCGGGCCGTAGTGCTCCGAAAACAAGGGCGGCCCCCCGAAAAACTGGCTGAGAAAGGCGAACTGCTTGCGCCGCGTCTCCGTCAGATCCTGCGGGAAAATGGGCGCCAGCAGCGGGTGGCCGTGCACCCGGCTGTAAAACTCGTCCACCAGCCGGGCCAGCGCGTCCGCGCCGCCCATCTCCTCATACAACGTCCCCGACAAGGCAGCGTCCCACTGCGCCGGAATATCCGCCACGCCCCGTGAAGCCTCCGTCCGCCGCGTGCGGGCCCAAGGCGCCCGCACGAATGGTGCTTTGTCCGCCCCCAGCATAGCAAAGCCGCCGGCCGCGGGCAACCGGGCTCGGCCCCGAGTATGAGTAGGACCGGCAAGAGCCAAACTAACGCGGGGCTTCGGGAAGTTCACATATACCGGCCGGTCTCCACGGATGGGCATCGGCGCGGCGTGGAAATTCCTTCTTCTCGAAGCCCACGCTCATCCCTCCGCTGAACGCCTCAGGCGGCGTCTTCTCGCGCGCCCGACCCGCCGCGGCAGGACCGGCTGCGGCCGGCGCGGAATTGTTTTTGCATGAAACCCCGCAGCTGGGCAATGGCAATCTTATGGCTGTGCCTGTTCGCCGGCGTCGTGCCGCCGCCGCCCGCGGCGGCGCTGGTCCTGGTTGCCGAGGACGAGTTGCCGGTGCCCGCGGCCGCCGCGTTCACGCTGGCGGACCTGACCGGCACTGGCCGCACGGAGCTCATCGCGGCCGGCAATGCCGGCGTCTTCGTGCTGACGCCGGCAGGCGATGCGTCGGAGCCCGCGGAGTGGGCGGTGGTCGCGTCGCTGCCGCCTCTGCCCGCACCGGCCACGGCCGTGGCCGCGGCCGACTTCATCGGCGACGGCGTGCCGTCCATCGCCGTGGGCACCGCGCAGGCGGGCGCGGTGTACTTGCTGCGCTGGACGGGCTTCGACTGGAGCGTCGTCGCGCAGACGGGCTACTTGTGGGCGCCGGCAGCCGCCCTGGCCGCGGCGGACTTTTCCGGCCAAGGCGCGGCGCAGCTGGCCGCCGTGGACGCCGGCGGAGGCGTCACCGTCTTCGCCTGGCAAGACCGGACGCTGGCGCCGGTGCGGCGCTGGCAGGCCGCCGGAGGCCGGGCGCCGCTGACGGCCGTGGCCCGGTTCGCCGCGGACCCGCGGCCCCGGCTGGTCCTCGTCGACGCCGAAGGCGGCGTGGGCGTCTGGTCGTGGCCCATGCCGGAGCCCGAAGCCCAGGCGTTCGTCTGGGGCACGCCCACGGCGCTGGCCGTCGCGGACGTGGAAGGCCGCGGCCCGGAAGTCATCGTTGTCACGGACGAGCGCCTGCTGTACCGGTTCGTGTGGACCGACGGCCGCTTGGTCCAGGCGGCCCAGCCGCTCCACGACGCGCGCCTGCCCTTTGACTTCATGGCTCCCATCCGCCGCCCGGGCCAGTCCGCAGATCTGCTGCTCGCCCACGGCGCCAACGGCATCGGCGTATGGCGGGTCACGTCCTCCTCCGTATCCCTCGTTGACGAGGGCTGGTCCAATCCGCCGCTGGCCGCGGCCCTCTGGCCGGGCTCGGATACCATTGTCCTGGCCGAACGCACCGGCGAGCGGGGCGGCCCTTTGCGCGTGTGGTCGCGGCGGCCCGCCGGTTACTTCAATCTGACGGTGGACGGCCGGCCGGTGCCGCTGGGCGATCCGCCGGTATTTTACCAGGGGCAGGTCATGTTGTCGGCCCGGGACTGGGCTGCCGCGCTGGGCCTGCAGCTTTTCTGGAACGCGGCGGACCTGCGGCTGACCGTGGCGGGCCGCCGGTCGTACGCGATGCTCACCGTCGGAGAGCGACAAGTGCTGCTGCCGGGAGGCCCCCGGGCCGTCTCGCTGGCGCCGGAGCTGCGGGAGGGCAGAACGTACGTGCCGCCCGAGTTTCCCACATGGTTCGGCGCAACCTACCAATGGGACCCGCGCCGCCGCGCGCTGCACGTGTACACCGACGCTGCGCCTCGGTCCGAGGCGGCAGGGAACGAGCCGCCCGGCACAGAAGAAAACGGCGGTACGTGATGGGCTGACAGCCCGGCACGCCGCGCGGCGTGCGCGCCGGGCATGGAGATAGGAGGGTTCGGATTGAAGCAGTACGACGCGCAGCACATTCGCAACATCGCGCTGACAGGCCACGGCGGCAGCGGCAAGACACAGCTGACGGAAGCGATGCTGTTCGCCACCGGCGCCCTGTCCCGGATGGGCAAAGTGGACGACGGCAACACCGTCAGCGACTGGGACCCCGAGGAAGCCAAACGGCAAGTCAGCATCGGCACGTCCCTGGTTCCCTGCGAGTGGAAAGATCACAAAATCAACGTGCTGGACACGCCGGGGTACTTCGACTTCGTAGGCGAGGTCGAAGGCGCGCTGGCGGCCGCCGACGCCATGCTCTGCGTGGTGTGCGCGGCGTCGGGCGTGGAAGTCGGAACCGAACAGGCATGGGCGATGGCGGACAAGAGAAGCCTTCCCCGTGCCTTTTTTGTTAATAAGATGGACCGGGAAAACGCCTCCTTCGAGCGCACGGTGGAGCAGATTCGCAGCACCTTCGGCGCCGACCTGGCGGTGCTGCAGGTGCCCATCGGCGAAGCCGCGGCCTTTCGCGGCTGGGTGGACCTGCTGACCATGGAGGCATGGGTCAAAGACGGCGACAAGATGACGAAAACCGACGTCCCCGACGAGGTGGCCGCCATGGCCGAGTCGTACCGGGAGTCGCTGGTGGAAGCCGTGGCCGCGACGGACGACGAGCTGACGCTTTTGTTCCTGGAGGACGAGCCCATCGAAACCGAAGACCTGGTGCGGGCTTTGGGCCAGGCGGTGCGCTCGGGCGCGCTGGTGCCGGTGTGGCTGGGCTCGGCCCTGCAAGGCTTGGGTGCGGACGCGCTCATGGACGGCATCGTCCGCTTCCTGCCGTCGCCCCTGGACGGCGTTCGCTACGAAGCCACCGACGTCAAGAGCGGCGAAACGGTGACGCTGGAACCGGATCCGAACGGCCCTCTGGCCGCCTTCGTCTTCAAGACCATCTCGGATCCGTTCGTCGGCCGCCTGACGCTGTTCCGCGTCGTGTCGGGCACGTTCTCGGCCGACGGCACGGTGCGCAACATCGACAAGGACAAGGACGAGCGGGTCACGCAAGTGTTCGTGCTGCGGGGCAAGGAGCAAATCGCCGTCCCGGCCGTCAGCGCGGGCGACCTCGGCGCGGTGTCCAAGCTGCAGGTGACGGCCACGGGCGACTCCCTCGGCCGCAAGGAGCGGCCCTTCCGCTTCCCGAAGCCGGACTTCCCCAAGCCCGTCCTGACCATGGCGCTGGTGCCCAAGGCGAAGGGCGACGAAGACCGCATTGCCGCCGGCCTGGCCCGCATGCAGGAAGAGGACGTCACGTTTGCCATGTCCAAAGACGCCGAGTCCGGGCAAATTCTCGTCTCGGGCATGGGCGAGCTGCAGCTGGAAATTATGACGACCCGGCTTAAGAGCCAGTTTGGCGTCGAGGTGGACCTGGTGCCGCCCAAGATTCCGTACCGGGAAACCATCCGCGGCAAAGTGGAGCAGGAAGGCCGGCACAAGAAGCAGACGGGCGGCCGCGGCCAGTTCGGGCACGTGTTCCTCCGCCTCGAGCCCTTGCCCCCGGGCGGCGGCTTCGAGTTCGTGGACGAAATTTTCGGCGGCGCGGTGCCCAAGCAGTACATCCCGGCGGTGGAGAAGGGCGTCGAGGAGACGATGGCCGAAGGCGTCCTCGCGGGCTACCCGGTGGTGGACGTGAAGGTGACGCTGTACGACGGCTCGTACCACAGCGTGGACTCGTCGGAGATGGCGTTCAAGATCGCCGCGTCCATGGCGTTCAAGGAAGGCTTTATGAAAGCCCAGCCCGTGCTGCTGGAGCCCGTCCTCCAGGTGGAGGTGGTGGTCCCCGAGCGGTTTATGGGCGACGTCATTGCGGACTTGAACAAGAAGCGGGGCCGCATTTTGGGCATGGACCCCGACGGCGGCAACCAGATTATCCGGGCCCACGTGCCCATGGCGGAAATGGCCCGCTACGCGGTGGACCTGCGCTCCATCACCCAGGGCCGGGGCCGCTTCAAGACGGAACTGGCCCATTACGAGGAAGTGCCGGAGCATCTGGCCGCGGAAATCATCAGCCAGGCCCAGGCCGCCAAAGGCGCTTCGTAGCCCCTGGTCTGTCTCGCCTTCCCGCCGCATACGCTGACGTAAGCGGGGGAGGGCGAGGGGGAGATGCGGGTGCGCCTTCTCAGTGTGCTGCAAGGAGTGGGACTGGCCTTCGCCGCGGCCGTAGTCGGCGCGCTGGTCCTGGGCCTGGTCGCGGCCTGGGCTCCCGTGTGGGACCCGTCCGACGGACTGCTGAAAGCCATCAACGTGGCGGCCGTGGCCGCGGGCGGCGTGTACGCGGGGCGCAAGGCGCCGCGGCTGGGCTGGCTGCACGGCGGCGCCGCGGGACTGCTGTATGTCGTGCTGGCCACGTCCATGACGGGGCAGCCGGTGAGCCTGGCCCGCCTGGCCACCGCCGCGTGGCTCAAGGACGCGGCCCTCGCGTTCGGCGCCGGGGCCGCGGGCGGCATGGCCGGCGTGGCCCGCTGACGCCGGCCGGCGCGCTGACGCCTCCCGGAGTTCGGGAGGCGTCAGCGCGCTTGGATTGGAAGTGTGCCACAGCGCCAGGGCTACTTGGCTCGCGGGGCGCTTTCGAAACCGACCTTGCGGTGCGAGCCGTCGCAAAACGGCTTGTTCTGCGAGTGGCCGCAGCGGCACAGCGAAAAGGACTCGCCCGTTTCGAACACGTTGCCTTCCGCGTCCTCGAGGATGACGGGGCCCGTCACCCGCAGCGACCCGTTGTCACGCACGGTAATCCTGACTTCGACCATGACGTTCAACACCTCCTAATGCCCGCCGGGCCTGCCGAAATGGGTGAAAATGCCGATGAGCCCCAGCGCCAGCCCGACCACCGACGCCCCGTAGGACATGAAGCCCAGCAGGAACGTGGGGGTCATCATCTGCAGCACGATGAGCAGCGGGACGATCCAGCCGACCAGGAGCAGGACGGCCCCGGCCACGATTAGGTTACGCGGTTTGTTCAGCATGCTCCTCACCATACAGCCAGCAGGCCACCAAATGCTGCTCGCCCCGCTCGAAGTGCGGCGGCTCCTGTACGTCGCACACGCCCTTGATGGCCGCGGGGCAGCGCGGGTGGAAACGGCAGCCTGCAGGAGGATTCATCAGGCTGGGCGGCTCGCCGCCCGGCACTTCCCGGAAGCGGTCCACGTTGTCGGGATCCGGGTCGGGAATGGCGTTCATCAAAGCCTGCGCGTACGGGTGGCTCGGATTTTTCAGCAGCTCCTTGGTGCGGGCTTTCTCGATGAGCTTGGCGCCGTACATGACGAAAATGCGGTCGGAGAAATACCGCACCGTGGACAGGTCGTGGGTGATGTAAATAATGCTGATGTTGTACTGCTGCTGCAGCCGGCCCAGCAGCTGCATAATTTCCACCCGCACCGACGCGTCCAGCATAGACACCGGCTCGTCGGCCACGATCAGCTTGGGCTCCAGAATGATGGCCCGGGCGATGACCAGCCGCTGCTGCTGACCGCCGCTGAGCTGGTGGGGGAACTTGGTCAAGTAGTCCTCCACCGGCATCAGCCGCACGTCCTCCAGCGCCTTCCGAATGCGGCGCTGCCGCTCCTCGGGATCCTTGACGCCGTTGATGACCAAGGGCTCGTTCAGAATGCGCTGCACGGTCATGAACGGCGGCAGCGCGCCGAACGGGTCCTGCTGCACGAAGCCCACGTGGCGCCGGTACCACGCCAGCGCTTCCTTGTCGGTCCCGTCGATGACCCGCCCGTCGAACACGATGCGGCCTTTGGTGGGACCGTACAGGCCGAGAATGGTGCGGGCCAACGTCGACTTGCCGCAG
>Ga0079223_10003170_pt1 | contig 10341 bp, 7 predicted proteins | sample Stecom2011_FD_75072 | JGI IMG/M metagenome (GOLD analysis project Ga0079223, IMG submission 75072) | Agricultural soil microbial communities from Utah to study Nitrogen management - Steer compost 2011 | ecosystem: Environmental > Terrestrial > Soil > Agricultural land | place: USA: Utah...
CTGGCTTTTAGTCTTCTGATAGTTGACCTGTTGAATTTATTTTCGGCATATTCGCGTGTTATAACCAATTCTTCCACCTTTTCAGAAGGCATTTCATACATCGCGTCGCTCATTATATTCTCACAAATAGAGCGTAGTCCACGTGCACCCAATTTAAACTCGATTGCTTTTTCCACGATGTAATGGAGAGCTTCCTCTTCGAACTCGAGGTTAATTTTATCAAGTTTAAACAGTTTTTTGTACTGTTTGATCACTGAATTTTTTGGCTCAGTAAGAATGCTCCGGAGCGCATTGCTATCGAGCGGATCGAGGTGTACCAGCACCGGAAGCCTGCCGATTATCTCAGGTATCAGGCCAAACGATTTCAGGTCCTGGGGTGAAATATACTGCAACAGGTTTTCACGTTCAATTTGGTCTGCCTTTTTAGCAGCGCTGTAGCCAATAACTTTGGTATTCATTCTACTGGCAATTTTACGTTCAATGCCATCGAAAGCACCGCCACAAATAAACAAGATGTTTTTTGTATCGACCGGAATAAGTTTCTGTTCGGGATGTTTACGTCCGCCTTGTGGTGGAACATTAACGATGGACCCCTCAAGCAGTTTCAGTAAACCTTGTTGAACGCCTTCACCTGACACATCACGTGTGATAGAAGGATTATCACTTTTACGGGCAATCTTATCAATTTCATCAATAAATACGATACCACGTTCAGCTGCTTCCACCACATAGTCGGCAGCCTGCAACAAACGGGTAAGAATACTTTCGATATCCTCCCCAACATAACCGGCTTCAGTAAGCACGGTGGCATCTACAATTGTAAATGGCACATGCAACATTTTTGCGATTGTACGTGCGAGCAGTGTTTTACCGGTACCGGTTTCACCTACCAGTATGATATTAGATTTTTCAATTTCTGTTTCATCCTTATCGTGCGGTTGTGTTAACCGTTTGTAATGATTATAAACAGCAACAGAAATAATTTTCTTAGCTTCATCCTGTCCGATCACATACTGATCAACAAATTCCTTGATTTGCTTAGGCTTAAGCAACTGCACCCCAGCCAAATCAAAGGTATTATCTTTCTTTATTTCTTCCTGGATAATTGAATACGCCTGTTCAGCACATCTATCGCAGATATGACCTTCAATTCCAGCGATTAAAAGGTTTACTTCCTTCTTTTCGCGTCCACAAAAGGAGCATTTATCCATTCTGATTTTATTTACCATTCTAACCTACTTTCACTTTTGCCTTACCAATATTTCATCGATCATTCCATATTTAACGGCTTCATCAGAAGTCATCCAATAATCGCGGTCGGCATCTTTTTCAACTTGTTTCACAGGCCTTCCGGAATGTTCAGAAATAATGCTATAGAGTTCTTTTTTAATTTTCAGGATTTCGCGGGCAGTAATTTCAATATCAGAAGCCTGTCCCTGTGCCCCGCCCATAGGTTGGTGAATCATGATACGTGAATGCGTCAAAGCCGAACGTTTTCCCTTAGCACCGGCAGTAAGCAAAACTGCTCCCATTGAAGCAGCCATACCAGTACAGATAGTAGCCACATCAGCAGAGATATATTGCATAGTATCATAAATTCCCAAACCGGCATGTACATGTCCGCCGGGTGAATTCAAATAAATCTGAATATCTTTTGCAGGGTCTGTTGATTCGAGGAACAGCAACTGAGCCTGAATAATATTAGCAACTGTATCATCAATTGGAACACCCAGGAAGATTATCCTGTCCATCATCAACCTTGAAAAGACATCCATTGATGCAACATTCAGCTGACGTTCTTCTATAATAGTTGGCGATATATAATTCCCGAAAGTTGAAGAGTAGCTTTCAAGGGTAAGGCTGCTAATTCCAGCATGTTTTAGTGCGTATTTGTCAAATTCGTTATTATTTTTCATTGTTACAAATTTTTACCAGTTATGCTGTAAAGGTACAAAAAAACCCGCTGAAACAGACCTTCGATTGCTTAAGACAATTTTTCAAATTCTTCGCGTGAAATTTCTTTTTCTTCAACAGCAACTTTTGATTTGATAACTTCAACCGATTTATCCTCTAAAAGTTTATTTTGAAGGCGTTCTTTTTCTTCAGGTTTTTCAAGAATTATTTTTGCAAAAGATTCGAGTTGTTCTTCGGGGGCATCATAAATTCCGTACTGGCTATATTGTGCCTGAGCGAAATTCTTAGCCAGATCAAACAGATCGTCTTCTTCCACTTTTAATTCGTTCTCCTTAATAATAACATCTTTAATCAGCTGCCAGCGCAAATCGATCATAAATCCGTTAAAGTCATTCTCTATTTGTTCATCGGTGACATCCTTATTCGTTTCACGCAACCAGCGTTTCAGAAATTCTTCAGGAAGTTCGGGGTTAAGTTTCTCAACCAACATATCGCGTACATCGGTAGCGAATCTTCTATCGGAAGCCTGTTTCAGGTTAGCAGCAATCTCTTCCCGCAATTTATTTTTAAATTCTTCCTCCGTTTTCACATCAGTCTCTTCACCATACATCTTCTTAAACAGTTCTTCATTCACTTCAGCTTTTTCGAAACGGGTAATTTCTTTGATTGTAAAGTTAAAAGTGCTGTTAAGATCATCAGCCTGTTCATGGCTGATTTTCAGCAGGTGGCCTACTTCGTGGCGGTCATCATAAGCAACCACGGGATCGAAAGTAAGCGTATCTTCCTTCTTTTTACCCAGGAACTGATTTTTAATTTCTTCATTTTTAATAAGGTTAACCGTTAGGAGGACACCCTCGGCACGTATGCCGTCTTCTTTAACCTGACCTTCTTCGTCAAGTTCTACAAAATCTCCTCTTACCAGGCATTCATCAGCAACCTCATCGGCTTCAACGCTTTGTCCCAACTGTGAAAGGATCATATCAATCTGTTGATTGATCATTTCGTCAGATACTTCGATATTATAATAAGTAAGTTTATCGTTTTCATCGACTACCACTTCAAATTTCGGAGCCAGACCTATGTCAAAAGCGAACTCATAATTTTCGTCGGTATCCCAATTGATTTCCTTTTGATGATCGTCGCTTGGCAGCGGTTCTCCTAAAACCTGAAGTTTTTCTTCTACCAGATACCGCATAAGGTTTTGAGAAAGCATCTTGTTGATTTCTTCGGCAAGCACAGCTTTACCTACTCTTTTACGAATAAGTCCCATTGGAGCTTTCCCCGGCCTGAATCCAGGAATAGAAGTTCTTTGTCTGTATTCTTTCAGTTTTTCCCCGACTGTTTTTTCGTAATCCTGTTTCTCAATTAAGACCTTGATTACAGCATTAACATTGCCATTATTTTCTCTGGTAATATTCATCTTATTCTAAATTGTTAATTTCTAAGGTACCGTCAATAAAAAAATGGATAATTTCAAGTTGTTCTTTCACCGGACGCATATTACCAAAGTATCCGGCAAGTGGGAGCATAAAATTTATAGAACTCCTTTACATAAAGCCACCGCCGGCAAATCCCTATGGGGAGGGCCGGCGATGCTGTGCGGACGAAGGGACTCGAACCCCCACGCCTTTCGGCACCAGATCCTAAGTCTGGCACGTCTACCAATTCCGCCACGTCCGCGAAACAGGGCGCAAAGTTAATTATTTTTTTTAATTATAAAACAAACTTTATTTCCATTCTACAATTGTTCCTCTATTTTCATTCTGAAGCTCCTTGGGTAAGGTTTCTTTTATTTCTCTCCAAAGCAAATTTATTAATTTATGCTTTGCAAAATGACGCGAATAGGCAAGACTCACTTCACGCAATGGCTTAAGATTACCAAAAGAGCGTACATTACTAAGCCTGTTTTCAGACATACCAATTTTTGCCAGTTCCGGAATAAGGGTAATCCCACCCTCTCTGTCAACAATATTCATTAAAGTTTCAAGTGATCCGGCTTCAAAATGAAACGGCAGCTTACTATCAACAGTACCTAAAAATGAACATAAATTAATCACCTGGTCACGGAAACAATGCCCATCGCTCAAAAGCCATATTTCAGGGGTAGCAATATCCTTGAGGGTAATGGTTTCTTTTTGATGCAATGGGTGTTTTGGATTTATATACACCAGCATCTCTTCGTAAAACAAAGGTTTTTCGATAATTTTTTCTTCCTTCAAAGGAGTAACAAGCAACCCCACGTCTATCAGGTCCTTTTGCAAAAGCCTGACAATCTCAACTGTTGTCTTTTCCACCACCTTTACATGTATATTCGGATAGAGTTTTTTGTATTGCCCGATGAATATTGGCAGCAGATAAGGTGCCAGTGTAGGAATTATACCAATCCGAAGCGTTCCGGAAACCTCATGCTTATGATCTTTAACAATATTTTCTATCTCCTCAGATTCTTTCAGCACGACACGAGCCTGCTCAATAATGCGTTGTCCTACATCAGTCGGTATGAGGGGCTGTTTGCTTCTGTCGAAAATTATTACTTCCAAATCTTCCTCAAGCTTTTTAATCTGCATCGACAAGGTTGGCTGAGTAATAAAGCAAGCTTCAGCAGCCCGTCCGAAATGACGATAAGTATCAACGGCAACAATGTATTCTAGTTGGGTAAGTGTAATCATCCTGGTTATTTTTGACCAGCAAAGATAGATAAAATCTATCAATCTTATAATTTCACCACAAAGCTTTAAAAGTGTTATGGATAATTTAACATCAGATAAAGCGTTACTTTATCAGAGAGAACAATGAAATAGTTTTATAAACGGTTGAAAACATTATTTTTGTGAAAAAAATATAACATGAAATTTTCGATCACCTTTATTTTAATATTCGTCACATTGATATTTGCCGGATGTGGCCCGTCGGATGAAGAAAAAGCAAGTATGAAGCTAAGACAGGCGGAAGCCTTACTTGCAAAACAAGATACTGTTGCTGCCCTAAAACAGCTTGACAGCATACCTATGTTATATCCGAAGGCAGAATACGCTGTTAATGCCTCACAGAACCTAAAAAAAGAAGTTCAATTTGAATTGCTCCATCGTAAAGAGTCGATGCTGGATACCTTGAAAGCACGAATTATTGAACTAGAGCAACCATTTCAGAAAGAAAAAACAGAATTTGACCGATACACTCAATATATACATAAACGTCAGAATTTTCAAAGGGCATGGGACCGGTCGTTTATTCAGGTACATTTAGATGAACGGGGAGAAATTTATCTCAGCAGCAATTATCATGGTAAAGAATGGCTGAATCACACGGCTCTCAGGGTTTATGATAAGGGAGATGATGCAAAAACTGAAGAAATACCGGTAGGAAGTGCCGATAACCACCGCAGTGATTTTCTGGAAGCCAAATGGGAGAAAGTTTCTTACAGGGATGGCAAAGACAATGGAGTAATGGAATTCATTGCAAACAACAAAGACCGGAATCTTAAAGCTGTATTTTTAGGAAAGGAATATTACTATATTATTCTGGAAAGCTATGACAAGCAGGCTGTAATTGATGCCCTTGCCTTATCCAAAGCCCTACAGGAGAAAAAGAAACTGGAGGCGGAGCTTAAGTCATTAAGAAAAACATTAAATATCACATAATCTGTTCCACCTCTTCGGGGGGATCGGCTATAACAGCCTGATCGCCATTTATGACAACAGGACGTTGCAGTAATTGGGGATTTTCTACCAAGGCCTTTATCCATTCTTCATCGGATAAATCCCGGTTTCGGTATTTTTCACAATAGAGTTTTTCCTGCTTACGGATCAGTTCTATAGGTTGACGGCCCGTTTTTTCAATTATTTCACGGATTTCAGATTCAGAAATTCCTTCACTCATATATTTTTTAACATCTAAGGTATACCCCTTCTCCTCGAGGTATTTCAGTCCTGCACGGCTCTTCATGCAGCGTGGGTTATGATATATTTTCATGACGACATAATGCTGTGTTTTTATAAAATTGTAGGTATCTTCCTGTGCCCTGTATGATGCATTTTTATTGCTTTTGTTGTATTTATTCTGAAGCAGCGGGTCCAATATCCGTGCCTTCGTGTTATCACGCAATTGGATGTTCAGCATTTCCATCAGTTCGTTCTTGATCTCCTTATCATATACCGGGCATGCAATTTCAATTCGCCTGTTCAGATTTCGGGGCATCCAGTCGGCCGATGAAATATATACTTTTTCATCACCTCCATTATTAAAAAGAAATATACGAGAGTGTTCGAGGTATTTATCCACTATGCTTATAGCCCTGATATTTTCGCGCAACTTCTTTTGGTCCAGTTTTAACCCAAATATTCCTCTGACTATAAGGTCAATTTTCACACCGGCTTTAGCTGCCCTGTATAATACGCTCATCATCCCAGGGTCGATCAGACTATTCATTTTAAGCACCATACGGGCAGGTATCCCCTTTTTTGCAAATTCAATTTCTTTTTCGACAAGTTCAGTAAAAGCATTTCGCATAAAAAAGGGACTTACAATAAGGTTTTCGTATCGGTTGTGGCGGTAGTTCTGCTTAAAGAAACTAAAAACCATTTCCACTTCATCTGCAATTCGGGGATCCGCAGTCAGAAGTCCCTCATCGGCATATACCCTTGCAGTACCTTCATGAAAGTTACCTGTACCTATATAAGCATAGTTTCTATCCTTTCCATTCTCGCTTCGTTTTATCCAAACCAGCTTGCTATGAATTTTCATACCCGGGATGCCATTTATAACATCGGCACCTTCCTCCTGCAGTTTATTTGACCACATAATATTGGCTTCTTCATCAAAACGTGCCTGAAGTTCGATCACCACTGTTACCTTCTTACCGTTCCGGACGGCATTCAGAAGGGCATTAACAATCCGTGAAGCAGGAGCAACCCTGTAGATAGTAATACCAATCTCTTTCACCTGCGGGTCGATAGCTACTTCGCGGAGAAAATCGATTAGATGATTAAAGGTTTGATACGGGAAATGAAGCATTACATCCTTTTTTCGAAGTACCCTGAGAATGCTTGTATGAAGCGGCAAGTCTTTATTCCTAAATGGAGGGAGTTTGGGGTAATAATGTCTTTTTTTGCCAACTTCAGGAAAATCCATAAAATCCTTATGATTATGATATTTCCCTCCGGGAACTGTATGTTCTTCGGTATCGAGTTTCATTTTCTTCAGGATGAAATCGAGCAGATCGCCTGGAATTTCTCTATCATAGATTAGTCGTACCAGCTTGCCTTTTTTACGTTTTTTAAGGCTGCTGCTCATTTTCTCAATAAAACTTTTTGAAATATCATCATCGATATCCAGCTCGGCATCGCGCGTTATTTTAATTGTATAAGCTTCATATACGTCATAATCGAAATAAAAAAAGAGGTCGTTAAAGCAATACCTGATCACATCATCAAGCAGCATTATAAAGGTTTTCTTATTCTCTTTGGGAAGAACCAGAAAACGTGAAACAGAACGGCCGGGGATTCTTATCAGGGAATATGCAAAATCATCGGGATTCGACCTTTTCAACAATTTCACGGCAAGATAAACTGAACGATCGCGCAGGTAAGGGAATTTATTTTTTTTACTGAGCATGATCGGAACCAGGTTTGGCAGCACTTTTTCGTAGAAATACTTTTTCACAAACAAGCCCTGTTTATGGTTCAGTTCTTTCTCATTGATTATAAAAATATTATTCTGATTAAGCTCCTCAAGGATATCCCTAAGAATCTGTTGCACCTTTAACTGTTGCCCATAAACGATTTCAGCAATTTTTTCGTGTAGATCGCGCGGGGTATAATCACCCAGCATGTTTTCCTCATCCCTGCCCCAGTCGACCATCCGCTTGACCGTAGCGACTCTTACTCTAAAGAATTCATCGAGGTTGTTTGAAAAAATTCCTATAAAGCGTATGCGTTCAAAAAGAGGAGTATTAGAGTCTTCAGCCTCCTGTAATACTCTTTCATTAAATGAAAGCCAGCTAATCTCGCGATTTATAAAATCTTCATTTGAATACATAAGATGGAATTATAAACAAACCTCCTGTCGGCATTTATAGAAAATAATCTCTATAAAAATATAAAAAAAACTGATGTAGTTTGTTCAATGCAGGCTTTACTGCCCGCCAAATTCCATTAAATATGCTTTCATAAGGCCATCCAGATCCCCATCGAGGACAGCATTTACGTTTCCGGTCTCAAAATTAGTGCGCAGATCCTTCACCAGTTTATAAGGCTGGAGCACATAAGAGCGGATTTGGGAACCCCATTCGATCTTCTTTTTCTGTGATTCAATTTCCATTTCCTTTTCACGTCGTTTACGCAACTCAATTTCGTAAAGTTGTGATTTCAATAAACGCAAGGCATTTTCTTTGTTCCCTCCCTGGGTGCGGCTCTCTGTATTTTCAATAACAATACCTGAAGGCTCATGACGTAAACGCACGCCTGTCTCCACTTTATTAACATTTTGACCACCGGCACCTCCACTGCGGAAGGTCTCCCATGAGATATCAGAAGGATTAATTTCAATTTCGATGGAATCGTCAACGAGCGGAGCCACATAAACTGAAGTAAAAGAAGTCATGCGTTTGTTTTGAGCATTAAAAGGAGACAGCCGCACAAGACGATGAACACCGTTTTCACTTTTCAGGTATCCATAGGCAAAATCACCATCCACCTCCAGAATACAACTTTTTATACCAGCCTCATCACCAGCCTGCATATCAGCTACTTTTACCTTATACCCCTTCTCCTCGCACCAGCGTGTGTACATTCGGAACAGCATTTCTGCCCAGTCGTTACTTTCAGTACCACCAGCACCGGCATTTATTTTTAAAACAGCCCCCAGATGATCTTCTTCACTACGGAGCATATTTTTTGTTTCGAGCTTTTCTACCTTATCAAGTGCATCAGCATAGGCTGTATTCAGTTCATCCTCTGAAGCTTCATCCGCCTCAAAGAATTCATAAATAACACTAAAATCTTCCACTGCCTGATTTGCGTCCTCAAACCCTTTCGTCCAGTCTTTAATCGATTTAATGGCTTTCATTTGACTTTCCGCCGTTTGAGAGTCGGCCCAAAAATCAGGGTCCTGAGTCTTCAACTCTTCTTCCTTCAGTTGCATTATTTTAGCATCGTAGTCAAAGATGCCTCCTCAGCGCATCCCGGCGCTCCAGGAGATCTTTTACCTGGTCCTTCAATATCATAATATCGATTTTATTTGAGCTGCAAAGTTAACAACAATCCTGTTTAATCCACTACTTCATTCAGATATCGATGGATCAATTCGGGTTCAAAACCCCTGTTTTGGACGAAACGGATAATCTGCCCCATCTTTTCATATTTAGGCTTCTTCTTAACTGAGCGAGCTTTATCTTTCATTGTTTTCAACAATACTTTGATGTACTTTTCCTCATCAATAGCATCCAATTCATTATTAATCAAAGCATCAGGAAGGCCTTTCATCTTCAGGTAGTATTTCATTTTTATCTTCCCCCACTTATTTAACCTGAATTTGTCGGCAACATAAAATTTTACATAACGTTCATCGTTAATGAAATTTTCTGCAATTAACTGTTCAATCAATTCGTCGGCTTCATCAACCGTGAGTCCGGATGCAATAATTTTTTTGTGGATATCAGTTGAACACTGTTCAGAGCGGCTACAAAGGGCAGCCATCTTTTTCAGGACATCATTTTTATCTGTTTCTTTCATTGAATCTGTGGGATAGGATTTTTGCAACTCTAAAAGTACAAAAAGTCGATGAGAAAAAAGCATGATGAAAATCTCTTCAGAATCAGTAATAGTTTCATAAGGAAAAATATCTCCATGAATTAATTAAGGATATCGGTAAGAACTACCCCTGATTTATATCGATAAACATCTCCATGAGAATTGAAAATTTCAACGAGTACAATATAGACCCCTAAGGGCAGTCGGCTTCCTGTTTCATCTTCACCATTCCAGTTATATTCTCCACGTGTTCCCAGCAATACATTCTGTGCAAGATGTGTCACAAACCGTCCTTCAGCATCAAAAACTTTCATGGTTGCAACAAATTCCGGTTCAGGCATCTCATAATGAATACTCAACTCATCATTATACCCATCATAGTTAGGTGAAATGGCGTCAGGGGTAAAAGTAACAACAGGTTTTCCTTTGATATCGATTGAAAATTGTGAATTCTCATAACCGGGAGTACCATATCCCGATTCAGAGGAAGCTGAAGTCCAGTTGCCTGGATCATTTGCAGGAGCAATAAGAGACACCCTTTCCAGGGCAACTCCTTCCACATCAGCCAAAAGTGGAGCATGCATCTTCTCATTGTAATAAAGTTCATCTATAATTTCCATATTTTCATTCAACAGAACCACATAATCATCATCATTATTATATGAAGGTAATTTACTCA
>Ga0079223_10003171_pt1 | contig 10339 bp, 7 predicted proteins | sample Stecom2011_FD_75072 | JGI IMG/M metagenome (GOLD analysis project Ga0079223, IMG submission 75072) | Agricultural soil microbial communities from Utah to study Nitrogen management - Steer compost 2011 | ecosystem: Environmental > Terrestrial > Soil > Agricultural land | place: USA: Utah...
CAACAAAAAATGAACGCCTACGTCCAGTCAAGCATAGAAAATCATGTTGGAACAATTGAGTTTTTTCATCCCCAAAGCAACTCTCTTCCCGGTGAGCAGCTCCGGGAAATAGCAGCTGCAATCCAGGCTTTTGGTAAGGATTCTGCAGTCAGGGTTATTGTCCTGAAAAGTGCGGGAGACCGGGCCTTCTGTGCCGGAGCTTCTTTCGATGAACTGATCACTATCAAGGACAAGGCAACAGGGTTAAAATTCTTTACCGGGTTTGCCGAAGTGATCAATGCTATGCGAAAAGTCCCCAAGTTTGTGTTAGTCCGGGTGCAGGGGAAAGCAGTTGGAGGAGGTGTGGGAATTGCTGCGGCCGGGGATTATACCCTTGCTACGGAAGCGGCGGCCATCAAGCTTAGCGAACTGGCCGTGGGAATTGGGCCCTTTGTCGTTGGGCCGGCGGTAGAACGAAAAATGGGTCTTTCGGCATTTAGCCAACTGACTATTAATGCGACTGAATTCCGATCTGCCTCATGGGCTGCCTCCAAAGGCCTTTACGCCGAAATTTTTCCAGATACCAATAAAATGGATCAGGCAATTGAAACCTTGACCCGGCAACTCGCTCAGTCCAGCCCCCAGGCAATGAAAGAAATCAAGGAAATATTCTGGCAAGGAACGGAAGACTGGGATAGCAAGCTAAGCGAACGGGCGGAAATCAGCGGCACATTGGTGTTATCCGACTTTACGAAAGAAGCAATCAGCCGTTTCAAGGCAAAGTAGTTTGTTGAAAATCAACCGGATCTAAGCACCCCTTAGGTTTAATTCCCCGCTACCAAGCGCTACCAGGGTTATCTCCCGCTGTAAAATATTTGGCGGAGCGTTTTTCTGACCTCGGAAATGATCATAGGAACGATTCCAAGCCCCAATACCCACAACCATTCTTTCGGCCCAACAGCTTGAAGACGGAATGCCTCCTGCAGAACCGGAATGTAAAGCAACACGCATTGTAACCCAAATCCTATTATTACCGCAAGGATCAGGATTTTGTTGCCAAAGACTCCCAGAGAGAAGAAAGTTCTTTTTTCATCCCGGAAGCTGAGGGAGATGAATAATTGGCAGGCAATAATTGTCAAAAACGCCAATGTGCGTGAATACTCGTGCACTTCCTCAGGGGTGTCGGCTGAAAACGGATCGAACCCTTTTGTTTGGTACCCCAATAAAAAGGCTACCAAAGTCAGTACCCCAATCAGAAATCCTGTGAACAAAACCCTATATCCCCCACCACCAGAGAAAAAGCCTTCTTTGACCGGGCGGGGTTTTTCCTGCATTACTTCAGGGTTGCCGGGATCCATACCAAGCGCAATCGCCGGCAGGGTATCGGTGATCAGGTTGATCCACAACAGTTGGGTGGCGATCAGGGGCAGCGGTAAGCCTGCTACTATGGCCGCAAACATACACAGTACCTCTCCCACATTGCTTGACAAGAGAAAGAGCACAGATTTTTTGATGTTATTGTAAATGTTGCGCCCCTCTTCAATCGCCCGGATGATAGTTGAAAAATTGTCGTCTGCCAGAACCATATCCGAGGCATTCTTGGCTACATCAGTCCCGGTAATACCCATGGCCACCCCAATGTCCGCAGCATACAATGCCGGCGCATCGTTTACCCCGTCCCCCGTCATGGAAACAACATTGCTCTTTAATTTTAGGGCCTTGATTATATTGACCTTATGTACCGGGGAAACCCGTGCGAAAACCCGAAAACCATCGATATGGTCTGCCAACTCATCCACCGGAAGATGATCAATTTCGCGGCCAGTGGTGGCCTGTTCCAGATCACTGGCGATTCCCAGTTCCCGGGCGATTGCCAGAGCGGTGTTTTTGTGGTCTCCGGTGATCATAATGGTGGTAATCCCGGCAGCTTTGGCTGTCGCAATGGATTCTTTCACTTCTAATCTTGGAGGGTCAAACATTCCCACCAGCCCTATCATGATCAGGCCCTGCTCAAATTGATCCGGGTTGATTGGGTTCTCAACCGGCTTATAGGCGACCGCAAGAGTCCGAAGAGCCTTGTCAGCCATTTCTTCAGACGCATCCATCAAACTTTGTTTATGCGCTTCACTCAGGGGCAACTTTTCCCCATTCTCTAACACATATTTGCAGTTTAATATTAGGTGATCAACTGCGCCCTTGGTATAGACCACATATTTCTCTCCCTGACGGTGAAAGGTGGACATCATTTTCCTGTCCGAATCAAAGGCTAACTCATCCATGCGGGGCTGGTCCAGGAGTAGTTTCTTTCGGTCCAGCCCTATCTGGTCGGCCAAATGTAATAGGGCGACCTCTGTGGGATCACCGGTAGCGCCCCCCTCTTCAAGTGTTGCATCGGAGGCCAACACCATTGCAGAAGCCAACAACTCTGCATCATCTCCAAGGTTGGCTCCAGAGTCAACAGGAAGGGTCTTGTCGGTGAAGGTGAACACTTCCTGAACGACCATCTTGTTTTGGGTTAGCGTGCCCGTTTTGTCTGAACACACAATGTTTACGGACCCCAGGGTCTCCACTGCCGGCAGCTTTCTGATGATAGCTTGCTGGCGAGCCATTTTGGTAACCCCAACGGAAAGGACAATAGCAACAATGGCAACCAAGCCTTCGGGAATGGCCGCTACTGCCAGGGATACGGCGGTCAGGAACGTCTCTGCTAAATCCCGGCCTTGCACAAGAGCCACCAGAAAAATCGCCACACAGATTAGTATGGCTCCCTTTCCCAGAGACGCCCCTAATCGGCCCAAGCGGATTTCCAGAGGAGTCTTTACTTCTTCCCCTGATTTCAGGTGCCCGGCAATTTTCCCTACTTCTGTAAGCTGCCCGGTTTGGGTTACAATCCCAGCTCCCCGGCCATAGGTGACCAAAGTGGACATATAGGCCGTATTGACCCGGTCTCCTAACGCAATATAGCCCGAAGGCAATTTGGCGGAATAGTCCTTTTCTACCGCTACTGATTCTCCGGTGAGCGCAGACTCGTCTATTTTGAGGTTGGCACTCTCCGTCAGACGCAGATCTGCCGGGACATAGCGGCCGGCTTCTAAAATCACCAAGTCTCCCGGCACCAGCAATTCAGCATTGACTTCCTGTACCTGCCCTTGCCTTTTGACCAGAGCCTGGGGTGCGGCCAGGGTTTTTAGCGCGTCTATGGCCTGCCGGGCCCGAACTTCCTGTATCACTCCAAGAGTGGCATTTGTCATTACCACCACCATTATAATGACTGCATCTATATACTCCCCCATTAGAGCAGTGATTATCACCGCCCCTATTAATACATAAATCAACAAGTCATTCAGCTGTTCCAAAAACATCCGTAAGATCGGCTTTCTCTTTTTTTCCTCAAGCCCATTCCTCCCATATCGGGCCAAGCGGAGCCCGGCCTCCCGATCACTCAAGCCATGGACGGTATCGGTTTCATAACCCGAAACAACTTGTTCCAAAGGAGTTGAACAACTATAATTAGAAGAATGCGAAGTGTTTTTTTCAATGCTCATGCCTACATCAGGATAAACTATTCCCTCAGGGAAGCTGCAATATACAAAACACAAGGTTTTTTTCTATCTTCCACATATTGTATCAGGGAACAGTTACATTTGTAGGGTAACTCAAGGGAGAATACAATATGATCTCTATCACCATACTTTTATTTTTGGCCGGCCTGCTGGTTCTCACTGTCGGGGCAGAAATTTTGCTTCGTGGCGCATCCAAAATTGCTGCTATGTTGCATATTCGTCCCATCGTGATTGGGTTGACCGTGGTTTCCATTGGCACCAGCCTGCCGGAATTGGCGATTGGTATCAAGTCAGTCAATACAAGTGCAGAAGACATTGCCTTAGCCAATATTGCCGGGACAAACCTGGTCAACCTTTTGTTGATACTCGGGCTGAGTGCTGCCATCCGTCCATTGCCCATACACCAAAAAACGGTAAAAATAGAAGTAGTGGTCATGATATTTGTTGCTCTCTTGCTTCTTCTGCTTTCTTTGGATGGGTTGTTGAGCAAATGGGATGGGGCCATTATGCTTGCCCTCGGGATTGGCTACCTTATTTTTATTATTCGATCAAGCAGGCATGAGCATCGTTCGGTGTTGAAGCAGTTCGATGAGGAATATGTCGCAGACAAACCCAATGGGGGGAAAAAGCCCTGGCAACTCTGGTCCTGGAATTTTACTTTGTTGATCGGAGGAATTGCGGCAACGATATATGGGGCTGATTTGTTGGTGGACAATGCCGTCATTATCGCCCGGTCTTTTGGTATGAGCGAAGCGATAATAGGCCTGACCATAATTGCAATCGGGACTTCGGCCCCAGAACTGGTGACAACCATGGTCGCTACGGTCAAAAATGATCGGGATGTGGCCATTGGAAACTTGATGGGCAGCAGCATAATGAATATCGTTTTGATCCTCTCTTCAACCATTCTTGTGTCTTATAACGGGTTGAAGGTTGGCGGCGAATTATTGTGGGTGGATCTTCCGTTAGTCGCGTTAGTCGCTATTTTGTGCTATCCAATTTTCAAAAGCGGGGGACAGGTTTCGAGAAAAGAAGGAATATTTTTCGTTTCCTTATATGTGGCGTTTCTGGCCTATGCATTTTTATTCAGGATCCAAATATAATTTAGATGAAAGCTGGAATTTACTTTCACATTCCTTTCTGTAAGCAGGCCTGCCACTATTGTGACTTTCATTTTGTGACTTCCCTGAAATACAAGAAGGATATGTTGCGGGCAATGGAAAAAGAGTTGCACTATCGTTGGGAGACGGGGTTTTTTCCGGAAAAGACAAGTATCGAGTCTATTTATTTTGGGGGAGGCACCCCTTCGCTGTTGGAACCCGGGGAAGTTGTCCGTCTGTTGGAACGTTGTAGCAAGTGGTTTGACACCTCATCACTGGGGGAAGTGACGCTGGAGGCCAACCCCGACGACTTAACCTGGGAAAAAATTGTTGGACTTCGGGATGCTGGAGTAAATAGGCTGAGTATAGGCGTACAGTCCTTTTTTGATGAAGATCTGCGCTGGATGAACCGGGCGCATAGGGCAGAAGAAGCGGAGGCAGCCATACGCCTTGCCCAGGAAAATGGCATAGAGAATATTACAGCAGACCTGATTTATGGCTTTCCCTTGCTGAGTGACCAAAAATGGGAGCGAAACATACAAACCATGACCGGATTGGGCATCCCCCATATTTCTGCTTATAGTATGACGGTGGAACCGAAAACGGCCTTGGGCACTTGGGTGCGTAGAGGACAGGAATCCCCAATGGATGAAGATCAGGCAGCCCGGCAATTTGAATGGTTGATGCAGCGCCTGGAAGAGAAGGGTTATGAGCATTATGAAATTTCCAATTGGGCAATTCCGGGCCGGGAAGCGGCCCATAATGGAAATTACTGGAAAGGCAACAAATATCTGGGGATAGGGCCTTCGGCACATTCATTTGATGGAAATAGCCGGTATTGGAATGTGGCCAACAATTCAAAATATATTAAGAGCCTCCAGGATTCGGGCTTGCCTGCAGCAGAGCAAGAGATACTCAGCACAGCAGATCGATTCAATGAATACATCATGACTTCGCTGAGAACGTCTTGGGGGCTCGACCTGAATTGGGTAAGGCGTACTTTTGAGCCGGAATATTGGCAGCCTCTGAAAGCGGGGCTTCGCACATTCGAAAAGCAGGGGCTGGTAAGGGAAAAAGATCCAGACCCAACAACTGAGCAGGCAGAAAGCTCTTCTGATCAAGCGGAAAGCACCCCAGGCGCATTTGTCCTGACCCAAGCCGGAAAACTGCTTGCTGACAGAATAGCGTCGGACTTATTTTATGCGTAAATGGAATTGCCACAAAAATCCCCTAACTTTGTCTGTATATGGAAATAGACTTTGTAGTGACCTGGGTGGACATGAATGACCCCAAATGGCAGAAAGATTTTGCCACCTATTCAGGTAAAATCGACAATACGAAAAACGAAGTTTCTGTGGCCAGATTCAGGGATTATGGCTTGCTGAAATACTGGTTTCGGGGGATAGACAAATTTGCTCCCTGGGTACGGAAGGTGCATTTTGTCACTTGTGGCCAAAAGCCGGAATGGCTGGATGCCTCACACCCCAAATTAAACCTTGTCAACCACGAAGATTATATACCAGAGGCATTTCTTCCCTGTTTCAACTCCAGTGTGCTGGAAATTTATCTGCATAAGATTCCGGGGATTGCTGATCATTTCGTGTATTTTAACGATGACTTTTTTATCATAGACCACCTGTCTCCAGAGCGCTTTTTCAAAGAGGGTGTGCCTCATGATATCGCCGCATTCCGTCTGAACCTGGGCCTTTCTCTCTGGAGCAAATGCCTGAAAAACAACATTAGGGTCATCAACCAACGTTTTGATAAAAAGGAAGTGTTCCAAAGAGATCATCAGAAGTGGTTTTTCGAGGAATATGGCAGTAGGGCGAGATTAACACGTTTGCTGGCAGGCTATGACAAATTTATAACATTAAGGACACCACACAATGCACAGCCTTATCTCAAGTCAACTTTTGAAGAGGTTTGGGATTACGCTGGAGCGGAATTGAACGAAATGTCCAAAAACAAATTCCGTAGTCCCCAGGATTTTACTCAGGAGCTGTTCCGGACCTGGCAGATCTGCAGGTCCAATTTTCTGCCATATAATACCTATAAGGACACCAAGATGTTTCCTTTGATATTCCGGTCAAAAAAAGCAATTCGTGCAATTCGGGAACAGTCGTATAAATTGGTTTGTATCAATGACAACGAACATATTCGCAATTTTGAGCAGGTTATGGAAGGGATCAATGCCTCTTTCAACCACATTTTACCCGAAAAATCATCGTTCGAATTATAATAAACCTGACTGAGCGGAGTGTTATCTTACAGTTCGAAAGGAGACTTTTCCGGAAACTGATTCTGCAAAAGGTCCCCTATAAGCATCCGGTGGGAATCATTGATTCGCTGGCTGTCATTCAGACAAAACATTTTGGGATTATACTTATTTAGATAAGCCCTGAAATTGTGTCTATTCAACAGGATACGGCTTGAAGTTTGACGCCTCACGTATTCCAGGTGGGCCCTACCCTGGCTGAGCGCATAGAAAGAAAAAGCAGAGCGGTGCAGGTCACCCCGGGTTCGGGTTCGGTTGAGTTGAGAAGCGAGAACCTGTTCCCTGAATATCTCTTCTACTGCAATTTTATAGTCCGATTTTAGATAAGTATCTATATTATGATGTGGAATACCGGAATAATAAGGGCCAAACATTTTTTCCACCATAGCAGCTCCGTCCCCTATCATTTGGGCATATTGCCCCAGGCCTTTTTTTGTTAGTTTTTTCAAGGGATAAAACCCTTTGCCCAAATAATTTCTTTTCATTCGAACGATAGGGAAACCATCATCTTCCGAAAAGAAAAACGCTGGTGGAAGATCCGCATTGAAGAACATGTCGTCATTTGAATAGAGAAATCGTTCGGCTAATCCCGGTATTTTGTACAAAAAATATTCAATCACGCTCGAGTTGTAGCAAGGAAGAACTCCTTCTGGAAAAATTTCCTGATGATCGACTACCTTGATCTTCGGATGGTTTGTGTCCAGCCAGGCGGGCTGTTGATTGTCGGTAACTATAAAAATCTTTCTAATCCAGGGGACATGCTTATGTGCTGACCTGAGTGCGTACTTCAACTCATCGTTGTCCGCATACCTTCCCTTATTGTGTGCTTCGGAGTTGTCATAAACCATATTGGTATATCGACTTTTTTTCTCCTGCCAAACAGGATCTTCCCCATCCACCCACAAGTATATCAAATCGACTTCCTGTCCTTTGATTGTCATCGCCACAAATGTAACGGAATATTATCCTATATTGAAATTTTTGTTAATTAATTGAGAGTTTGCACCTAATTCTGTACTTTTGTTAAAACCTGACAGGACAAAATAGTCCAAACTATTAATCACAATTATGCTTGGAAAAAAGATACTTATCACTGGAGCCGCGGGTTTCCTGGGGTCGCATTTGTGTGAACGTTTCGTTGGAGAAGGGTTCAGGGTGTTGGGAATGGATAATCTTTCGACAGGTGTCATGACCAATATAGAACATTTGTTTGGTACCAGTAGTTTTAGATTCAAAACCCACGACGTTACAAAGGCTATCCACCTTTCGGGCAAATTAGACTATATTCTTCATTTTGCTTCACCAGCCAGTCCGACGGATTATTTGAAGATGCCGATTCAAACCCTTAAGGTTAGTTCCTTGGGTACTCATAATTTGCTGGGGCTGGCCCGGGAAATGAATGCGCGGATTCTGATCGCGTCCACATCCGAAGTATATGGCAATCCCGCGGTTACTCCACAACCTGAAGAGTATTGGGGCAATGTAAATCCGGTTGGTCCCAGAGGAGTATATGATGAAGCCAAGCGGTTTCAGGAGGCGCTGGCAATGGCTTATCACAATTTTCATGGCATCGACATCCGGATAGCCAGAATATTCAACACCTATGGGCCTAAAATGAGGTTCAATGATGGAAGAGCCGTTCCCACGTTTATCCGACAGGCCTTAACTGGAGAAAAATTAACTATTTTTGGAGATGGGTCACAGACCAGGTCCTTTTGTTACGTAGATGACACAGTGGAGGCTATTGTTCGATTATTGCATTGTGACTATAACTTGCCGGTAAACATTGGAAATCCGGATGAGATTTCCATATTGGAGCTGGCCAGTGAGATCGTCGCAATTTCCGGAGGAGGCCGGGAGATCGAGTTTTTGGATCTCCCACAGGATGATCCGTCAAGACGTCAGCCTGATATCAGCAAGGCAAAGGCTTTGTTGGGCTGGGAACCGATTATTTCCAGGGGCGAAGGTTTGGAAAGGACTTTTTGGGATTTCCAACGGTATTATCAACAGACATATAATTGATTTATGAAAAATATTTTGGTCACGGGAGGAATGGGTTATATTGGTTCCCATACCGTTGTAGAGTTACAACAGGCAGGATATAACGCTATCATCATTGACGACCTGTCCAATGCCAATATCAAGATCCTGGATCAAATCACTCAAATTACTGGAGTAAAGCCGGTGTTTCGTCAGCTGGATCTTATCGACTCCAGGCAACTCAATGCGTTTTTGCAGGAGTTTTCAGACATAAATGGAATAATCCATTTTGCTGCCCATAAAGCCGTTGGCGAATCAGTGCAGCAGCCGCTCAAATATTATAGAAACAACTTTTATTCACTGATCAATCTCCTTCATGCCTTTGAAAACAAGGCCGTCAACTTTGTGTTTTCTTCGAGTTGTACCGTGTATGGGCAGCCAGATATATTGCCCGTCAGTGAGTCTGCCCCTGTGAAAAAGGCTGAATCCCCCTACGGAAACACAAAGCAAGTGGCCGAAGAAATCCTGGCAGAAACCACCGCATCAAGCCAACTCCTACGAGCTGTTTCCCTGCGGTACTTCAACCCGGTGGGTGCTCATGAAAGTGGGCTAATAGGAGAATTGCCCATAGGTGTTCCCCAAAACCTGGTGCCTTTTATTACACAAAGTGCTATTGGGAAACGAGGTCCGATTACAGTTTATGGGAATGATTATAATACCCCTGACGGTACTGCAATAAGAGATTATATCCATGTGGTTGATTTGGCAAAAGCACATGTTTCGGCGATCAAGCTCCTGGAGGCAGGAAATCCAAGGGGCAATTATGATGTCTTTAATGTGGGTACGGGTACAGGATATTCAGTTTTGGAGGTAATACGGGCTTTTGAGGAATCTACCGGGGTGAAGGTGGACTACAAAATTGGAGAAAGAAGATCGGGGGATATTGAGAAAGTATGGGGGGACGTGCGTAAATCCGAACAGGAATTAGGCTGGAAAGCCCATCACAGCTTGTCAGAAATGATGTCTTCTGCCTGGAAGTGGGAACAATATATTAAAACTAACCCCCTCGACTAATTGCACTGATTTCCACTGGACAATTAGTATTTTTGAGTCATTAGCATGCGAACAAAAAAAACCATAATAATTACCGGAGGTGCAGGGTTTATAGGATCCCACGTTGTCAGACGATTTGTCCTTAATTATCCGGAATATAAAATCATTAATTTTGACAAACTGAGTTATGCTGGCAATCTGGCTAATCTCCGTGATATAGAAAATGAACCAAACTATCTGTTTGTCAAGGGGGACATCACAGATGCTGATCAGGTGGCCAGGCTCTTTAGGCAGGAAAAAGCGGAAGGCATCATCCACCTTGCGGCAGAATCCCACGTGGACCGCTCCATCCACAACCCTCTGGAGTTTGTTCAGACCAATGTTTTGGG
>Ga0079223_10003174_pt1 | contig 10335 bp, 10 predicted proteins | sample Stecom2011_FD_75072 | JGI IMG/M metagenome (GOLD analysis project Ga0079223, IMG submission 75072) | Agricultural soil microbial communities from Utah to study Nitrogen management - Steer compost 2011 | ecosystem: Environmental > Terrestrial > Soil > Agricultural land | place: USA: Utah...
AGCTGATCCAGCGCATAACCCGTATTTCGACGATGTATTTCAGGATGAGGAAACTCCTTTTTGATCTCTTTTCTGATTTTACGATTGGTGTAAATTTCTCTAAATAATCGATAGATATCACCTTCCAAACTCTCTTCACGGCATTTCTTGTCGAATTCCCATTTTTGCAAGGGTCTAAAAGTAACCTCTTCGCCATTTGAGAGATAACCAGTCACTTCCAAGAGATGATTGCGAGTGCTGCCATAAACCATGGAGTGTGAGCCACATGCATTGTTGCCCACCATTCCTGCTAAGGTGCATCGATTGCCTGTAGAGGTTTCGGGTCCAAAGAAAAGGCCATGTTGTGCCACTTCCCGATTGAGATCGTCTAAAACAACACCAGGTTGAACTTCAGCCCACTTTTCTTTCGGATTAATTTTTAGAATGCGATTCATGTGATATGAAGCATCTACTACCATCCCATTTCCCACCACTTGACCCGCCAAAGAAGTACCTGCGCCCCTTGGAATAATCGGCGTTTTATGACGCTTAGCAAAATCAACAATCATGGATATATCGGTGGCATCACGTGGTAGAACTATGGCCATTGGACGCTCTTGATAAACAGATGCATCCGTTGCATATAACGTACGTGATGCAGTGTCGGTGCGGACTTCTCCTTTTAATAGGTCTTGTAATTCCCCAAAGGGGGGATGTTGGTCATCCATGGAAGCTGAAGCATTGGTTGGAGATGCTAAAATAACAAATATATTTTAGTTGAGAGGTTTTTGTGATTCTTAAAACTTACCTCTTTGCTGAACTATGTATTAATGATATAAATTATCAGGACAACGTAATAAACATGTTTAGTATCTTTAATCTTCGAGTTTATTTCGAAGTCTGCTGCTATGTTTATTACAAGGTGCTTAAAATCATGGAGGAGTATAAAAATGAAAAGTAGAAATGAATTGAATCTTAACGAGTTTAAGGATAAACATTATGGCGTAAAAGGAACAGGATCAAGAGATGAGCTTGATGGTGGTTATGAGAATTTTAAAATTGGAGCATTATTACATGAAGCTCGAATTAGAAAGGGGATGACTCAAGAAGAGTTGGCTAAAAAATCAGGAACCACTAAATCATACATCTCGAAAATAGAAAATAATGTCAAAGAAGTACGTCTTTCAACTTTGCAAAAAATTGTACAGATTGGTTTGGAAGGTCACATAGATCTGTCGATTCGATTTTAAATGGTATAACTGTACGATTTCTAAATTCCTTCGATAGTGTCATCTTAAACAATTCTGAATTCAAAATCACCCCTAAATCCCTTCGTAGGGGAGTTGAAAGAAGTTTGCGTTAATTTATAAGTTCGTGGTTGAATTTTGTTTGGATAGCTAACTCTCGGTTAGTTAGGTTTTTGTAAGTCCCCTCCAGGGGATTTAGGGGTAATTCTAAAGAACCATGATTTCAAATCATAGGTCATAACTTACATGTGAGTATATATTCCTTTTTTCCCTTTTTTATTAGTTATTAGCATTCTTTGCTTCGCTTTCTCTAAATCATGAATCAAGAAATATTAAGTCGAAGTGAAATTAATCATCCCCAGAAATGCAAAATAGGTGAACAGTTATTTTTTTGGCTTTAAAAGAATAACTTTGTCGATTGTAACAATCAAAATAAACTTACTTTTCTGTTTGGATGAAGCAAGTATGAGAATAGTTCCTCACAAAGGGAAATAACTATTGGTGCGAGCTTCATGTGGCATAAAAAACAAGTAATAAATATATGAAATCAACTTTTTTCACTCTCCTCTTTTTCTTTTTTCTCACCACTTTGGTGGCTCAAACGCCTAAGCGTATTGTTTCATTGGCACCATCTCTTACCAAAAGCCTTTACTATTTAGGTGCCGATGATGTTTTGGTGGGGCATACTGTTTTTTGCAACATTGCTAAAGATGATGGCAAGGAGATAGTGGCTTCGGCCATACAGGTGAATGTAGAAAAAGTGATCACTTTAAAGCCCGATTTGGTTTTGGTGCACTCCATAACCCGATCGCAGACCATTGATCTACTGAAGAAAGCAGGATTGCGCGTGGAGTTGTTTAATACTCCTCGTTCTTACGATGAGGTTTGTAGTCAGTTTATAGAGTTGGGTAAAATAGTAGGAAAAGAGAAGTTGGCTCAGAAAATAGTTTTTGAAACCACTCAACAGGTCGATTCTATTCGTAATACATACAAAAATAAACCTCTACAAAAAATGTTGTTCCAAATAGGAGCGAAGCCTCTTTTTACCGTATTGGACAATACCTATATGGCTGATTTTATCACTTTTTCGGGTGGAGTGAATATCGCAGCAGGATTGACTGGTGGAACCATAACACGTGAATTTGTTTTGATGAAAAATCCCGATGCCATCATTATTGTGGATATGGGTATTACAGGTGAGGATGAAATTAAGATATGGCAAAACTACCCCGATTTAAGTGCTGTTAAACATGAGAAGATCTTTTTTATTGAGTCGGATATGGCGAGCACGCCCAATCCACCCGATTTTTTAATGACAATGAAAGCACTTCGAGAAAACTTATAGAGGTCCAATCCGAAAGTCTATCCATGGTTGAGCAATAGTTTTATGAGACAGAAATATATAAAATGGTTGGTTTTTACTTTGGTGCTTATGCTGCTGATGGCATTGGCAGCTTTGTTGTCCATCACAATGGGGGAAGCCAATATTTCCGTTAGAGATATTTTTCCGTTGTTGAAGAAGAAAGAGGGGATGGAGTACTTCATTCTCACAGAACTGCGTACGCCGCGTGTGGTTTTGGCTTTTGCCGTGGGTGGTGCATTGAGTCTGGCAGGTGTGATTTTGCAAGGCATATTTCGAAATCCTTTGGTGGAACCTTATACATTGGGTATTTCAGGTGGAGCTGCGGTGGGCGTGGCTTTGGTTATTGTTGCGGGACTCCATATAACCATGGGATCGGCACTTTTGCCTGTTGCAGGATTTGGTGGTGCTCTACTTGCACTAACATTGGTGGGCGTTTTGGGTTTTTTAAGAGGCGGTGTTGACATCAATAAAATGTTGTTGATTGGTGTCATGATCAGCTTTGTAGCCTCTTCAACTATGATGTTGCTAATGTCCATCACCACCACCGATAATTTGCGCGGCATCCTATTCTGGATGATGGGATCGCTGGATGAATCCAATGGATATCTTATAAAGACCGTTCTTTACGCTTCATTGGCGGGGCTGTTTATCAGTTATCTTTTTGCTCGTCCGCTCAATGCTTTGCTTTTGGGCGAAGTTAAAGCCAGCCATTTGGGAATCAACAGTAAAACCACCATCCGAATTCTATTTGTGGTGGCTTCTTTGCTTACAGGTATTTGCGTGTCGGTTACTGGTGTTATCGGATTTGTGGGATTGGTTATTCCGCATTTTATTCGTCTGTTGGCTGGCTCCGATTATCGGTTTCTGCTGATTGGCTCATTTTTAGGAGGTGGCATTTTTCTTACGCTGTGTGATGTGGTCGCCCGAACGATTATTTCTCCCAACGAACTACCCATCGGTGTCATCACAGGAATTGCTGGAGGTGTTCTGTTCATAATTGTGTTGAACCAAGTTAGAAAAAGAGAACTTCATGGGTTGTGATTATCTTAAAATAGAACAATTGACTTGCGGATATGGGAAAGGATTTCATATTAAAGATATTTCACTGAGTATTTCTAAAGGTTCATTGGCTGGAATAATTGGTCCCAACGGTTCGGGGAAAACCACACTCTTTAAAGGCATATCAGGCGATTTGAACTTGAAAAATGGAACTGTACATCTGCAAAACTCCGATTTGAGTCGATTGAAGCTGAAAGACAAAGCACGCAAAGTGGCTGTTGTAAGTCAGTTTTTAGAAGCTCTTGATGTGCCTGTAGAAGACTACGTGCTGATGGGTAGATTGCCGTATCGAAACTCGTTTCAGTTTTTTGAGTCCTCCGAAGATATCACCCTTGCTAAAAAGTATATGAAATGGACGGGTGTCTATCATCATCGAAAGAAATTGATGTCGCAGCTTAGTGGCGGAGAGAAGCAACTGGCGGCCATTGCCCAAGCATTAACGCAGGAGCCAGAGCTTTTGCTCATGGATGAACCCACTTCACATTTGGATATTACGCATCAGGTAAAAGTGTTGAACCTTATTCAGCGTTTGAACAGTGAGATGGGATTAACGGTGTTGATGATTATTCATGATCTGAACTTGGCAGCGGAATATTGTGATCATCTGATTATGATGAAGGATGGCGAGGTTCATGCACATGGCTCTCCAAAAGAGGTTCTCAATTATGAAATTATCGAACAAGTGTATGATACAGTGGTGGTGACCCGCGAAAATCCTCTTTCAGGAAAGCCAGCTGTTTTTCTGGTGTCTGAATCTATTTTGAAAGATCAGATGGAAAAACGCGGCAAGCTAAAAGAACCATCGGCTGGTGAAGATGACATTAGTAGATGGGTGTAATTTTTTACGCCTATGCGCCTATGGCTCCATTCCTCCCATGCAGGTGAGGCATTCCAAAGCATATCTGTCGTATTCATCAAATGCGGGTCCAGGCAATCCTTTCAATGTGATAATTCTATCCAAGCGGATGGGCGAATGATTCTCAAGCTTTAAGAATTGCTCAAAATCATTCTCTGAAAAGAAACCCAAAACAGTATCTTTGGTGCCATCCACTTTTTCTTCGGAATTGAAGAAGTTGATCTCTACAATTTGATTGAGCTTACTGACTTCTTCCACTCTGTCAAAAAAGCCAGGATCTACTGGCATATAACTTTTCTGTTTAGTCATGGCATTTGATTTTAAAGATTTCGTAACGTTTTTTAAAGCATGGAACTACTCTTTTTTGCTCCATTCAACGATCTCATTTACATGAATCTGGGTAGTGTTTAGTGACAATACCCCATTGTACTTCTCCTCTTTCAAAATGAGCGGAAGCTCGGTGCAACCCATGATAATTCCATCAATACTCTCCTCCCTTTGCATCCGATGGATAACTTCTTCCAAACCTTTGCGAGTCTCCTCTTTAAAGATGCCCAACTCTATTTCTGAGAAGAGCTTTTTATTGATGTACTCTTTGTCTGACTCAGAAGGTGGGGCAACTTCTACTCTATAGCGGCTGAAAACTTCAGGAAAAAAATCTGAATCCATTGTGAATCCAGTTCCCAAAAGTCCTGCTCGTTTTACACCCAATCTTTGTGCCTCGCGTGCAGTAGCTTCTACAATACTGAGCATGGGAACACCCACTCTCTTTTGCAAATCGTAAAAAAATAGGTGAGGTGTGTTTGCAGTGATAGCAATAAAATCAGCTCCTGCACGCTCCAATGCTTGCAAACCTTGCGTTAAATAATCTATGGCTGAGATGTACTCTTTACGTTGAACCTTTCCGATGAAATGATCCATATTCACGCTGTAGATGATAATTTCAGGATAGTTCAGCGATCCTTTGTTCTCTTCTTTGAAAGCATCGATAATGGCTGTGTAGTAATCTACTGTTGCCTCAGGGCCTAAGCCTCCTATGAGTCCAATTTTCTTCATTTTGATTTTTATTTACTTCAGATGAAACCTTTTAAACGGCTATTTTATTATGATTCTTTTTCTGTATAGCCGCATTCTCCTCATTACTGAGATCTCTTTCTGACTTGGAGACCAGTTTTAACCAGTGCTTAGTCATAGTTACAAGTAGTGTTACTTTAATAACTTCCACCGTTACATAGGTAATGTGTGTGGCTGGATTCGCTGGCAATGGGTTGTTTTCGATCAAGCTGATTGCACGCAAAGTTAAGTCGGGTAAGAGTACAAAAGATTGTAGAAAAATGATCAGTGCACTTGTTACCATCCCAAATTTCAGCCAAAAGTTGAGAGAACTAAATTGTCCTATAATCCAACCGAAGGTTATAATCATTAAAACCCATTCTACTCTGTTTAGTGCTGTAAAAACCTTCATACCAATGCTTAATCCAATGGTTAAAGTTACGCCTGGTGCTTGAAATTTTAACCATGCTTCCATAAAGCTAATGGCACAAACCAATCCTACCCAAAATATCATTAGAAGAGCAGGTGTTATACTGAATTGTTTCATCTTTTTATCGTTTCATATTTTTTTAAATGAGACTACTTTGATCATTACACCCTAAAATTATAAGTAATTTTTAAATCGGACAAGTTTATCCACAATTAAATTTTTGCCATCTTTGTACTACATTGGTATGCAATAAATAAAAATTTTATTCTCAACAATTTAATAGAGAGGTTGTTTTAAATAGAGGGAACCAAATTAATTTACACTCTATAATATTGTTACAACACAATTGGCTATGACAACAAAATTGAACAAATTCAGTAAGATTATTACGCAGGACGAAAGCTTGCCTGCTGCACAAGCCATGCTTTATGCCATTGGCATGAGTGAAAAAGATCAGAAAAAAGCACAAGTGGGCATTGTTAGCACTGGTTTCCAAGGAAATCCGTGTAATATGCACCTGAACGATATGGCTACTGCGGTAAAGAAAGAGGTGGATCTTCATCAAGATCTCTATGGTTTAATTTTCCACACCATTGGGGTGAGTGATGGAATAACCAACGGCACTGAAGGAATGAAATTTTCTTTACCATCTCGTGAAATTATTGCAGATTCTATAGAGACTGTGGTTAGTGCACAGTTTTACGATGCGGTAATTCCCATTGTGGGATGCGATAAAAATATGCCTGGCGCTATGATTGCTCTGGGACGATTGAATCGACCTGCCATATTGATGTATGGTGGTACGGTTAAAAAAGGCCGTTGGAAGAATCAAGATCTTAACATCGTTTCTGCTTTTGAAGCCTATGGCGAACGGTTGAGAGGCACACTCTCTGATTTTGATTACAAAGGGATTATTCAACATAGTATTCCGGGTGCGGGTGCATGCGGAGGAATGTACACTGCTAATTCCATGGCTGCTGCTATTGAGTGTATGGGTATGAGTTTACCATACTCTTCATCCAATCCTGCTATTAGTCCACAAAAATCTGATGAGCCCAAACGTATAGCAGCTGCTATTCAATTGGTACTGGAGAAAGATTTGAAGCCTCGTGACATTATGACCCGCGCAGCGTTTGAAAATGCCATTTCACTTATTATGGCTTTGGGTGGTTCTACCAATGCGGTGATTCACTTGCTGGCTATGGCTAAAGCTGTGGATGTACCATTGACTTTGGATGATTTTCAAATCATTAGTGATCGCACTCCATTCTTGGCCGATTTAAAACCAAGTGGGCAATTTTTGATGGAAGATTTACACGATGTGGGTGGAATTCCTGCTGTGATGCGTCTTCTATTGGATGAAGGCTTTATTGATGGCAACTGCATGACTGTAACAGGAAAAACTGTGGGTGAAAATCTCGAAGAGGCCACTCATCTTTCAAAAGGACAAACAGTTATCCACGACACCAAACACCCAATGCGTAAAAGCGGCCACTTACAAATTTTATATGGCAATCTTGCCGAAGAAGGTGCCATAGCTAAAATTACGGGTAAGGAAGGTGAACTGTTTTCTGGCCCAGCGCGTGTTTATGAAGATGAGTTTTCGGCCATCGAAGGAATTGCCAAAGAGGTAAAACCTGGAGAAGTTATTGTAATTCGTAACAATGGTCCAAAAGGAGGACCTGGTATGCCTGAAATGTTGAAACCCACCGGAGCTGTGATGGGAGCGGGGTTAGGGAAAGATGTGGCGTTGATCACCGATGGTCGTTTTAGTGGTGGTTCCCACGGTTTTGTGGTGGGACATATAACGCCTGAAGCCCACGAAGGTGGTTTAATTGGACTTGTAAAGAATGGCGATATTATCACTATAGATATTACAAAACATAGTATTAGTGTTGATCTTACGGATGAAGAGATTGAAAAACGTAGAAAAGCTTGGACACCTCCAGTGGATAAGCATCTTTCTGGTATTCTTCAGAAATATCGTCTATTGGTTAGTTCGGCAAGAGAAGGATGTGTTACAGTGTAGTTCTTTATATGTTGGATCGATGTTGACTGGCACTGAAGAATAATGAATTCAAAGCCAAATATTATTCTGAAGCAGTGAGTTCTTAGCAATGTCTACACGTTACAAACTGTTTAAATTTAAGAATCCACGAATAATTGCAATGCAAATATCCGTGGATTTTTTTATTAAGGGAGGCAATTTTAGCCAACTATAAAAACTGACTAATTCTTATTCAAAAGTATAGAAAACCTAACCTTGTTGGTAATTTTGAGTAGAATTAAGTACCAAATAAATTTGACCTAAAGCACTATAAATTTATTAGGTATATCGTTTATAAAATGCACCGAGCAAAACGAGTAGAATTCCAAAGATCAGCATTAGCCAGATGTTGGATTTTTGTTGTAGGTCAATTGCTGCTGTGTCTCCCATAATTACAAGTCCTGCCCAATATTGAGGGGCAAGCATTCTCCCACTTCTGTTTTCTAAACAATCAAGTTTTGCTTGCCTAAGTGCTTCATCCTTTTCAAGACCTTTTGTGAGGTTCTCGTAAAAGGCTTCAGTAAAATTGCGCTTGCCCGTTCGTCCACTTTCCATAACCCAGTGAGCATGTGTTAATGATTGATCGATTACTTGAAAAATAGAGTAATTATGCTTATCTATAGTTGTTTATGAGGCAATTATATATGAAACGAGCATGAGAATGGTTTCTCATAAAGGGGAATGACTATTTGTGCGAGTTCCATATGCCCTTAAAAAACAAATTATAGACACATGAAACGAGCATGAGAATAGTTTCTCACAAAGGGAAATGACTATTGGTGCGAGTTCCATATGACCATTGAGAAACAAATTATAGACATATGAAATACTTTTTAGGAATTTTATTATTGTTTGGAACTATTTTTTCTTCAGCGCAAAATTTTTCACAAAAAGCTATCCCACTTGCAGGAGATATGAGTTTGGACAAGCTAATTTCCGCAGCAGCCGATAAAGAATTGGTTTTGCTAGGAGAGGCGAGTCATGGAACTCATGAATATTACTTATGGCGGGATAAGATAAGCAGGCGGTTGATATCAGAACAGGGTTTTAGGTTTATTGCGATAGAAGGTGATTTTGCTAGTTTATATCATCTCAATAGTTATATAAAAAACTTGGATGGTGCAGCAAACTCTGCTAAAGAGGTATTATTAAAACTCGACAGATGGCCAACTTGGATGTGGGCCAATGAAGAGGTGGTAGCATTGGCCGAATGGCTTCGCACCCACAATGACAAATTTCCTCAAGATAAAAAAGTTGGCTTTTATGGAATGGATGTATATGATGAGTGGAATTCCAAAAAAGTAGTTCTGGATCTACTCAAATTGACAAACAAAGAAGCTTATCAATATGTAAAAGACCAATATAAATGTTTCAATCCGCACAAGGGAGATAGTTGGAGTTATGCACATGCAGTACGTGCTGGGAAAGAGAATTGTGCAACTGCCACGAAAAATGTAGTAGAGTATATAAGAAATAATCGAAATACTTTTTCAGAACTTTCTGATGACACTTATTTTTATCTATTACAAAACACAATCGTTGTGCATAATGCTGAAGAATTTTACAGGGAAAGTGTAATCTCTGGCGGAGATGTTTCATGGAATTCTCGTGTTCATCACATGCATGGCACAGTTAATGATCTGTTAAATCTTTATGGTGAGGACTCCAAAGGAATTGTCTGGGCGCACAATACCCATATTGGAGATGCCGAATACACAAGTATGAGAAATACGGGTGAGAAAAACATTGGACAGCTTACACGTAAAAAAATGGGCAACGACAATGTTCTCTTAATTGGTTTTACCACCTATGAAGGAAAAGTGATGGCTGGCCCGAGTTGGGGTGCTCCTATGAAGGAAATGACCATTCCGCCTGCTGTTCCCAATAGCATAGAATACGAATTGAATCAAATCGATCTAGAAAGTTTATATATAATTTTTGATGAAGAGGATCGAAAGGAAGCAAATCTAAAAGTAATGGGCAATCGGGCCGTGGGAGTAGTTTATAACCCTAGAGGAGACAATAGACAATTTGTACCCACTATAGTTCCATTGCGCTACGACGCTTTGTTCTTTTTTAAGAAAACCACCGCTTTGCGAGTTCTGAAAAGATAAATATCAATTAAAGAAAAAACCATGAGCAGAGGATTTGTAAATGAAGATGATCAGGAAGATATTCCTATTCTACTACCAAGAGTTGACTTACCAACAGGTGTAACAAACTACGTTACGCAAGCTGGTTGGGATGAGCTTTTGGCTGAACAACAGATGCTTATTAATGAAAGAGAGCAATTAGTTAGTA
>Ga0079223_10003175_pt1 | contig 10333 bp, 6 predicted proteins | sample Stecom2011_FD_75072 | JGI IMG/M metagenome (GOLD analysis project Ga0079223, IMG submission 75072) | Agricultural soil microbial communities from Utah to study Nitrogen management - Steer compost 2011 | ecosystem: Environmental > Terrestrial > Soil > Agricultural land | place: USA: Utah...
TGAGCAGAATCTGCTTTTCGCTATCGACTATAAAAGCGCCTATTCGATTGGCATCGGCGTCGAGCATATCGAGTCGCGACAAAAGGTAGGACACAGGCATATCCCCGCCGATAACACCAATAAATTTATTCTGTTGATACACTGGCAGCACCAGCGTCAGCAACCATTGTTGGGTGTATTCATCGTAATAGACGGGAGTCCAGCGTGCCTCAGCCGCGCTATTGTGCTCAGGAGCGGCTATGCGGTAATAGACTTCTTCACGCATATCGTGGGCGGGCCGGTGGGCGGTGACATACTTTAACGACCAAACCCGCATCAAGCGCTCTTCGCTGATAAAATAAAAAGCTGAAAACATTTCCTGGAAAGCGGGACCCAAACGCTCCCAAACTTGGCCCGTAGCTTGAATATGGCGCAAGGCGACGAGATTAAGCTCGGCTTCTCGCTGCACAAATACGCCTGAGGAGCGCTCCAGCAGCCGATAACTGCCATCATCCTGTCGGAAAGACGACAGGTCTGGCATATAATCACGGTCGGCCACAGAGTTGAGTTCGTGCAGCAGCACCTCGCGCGAGGCTTTCAGCATCTGCGCGCGGGTATGGAGATCTTCGGTAAGATAGGTTTGATAACGTTGCGAGAGTGTCTGCAGGCGCTGGTGGTAAAGTGCTTCAAGGCGATCAGTTTCGGCCATGCCCACACGAACCGAGCCGAGAATGCTGCTTAAAATTAAAAAGCCCCCTACTATAAGCAGCAGCTTGGTATTCAGAGAGCGTATCGCTGGTCGCAATGTAAGGTAACCTTAATCCATTATCACCCAGGCGGTGATTATTTATTGTCGTTAACGGTGGTTACCGGCACATTGCAGACCCTAAGCCCGCCCAGTACACTGCCGGCAAACACGGACAGGATAAAACATTAATGGCCGTCACGCTCTTAACTATAGATCGCTTACAAGAAGCGATCAACGAAGATGAGTTGATTCTTACTGCGAACGACCGTTTACGTCGTCACTTACTGCAGGCCTGGGGGGAACAACAGCGGAAAAATGGCTTAAAAGCCTGGCGCACCCCACGTATTTACCCGCTCAATCATTGGCTAGAAGCCCAGTGGCAAACCCTGGTCGATCGCGCCCACCCGCCGTGCACGCATGTCTGGGCCAGCCGCTCTCAACGCCAGTGGCTGTGGCAGCAAATCATCAATCAGGCCAATGAAAGCGAAGGTTTATTACAGGTTGAGCCTCTGGCACAGCAAGCGGATACCGCCCTGCGTCACCTGACCTTGTGGGAAATAACCTCTGAAGAACTGGCTGATACGCCTTTTCCGGGCAGTAATCTGCGCAGCTTTTTGGCTTGGCAAAAGCCATTTGAAGCGCGCCTCGCCCAGTGTGGGTTAATGATTCCCGAGCAGGGCCATCGACTGATTGCCGAGGCTTTTGAAAGCCAGCTGTTACCATCGCTGCCGCGTCTCTGGCTGCTGGGGTTTGATGATATCCCTCCGCTGCACCAGCGCATTTTACAAGCTGCCAGCGAAGAACAAATAACCCTGGCCAACATTGAAGTGCCTGACAACAGTTGCATTCGGGTAGCCACCACCGACCCTGAAGCAGAACTGCGCGCTGCGGCCCTGTGGAGCTGCGAACAACTGCAGAGCAATGCCCAGGCTGTGATTGGTATTATTGTGCCCGATCTGGGACAGCGTCGAGATCAGGTAGAGCGGATATTTGCCGAAGTCTTTGAGCCCACCTGGCTCCTGCCCGACCAACCGCGCTACACCCTGCCATTTAATATCTCTGCCGGTACGCCCCTCGGGCAAACGCCGCTGATACAAGCCGCCTTGCAGTTGCTGGGGCTGTTGCGCGAACGCTGGCCTCTCAATGAATTGTGTAACCTGCTGTTTAATCCCTTCTGGGGCGATGCCGAGGCGGAATTTTGGTTGCGCACGCAACTGGTTACCCGCCTGCGCAAGCTGGGCAAATTTGATCTGCGTGGCAATGACCTGCGTTCTCATGCCCAGGTTCTGGAAGACAGTCAGCCGTCATCTGCCGTCGCCACTCCTCAAACGCTCAGCCAACGTTTACAACAACTCAATGAACAGCGCCGTCGCTTGCCCGCCAGTTCCAGTCCGCGTTACTGGTCAGAGCAGTTACAAGAACTCTTGCAAGTGTTGGGCTGGCCCGGAAGTCGCCGCCTGGACAGCGCTGAGTATCAGCAGATGAATCTCTGGCACAAGTTGCTGGAGGCCTTTGCCTCTCTGGAAATAACAGGAGCCGAGCTGAGCCCTACCCAAGCTTTACAGCAGTTGCAGCAACTGGCCCAGCAGACACCCTTTCAAGCGCAAACGCCTGACTCGCCCATTCAGATACTGGGCGCGCTGGAAGGCGCGGGGCTCTGCTTTACTCACTGTTGGGTGGTGGGACTGCATCAGCGTCAATGGCCGCCGGCGCCCGCCCCCAATCCGTTGCTGCCGCTGGAATTGCAGCGCCAGAAGCGTATGCCCCATGCCAGTGCCGAGCGGGAGTTACAGTTTGCTCGCAGCCTGACCCGCCACTATCGCCAGTGTGCCCAGCAGGTCGTTCTTAGCGCTTCGATGGCGGACGATCAGGGCGAGCTGGCACCCAGCCCGTTGATTACCGATCTTGCTGAGACACCGCTACAGGCTTTACTCAAGGGTTCTCTCAGCCCGCAACAAGCATATGCCCAGGCGCTGCAACACAGCCAGCAACTGGAAATTGTGGACTGCGCTCAAGGCCCTGCTCTGCCCATCGACACCAAGGTTCCCGGCGGCAGCTCGCTATTTCGCCTACAGTCCTCCTGTCCCTTTAATGCTTTTGCCCAGCTGCGTCTGGGAGCCCAACAACCTGACCCGCCAGTGCTCGGTCTGTCCGCCGCTGAGCGCGGCATCTTGCTACACCATGTACTGGCTGAGTTGTGGAAAGTTCTGGGCGATAGTGAAACCCTGAACGCTTATGCCGCCGACAAGCTCGAAGCTCTTATTGCCCGCATCAGCGAGCAAGCCCTGCAACCCGTACGCCGGCGACGCCCGCACGAACTGGGACCCAATTATTGCGCCTTGGAGCTGGAGCGTGTGCAAGCAATTACCATGCGTTGGTTGACGCTGGAAATGCAGCGCCCACCTTTTCGGGTCGAAGTCGTTGAGCAACGCCGTCAACTCACTTTCGCCGGCCTGCAAATGACCGTATTTATTGACCGGATCGATCTGTTGGCAAGCGGCGAGCGTTTGCTGATTGATTATAAAACCGGCGCCAACCTCAAGATCCAACAATGGCAAGGCGAACGGCCTGAGGAGCCGCAACTGCCGCTGTATGCAGTGACCGATCCAGCGCCGGTGGCGGGTATCGCCTTTGCCCAGATCCATCCCAAGGCATTGGACTGGATTGGATTGAGCGAAGCGGAGCTGATGCTGCCGGGAATCAAACCCGTGCCCGATTGGCCAGAGCAGCAACAGCAGTGGCAGGATATTTTGACACATCTGGCGCAAGAGTATTTACGCGGCGAGGCGCGCGTGGAATTTCACGATGGCAAGCAGCAGCACTATCAAGCGGCGTTAATCCCTCTGAATCGCTACTACGAAGCCGACACTATACGCCGCTATGTGGCAGCGGCGCAGGCTGACCGAAAAGCAGGCACATGATGACCCCCGATTTTCTGCAACAATTACCCCACGGTACCTTTCGAGCCGACAGCCCTCCCGATCAAGAGGCGCGACTGATGGCGCTGGACCCAACCCGCTCTTTTGCCGTTTCGGCACCAGCAGGCTCGGGCAAAACCGGCCTGCTCACCCAGCGGGTGCTGGCATTATTGGCCCGTTGCGAAGAACCCGAATCTATCCTGGCTATCACTTTTACCCGCAAAGCAGCCGGCGAAATGCAAGAGCGTATTATGGCTGCCTTACACCACGGCGCCACCGCCAGCGAACCTGACAATCCCCACCAACGTCGCACCTGGCAACTGGCGCAAGCGGTGCTGCAGCGGGATAGCGAACAACACTGGCAATTGTTGTTAAATCCCCAGCGCCTGCGCATCCAGACTATCGACAGCTTGTGCCGCTCCATTACCCGTTTATTACCGCTCGACAGCCAATTGGGCGCCGCCCCCGACACTTTAGAAACACCGGAGCTTGCTTACCGACAAGCAGTGCGGCAATTTCTCGCGCGCCTGGAAGACAAGTCTGCCCTCACCGAGGATCTCAAACACCTCTTGCGTCATCTGGATGCTAATCTCGGTAGCATAGAAAGTTTACTAGTGCGCCTTTTGGCCAAGCGCGACCAATGGCTGGGGCTTATGCTCGAAGCACAGCAAACTCATGCACGGGACTATTTGGAAAGCGTGCTGCAAGAAGTGATTGTCGAGCAGTTGCAGTGGCTGACAGAGACCCTGAGCTACTACGCCAGCGACCTCTGCTTACTGGCCGATACAGTGGCCAGTAATCTAGCTGAATCCCACCCCGACAATCCCTTGGTCCGCCTCAAAGGTCTCACGGGTTTACCTCCAGCGCAGCCAGAAGCGGTGCCTGACTGGCAAGCGCTCGCCGGGTTGATGCTGACCAACACGGGGCAGTGGCGCAAGCGCCTGACGGTTAAAGATGGCTTTCCATCCGGCCCTGCCGGAGCAGGCCTCAAGGCACAATTTGCTGAACTGGTGGCCAATCTACAAGAGCAAGCGCCGGATTTAGCTTTCCAGTTACAACAAACAAGAGAGCTGCCGCCGGCGACCTATACCGAGAGCCAATGGACGCTGCTGGAAAGCCTCACGCGGCTGCTGCCCTTGCTCAGCGCCGAGCTGACGCTGGTATTTCGCCAGCTCGGCGCCACCGATTACAGCGCTATTACCCAGGCCACCAGTCTGGCGTTGGGCGATGCTGAACAGCCCGGTGAAATCGCTCTGCAACTGGACTACCGTATCCAGCATATTCTGGTGGATGAGTTTCAGGATACCGCAGCGCCTCAATTGCGTTTGCTGGAACAGCTTACCCGAGGTTGGCAACCGAACGATGGCCGCACTTTGTTTATCGTCGGCGACGGAATGCAATCCTGTTACGGATTTCGCGATGCCAATGTCGGGCTGTTTCTCGATGCCCGTGCCCATGGTATCGGCGATGTCTCTCTCACGCCGTTGGATCTCAGCGTCAATTTTCGCTCCCAGACCGACATAGTGCGCTGGGTCAACACCACCTTTCAACAGGCCTTTCCCGCTGCCGATGATATCGGCCGCGGCGCCGTGCGTTATTCGCCCTCCATCGCCTTTAATGCCGCGCTGGAAGGCCCGGCGGTTGAGTGTTTAGCCTGCTTCTATCAACAGGAATCCGAAGGCTCTGAACTCCCCGATTATGCCAGTCCGGACAAGACATTTGCTCAGCTACAACAGGCCGAGGCGGTAGCCGAGCTGGCAGCGGCGGCGCTGAAGAAAAATGACGAGGACAGCGTGGCTATTTTGGTGCGCAATCGCACCCACCTGGAGTGGATATTACCGGCCTTGGCCAGGCGCTCTTTGCACTGGCAAGCTACAGAAATCGACCGTTTGCACACGCGCATGGCGATTGTCGACCTTATGTCCCTCACCCGTGCCCTGCTCAATCCCGATGACCGCATCGCCTGGTTATCCGTCTTGCGGGCTCCCTGGTGTGGCCTCGATCTACACGACTTGCACCGCTTGATCACCACCGAGCTGGAGAAGCTCAACCCGCGCGCGCCACAGGGCTGGCCGCTGATCTGGTTGCAGCTCTGCCACCGCCAGCAAATCACCGGTCTCAGTACTGCGGGGCAAGATTGCCTCGAACGTTTTATGAGCGTACTGGAACCCGCCTGGCACGAACGCCAGCGCAAGCCGTTACGCCTGTGGATTGAAGGCATTTGGCTCGCTCTAGGCGGCCCGGCCTTGATAGCCGAAGCGGAAGACAGAGACGAAATACCACGCTTTTTTCAATTGCTTGAACAGCATCAATATGGTGGCGGAGTACGCGACTGGGAAGCTTTTGAGCAGGGACTGCAAAAACTCTATGCTGCACCCAAGGCCGATGCCAACCCGCGCCTGCAGGTAATGACCTTGCACAAGTCCAAGGGGCTGGAATTCGACACGGTGATCATTCCCGAGCTGGATCGCACAGGCGCCGGCAATGACAAAGAATTGCTATTGTGGCAGCAGCGAATTAACCGACGAGGCGAGCGGCGCCTGTTGCTTGGTCCCCTCGCACCCACCGGAGCCGAGACAGATCCGCTGTACCAATTTATCAGCAACGAAAGCAAGTTGCGTGAGAGTTATGAAGCCACGCGATTATTGTATGTGGGCTGCACCCGCGCTATTAAGCAGCTCTACTTGCTGGCCAGCGTGTCGCTGGATCCGCGTAGCGACAAGCCGCGCAAGCCTCACGTGCGGGCGTTATTGCACAACATTTGGGAGTCGGTGCAGGAACAATTCCTGCCCGTAAGCCCTATTGATATCGGCGTTCTTACAGGTTCGGCAGCGACTCAAGGAGCCACATTGGAGGCACCCCTGCAGCATAGTTTGCGTCTGGCGCCTGAATGGCAAGCGCCAATTTTGCCTCAAACCGATCTCTTGCGTCCTTATCGCGGTCGCGAATTTGGTGTGGAGGAAAACCTGCCGGAGGCTATTCCAGCCGAGGTTCGTCTCGCCCGCCAGACAGGCACTTTGTTGCACCGCCTGTTACAGCAATTGACAGAAACTCCTTTAACCGAAGAGCTTGCGAGCTGGAGCCAGCGGCAACGACCCTTTTGGACCATGCAACTACACCAATCAGGTTGGTCCGCCGAGCAGGTGGAAGCAGCGCTGGAAAAAATAGATCAGGGTTTACAACAAACATGGGCCGATCCCGATGGGCGTTGGTTGCTCAATCGCGCTCATGAGGACAATCATTGTGAATTACCCGTTCAACACGGCTCGCAATTACAACTGAGCGAATCGATCATCGATCGAACCTTTGTCTGTGAAGGTATTCGCTGGATTGTGGATTACAAAAGCAGCCAACCTGCGCCCGAGCAATCACTCGAAGATTTTCTGGCTCAGGAAATTCAGGCTTACCGTCCCCAACTAGCTCGCTATACGCAGGTCATAACCGATCTGGGCGAGCAGCGGCCGATTCGCACCGCTTTATATTTCCCTTTGGTGCCCAGCAAGAAGCGGTTAATTATCGTCGAGCCCGAGGTCGAGCTGGGCCTGACGGGACCTCCATAAAGGCAAGCTATTGACCTTATGGACAAATTTCTCCCAAATCTCGCCTTATATTCAGTAGAATAGATGTTGACGATTACGTAACACTCGATGGATTAAGCTAAATGACCGATTCACAGTTAGACGACCTCAACGTCGTTTCTCAGGAGTTGTTGATTTCACCGGCCGAACTCAAGCGCGAATTGCCCTTGACCGAGACCGCGCGGCGCGTCATTACCGAAGGACGCGCTACCATTCGCAATATTCTCGACCGCAAGGATCATCGCATCTTTGTGGTTATAGGCCCCTGCTCCATTCACGATGTGGAAGCCGCCAAAGATTACGCGGCACGCCTGAAAGCGCTCGCCGAGGAAGTCAGCGATAGCATTTATGTAGTTATGCGTGTGTATTTTGAAAAGCCCCGCACCACCGTCGGCTGGAAAGGGCTGATTAACGATCCCTATCTCAATGATTCTTTCAAGATTCAGGAGGGTCTGCATATCGGCCGCAAGTTGCTGCTGGATATCGCCGAGCTGGGACTGCCCACCGCCACCGAAGCGCTGGACCCTATTTCGCCGCAATATTTGCAGGACCTGATCAGCTGGTCTGCCATTGGCGCCCGCACGACTGAGTCTCAGACCCACCGAGAAATGGCCAGCGGTCTATCCTCGGCGGTGGGTTTTAAAAACGGTACGGACGGCGGCTTGACGGTAGCGATCAACGCTCTGCAGTCTGTTTCCAAGCCGCACCGCTTCCTTGGTATCAACACCGAAGGCCAGGTGTCTATCATTCATACCCGTGGCAATACTTACGGGCATGTGGTGCTGCGCGGCGGTAATGGCAAGCCCAACTATGACTCTGTCAGTGTTGCCATGTGCGAAAAGGAATTGGAAACAGCTAAAGTGCCTTGCAATATTATGGTGGACTGCAGCCACGCCAACTCCAACAAGGACCACAACCTACAATCGCTGGTAATGGATAATGTGGCGAATCAAATCCTGGACGGCAACCGTTCTATTATCGGTTTGATGGTAGAAAGCAACATCGGTCCCGGCAATCAGAAGATTCCCGCCGATCTGAATATGCTTGAATACGGCGTCTCCATTACCGATGCCTGCATCGACTGGCCTGCCACCGAAGAAGCTTTGCGCAGCATGCACCGGAAAATCCGCGATACACTCGCGCAACGCAATAAATAATTTTTGTTTGCAGACGTGGATTACTGCTATTAATAAAAAAGCCCCTATTCAGGGGCTTTTTTATATCTGTACATTTTATCTGTCAATTGCCGTCAGTAATAAGCTTGTGAACGGTCTGTGTGGTCAGTAATATCGCGAATTCCCTTAATCTCGGGGATTTTTCCCATCAATGCCACTTCCACACCATTTTTAAGGGTCAGGTCGACAGCACTACAGCCCTGACAACCACCGCCAAAGCGCAAAATAGCGTATTGATCTTCCGTCACTTCTATCAGACTCACTTCACCACCGTGAGCCGCCAAACCCGGATTCACCTCGTTGTACAAAACATAATTAATCCGATCTTCCAGCGGACTATCGTCATTGACTTGAGGCATTTTGGAATTGGGAGCGCGGATAGTCAGCTGCCCGCCCATGCGGTCGGCCGAGTAATCAACTTTGGCATTTTCCAGATAAGGCAAGCTGCGCCCTTCAAACCAAGCCGTAAAGCTGTCCAACGCCAAGGCCACATCCTCGTCCTTCACCTCGTTGGGCCGGCAATAAGCAATGCAGGTTTCGGCGCGAGGTGTCCCTGGGTTAGTCACGAACATGCGAATGCCTATATCTTCGTTATCCTGCTGCTTGTCCAGCAATTCCTTCAAATACACTTGAGCAGATGGGGTAATTTCAACATTGATCTGCATAGAAAATCGCACCTTCTATATACCTGATTAATTTACTCAAGTATTTTACTGCATTTTCACCACAATAAAAACCATTGCAGCGCTTCCATCACCAGAGAAATCACATCAACTATAAGATGCAAGCAATTGATTTTAGAGGATAAATATCTGTTTAATCTATTTTAATTGCCATTGTCAGGATGAGTAAACCTCAATCGAATGGCGCGCAATAGCTTGCCGGCGCAGCCTTTATAAGGCTTGGCCGCGAGGATAAACCAGAGCTGACAGCCTGTATAGGCAAGATTTTCACTGCTAGGCAATGGCGCTCATTCGTTGCTACTATGAGCAACGGCGGGCATTACCACCGATAAAACTCACGAGCATTGTCCAACACTATGAGCCAACGACAAAATACCGATCCGCCCAAATCGCCCAAACCCCATGTGGGACAGGTTGTTCTCAGCATTTTAGCGGCCGCCTTTGGCGTTCAAAGCCATAAAAACCGAGAGCGGGATTTTAGCGGTGGCAATTTATTCAGCTACATTATTGCCAGTCTGATTTTTTTTGCGATTTTCGTGGGGGGGTTGATCTTATTGGTGAACTTCCTGCTACGCAATGTGAGTTAGCCTGAGCGCCAATTCACCTCTCATCTAGCGTCGTTCAAACAGGCTGCCTGCCTGAATCTATACCAAAAGAAAGCCTGGAGCAGGTCGCCCCGCTAGCGGTAGCTATGCTCTGGTATTTGGATGCGGATAAAGACATCTGTCTAAAGAGCCACAAGTAGCCGCCGTCGCAACCCCGGACAGTTATTGTCCGCTGACCCAGAAAATACAGGTCATCATAAATATAGCGATCAATGAAACGGCTGCGATGGCATCGGCGATGCTGTCGCCTTCGCTTTGGATATCAACATTCTGGTGGTCGTTCATTATTCTTATTCTCCCTTCTTGGCTGTTGAAAATTATCGCAAGTCACCCAAGCTGTTTGCCTGCTAGTGACCCCCGTGCAGTCAAACACACGGCGGAGTCGCTCACCCAGCTGGGCCAGTCATTTTTTATACACCTCCTCCGGGCAAATAGCAACCCTGCTTCAGGCTTGTGGCCCAGCCTTTTGGCGATACAGGATTAGTGGTTCAAAATCGGCTCAGCGCCTGCTATGGTGCCCGCCGCATGGCACCAGCTCGCCTGGAATAAGCTTTTAGTGTATCCTTGCGCGCCAGCAACACCGGGCCAGACCCGGCCGAGAATAACCGGTAGAGTCCATTTATGTATATATACGACGAATATGATCA
>Ga0079223_10003176_pt1 | contig 10332 bp, 9 predicted proteins | sample Stecom2011_FD_75072 | JGI IMG/M metagenome (GOLD analysis project Ga0079223, IMG submission 75072) | Agricultural soil microbial communities from Utah to study Nitrogen management - Steer compost 2011 | ecosystem: Environmental > Terrestrial > Soil > Agricultural land | place: USA: Utah...
GGCAGCATGGACACCGCCATCGAGTCGCTGAAGGCCGGTGCCTTTGATTTCGTTTCCAAACCGGTTGAATTGCCGCGCCTTCGGGAACTGGTAAACAGCGCCCTGAAACTATCCGAGCCCGGAATCACCGAGACCTCCAGCGACGATGAGCCCGGACTGCTGCTTGGCGAATCCCCGCAGATCAAAAAGCTGCGCAACCAGACCCGCAAACTGGCCCGCAGCCAGGCCCCGGTATTCATCAGCGGTGAATCCGGCAGCGGCAAGGAACTGGTCGCCCGCATGATCCACATGCAGGGCCCCAGGGCGGACGGCCCGTTCGTAGCGGTCAACTGTGGCGCCATTCCCTCGGAACTGATGGAAAGCGAGTTCTTCGGCCACAAAAAAGGGAGCTTTACCGGCGCCGTGGAGAACAAGGACGGCTTATTCCGCAGTGCCGACGGCGGCACACTGTTCCTGGACGAAGTGGCGGATCTGCCACTGGCCATGCAGGTTAAGCTGCTGCGAGCGATTCAGGAGAAAGCGGTTCGTCCGGTGGGTGATACCAAAGAAATCCCCGTCGACATTCGGGTGCTCAGCGCTACCCACAAAAACCTGCCGGAACTGGTTCAGGATGGTAGTTTCCGCCAGGATTTGTTCTATCGGATTAACGTCATCGAACTGGCAGTGCCACCACTCCGTGAACGTGCGGACGACATTCCGTTATTGGCCGACCACATTCTTCGAAGAATCGCGCAGGAGTATGAGTGCGAGCCAGCCAGGCTGACCGATTCCGCCATCATGCGCCTTCAGGATTATGACTTTCCCGGCAACGTGCGAGAGCTGGAGAACATTCTGGAGCGAGCGTTTACGCTCTGTGATGAAGATCTGATTGATGCAGATGACTTGCACCTGGGGGGCGGGGCTCTGCCTGGTGCTTCCGTTCCGACAGCGCTAGGCGATACTGAGGCGCAAATAGCTGCCGTGCCGGAAGGAGAGATTGATCTTGAAGGCTACCTGGAAAGCATTGAACGTCAGGCCATTGAGAAGGCGCTTGAGGCAACCCGATGGAACAAGACGGCCGCTGCCAAACGGTTAGGCATCAGTTTCCGGGCGTTGAGGTATCGGTTGAAGAAGTTGGGAATGGAGTAATTGGTTCACAGAACGGCGCTTTTCAGACTGATATATTCGCAACAATAAAAGCAGAACAGGATGCTCTGCTTCCAGCGGCGATTACGCCCACACAAGGATGTCTGTCATGCTATCAATCTGCCGAAGCCGCGGCTTCACTTTGATCGAGCTGGTGATCTGTATAGCGCTGCTCGTAACCATCATTGCTGCTTCCACTCACTCAATCGGCAACCTCGTCGATCGACAGCGCAGTCAGTCAGAAATAAAAGGATTAATGAGGACTTTCCACCTCGCCAGAACTTCTGCAATCAATCACGCCCAGATCGTAACTATTTGCCCACTGGGATCTGATGGCAGATGTACCTCTGACTGGAACAGCCCGGTATCCATTTTTCTGGATCCAGACAATCAAAAAGCCCTCAATAACAGCGACTTTCTGGTTCATGTTTTTCATGGTTCCGGCAACGGCCACTTCCAGCCTGCCCCCAGTAACCGCAGGTATTTCCAGTTCAGTTCGTTAGGCACATCCCGAGGCACCATGGGGAATGTCACCTGGTGTGCAAGAAACGATGAACCCACACTCAGACAACAGCTCATTATCAGTCGGTCAGGGCGACTCAGGTTCGCCCAAGACAGAAACAATGATGGTGTGAAAGAAAAGTACGATGGCACACCGATCAGTTGTTGACCATCACTACTGCCAACACCACGCATCTCCTGATTCGCTGGTACGCGTGCCTGCTTCGTTAATCTGGAGCCAGCCGCAATCGTCCCCCGCCTGTGAGCCTGCGGGAGTAGCTCGAAGGGTGTACGCACTGCGCTGTACGTTGCCAACAAAGGCATAGTTGTAAAAGGTACCAGTCCCCTGACGGGGCATAGTGGTGAACGGCAACGCCGGAGCGTTTCCACCGGCATCACGATAGTCGTAACCGTGGGTGTATCTGCGTTCCATAAACTGGGCCAGCTCTAGCAGATCGCCCTGGGCCGTGGTTCGACGCGTTGACTCAACGTTTCTTTGATAGCTGGGTATCGCGACTGCAGCAATGATCCCGATAATGACGACCACGATCATCAACTCAATCAGCGTAAAACCTTTCTCGCTTCTTGCCACGAGGCATTCCTTCTTTCTGGTTACTGTTCAATATGCACAATGGTTACCGGCACAGTAGACCGGTAACCATTGACATCGCTCAGACTTAACGCAGCTCTTCCCAGTTCTGTCTGCCAAAGTTGTAGCCTTCGGCAGCGCCACACAGTGGACCGGTGCAAGGGGGCTCATCAAGATCACCCGTACCGCCATCGGAATCATCATCGCCTTGGCCAGGCTGATCAGGCTGTCTGGGCCCAGTATAATCGGGCGGAAGGTCAACGATTACCGAATCGATGAACAAGTCGGTAGTGTTGTCCAGGACGACCTGGATCTGCTCACCGCTAACCACACCCCGAATACCGTTGACGATATCTGACCCTGCAGCGTCCCCGGTATCAAAGCTGCCATCTTTATTTAAATCAAACACGGCATCGTCAGTCTGGCCACCACTCAGCAAATCGATGTCCATCAGATAACCCTCACGACCGCCGCCGCAAACGTTATTGTCTGGAATCAGCGTGCTGAATCGAACACGTTTGACCGGGAATCCCGAAGGGAACGCGGCCCGGCTAATCACTCTTTCACCACCACTGGTATCCAGATCGAGCAACCAACCATCATCTCCGGTTCCTGGTGCCTTATCGCTGACCACCCGGATATCCAATGCCTCGGTTGTGGTAACCCCCTCTGACTCCACGTCAAAGTTTGAGGAACGCTGACTGGTGATTTCCTGCTCCAGCAAATCCCGTCGTGCCAGGTTTGCATTAGAGCCATCATCATAAATGCCGTAAAGCGACTGAATCTGAGTATCTTCAGAGTCTAACACTCTGAAATAAGAGCCGGTTCCGAAAACGACAACCAGCTCGCCGGGATCACCGTTCGGTTTTTCAGCAATCTGAGGCGCAACCGTAATCGGTTGTGCAGCTCCGTTTGGACTGGTTGCAGTGAACAATTTTGCGTCATTGAAATTGCTCAAGTTCACACGCCACACATTACCTCTAAGATCTCCGGCATAGGCTCTTGTCGCAATACCGGTTGCCTGGTCCAGCAGCACAACAGGCGTTGCCATTCCGTTAGGGGCTGCTGCACTGCCAATCCCGGTCATGACTTTTTGAATCAAGCTGCCATCTTCAAGGTCAACTACGAACATGCCAGACTCGTTGGAGTCGGAGTTGTAGCCATTACCAAACACTGCAGCCCACTCTCCAGACGGCAAGCGAACAATCTGGGGTGAATCCACGCCGCGACCGAGGTCTGGATCTGTAAACTCCCAAAGGACGTCGCTGGCCGAGAAATTCTCAGGATCCGAGATATCCAGTGCGAACACCGTTCTGCCACCAACACCCATGGCACCTACCAGCACGGTTCTCCAGCTACCGTCGATGTAGGCATCGCTGATTGTCGGCGTTCCGTTCATGTAGAACCTGTGGGTATACTCCTCGTCCATCAAAAAGTTGATTCTGGCGCTGTCGTTGCTGCCGGGCTTAAGCAGCTCGCTAGGCATGTACCCAAACAGCTCCTCGCCAGTCAACGAATCGAAAGCATGCAGGAAACCATCGTTTGCACCGACGTACACAACATTCGGCCGTGACAAATACCCTGCGCTCGAGCGATAGGTGCCGTACGAGGAACCCTCAGTGCCAGGCAACCTGCGATACCCATAATTTACAGGGCCTGCAAACTGTGGATTGGAGCCAATAATATCGCCCAACAGACGGAGCCGTGAAGGTGTGACAGGGTCTGGTTGGAAAGACCTACTCCTGAAATTCGCGGGCGAAGCACCCCGCAGCCAGTCGATTCGACTTTGCCCCAGATTATCTAGCGTACCTGATGGTGCGGTATTAAGGGCATCGCGCTGGTCTTCACTCAGGCTATTCAGGAACTTCAGCTCGACCGCCTGGTTACCGGCGGTGGTAAACAAATCTCTCGCCGACGCCCCTTTGTCCTCCAATTCATACTCAGCATCCCAGATCAGTTGCCCACGCGCACCGCCTCTCAAGATCTCCGTAGCTTGAAGTGCACCACTCCAGTCTGTACTCCTGTAACCTGCCGAGAACGCCAAAGAATCCTGACGAAGAACCGCTGAGCTTGCCGCTGCAGCGGTAGCAGACTCTTCAACCCGATTAACAATCTGAAAAAGCACATCGCTAAGTTCCTCAGAGAATGTATCGGGGTCTGCCGCACTGAAGAAACCACCACGACTGTTCACTGCGGCGTGGAGCAAATCGTCAATCTTGCCCGGGTTTGTTGAGATATCACCCCACGGAATCGTGTCATTATTGGCAATTGCTCCGAAGGCGTCGTCAGCGTCGACAGAACCCGTAACACCCAAACCCACGCCAAAGGTGACCATATGCTGCCAGAACGCTGGATTGATTGCGGAGGTTCCTATCGGAACGTTGTTGGCAAGCCCAGAGTGCAGGTCATTTTTCCAGTAATAGTTTGCAATATCCGCGAGGGTGCCAGAGTTACTATCCTTGAACGGATCAAGCGCTTCATACCTCAAAGCAGTTCTGCCAGGACCGGAATGAAAAGGACCATTCTGGTTGTCAATGTTAGCCGTCACCGCGCTGGTGGTAGGCTCATTATCGCCACCCGTGTTGTAATAACCATCCGTCATCAAAATGGTGAAAGACTGACGACACTCCAGCATTTCCTCTGCATCGCTGGACACACCAGGACTGGAGCTCCATGGCCCGCGGCTGTCTGTCCGGGAGTAATATTGACCAGCGTCGTCCAAAGCCCGTTTCAGAGGCGTGGGGCCATCTGCTTCAACGCCATAGAGCCAATCAAAAAAATCGTCACGATCATCATCAGCAAATGACCGCACGCCACGAACAATTGTTGGTGTGTTCCTGCCATCCACACTGGATGAGCCTTTGTTCAACGAACCATAACCTACCCGGATGCCCTCACTCTGGGTATCAAACGCCCGGGCGATACCCGCCTTCGACGCCATCAGCCGGGTACGGTAATAGGAATACCAGTTAGCGAAGTTCTGTCTTTCTGACGCGCCAACATCGGTACGATTGGAGTTCGGATAACAGGAGTCCTGCCGTAAATTGGTACAGTTGGCCGTTGGGGTGTAGTAGAACGCAGCCCGAGCGGGCCCCGCGTAGAAATAGTCCATCCGCCCATTCGTGTAGGCGTCACGGTGCATTTCCGGGCGGAATTGGGAGCTCAAGTCTACTCGCGTACTGCCCGAGTCATAGCCGTCTGAGCGCGCGTTTGTAAATACCGAATCCGGCAGTCCGGGAGGAGCCACATAAGTTACATTGGGATTGTAATAGGCGTTATTCAACGCCGAGGAAAAAAGATAACGATGTGTCGACAACCCGCAGTCATAGAAGTAATTGTCACCGCTCCGGCGGAGATAGTCGCAATCATCTCTGGTCATCGACCCTTTTAAATCGTCGGGCATGTAGCCCCAGGCCATAGAACCCGAATCGTCGAGAACGAACATGATGTTCGGCGCAACCGTTCCACCCAGGAACGCAGGCACTTCAGATATTTCAATCGGCGCCGCCATAGCCGACTGAACCGTAAACACACTGAACAGACAGGAAAGCGCTGCCACCCTGACTTTTGAAAACCCTGAATTTATTGCTTTGAGCTTAAGCATGGAAACCTACCTGTGTCCGATGGTATCGGAAGTAATCTGTTACAGAGGTTGTGGCATGAACATCGATTGCAGAATCACAATCGACTGTCCTGTGCCGCCCTGAGCGCGGGATGTCACTGCAAAACGCTCGAAACAGGGACCACCCGCCTGCAGCCCCGGACAAAAATCGGCAACCCAGCCCGCGTGATAGACTGGTTCGCCTGAGAGCTGTGGGTCATTGGTGTTCACCGTAACCACATCATTACCGCTGCCATCCCAGGTTTGCGGACCTACCAGGCGGTCATTGGTGAGTGCCAAGCCGGCGTTATCCGCCAGCCAGTTCTCGCCTTCCCTCAACGCCCGCTCGCTGGCCTGAAAAGCAATATTTCGATCGTGAAGATTAGACGCCATACGCTCCTGCAGGATGGTTGACTGCATGCCACCCAGCGTAATCAAGGACAGAAGCAGCAGCATGATCAGCGATATGATCAGAGCACTGCCCTGATGTGTATTTAAACCTGAAAACCGGAACATCATCGTAATCACTCCAGACGGTTGCGAATACCGACAGTAATGGTGGATACAAGCCGAGCGCGGCGATCATTCTCTGTCACCAACTCGGTACCCAGCCTATTGAAACGGCGGACCTGATTCTCGTTATTGGCGTCTTCCGGGCTCCGAACGAGGAACGACAACCGCACACTCATCACTTCGCCCCAGTCAGTGACATTGGCGGCCGTTACGTATGTGTCAGCACGCTTCTGCACACCGGTCGAAATCCCATAGAGGACCTGCATGGTTTCCACGCCTTCAACCAGTTCTTCCGCAGCTTCTGGTCCAACATCAAGCCGCTGACGCATTAGCGATGGCTCACCGCTGGTACCTATTCCAACGTAGTAGGCAAACGTGTCATAAACCGCAATTCGGGCGTTGGCTCCGTAATTCAGGGAAAAGGTGCTGGGCGTGTTGCTAGCCCCATCCATCGTCAACGAGGTGGCCGTTTCGTTGTTGCCTTTTCGGAACATCTCACCGCCGCTACAGTTATCATCGACCGCCAGGACAATTCGCCCCTGTGGAATTCCCGATGCTACTGAGCCAAGATTAATATTGCCGTTTGAGCTGCTATCTACAGTCAAAGGCACAGTTTGCAGAGCATTCACAACAAGCACGTCTGATCCTGCGACCACCGAGCCCGCAAGATCTGCTGGGAAAACGCCGCCGCCGGACCCTTCACTCCATCCCGTCGACCCTGTGCCCAGCTCCGATTCCGGAGTGTGCTCATCACCAATTCCCGTTAACGCGAACTCCCAACCAAGCAGTCCCGAACCAATCGGAACTGGTCGGGTGCCATTCATTTTGACATCAACATCCTCTGGAGACTGAAGGCAAGCCAGCCCGCCCGCGCCACGCACATCCCGCTCGATGATGGTGGTGACAAAGCGCAAATTCTCCTGCGCGTGGGCAATGGCGTCTGTCAGCCTGTGCGTCTGACTACTGCCGATGTACACCTGAACCACACCCAGCGTGAGGATCAACCCCAACACTGTCGCAATCATCAGTTCAATCAGGGAAAGGCCGCTTGCACTTCTTGGCGTAGTGGATGGAAGCACGAAACGCGTTGATTCGTTCGAATTCATCATTAGATCACCGTCCTGAGAGTCACGGGGGTGCCGTCCGGATCGCTGCGAACCCAGTCAATCGTGACTACAACCTCTCCCGAAGCGTTATTAACGGTCTCTGTCGCCGTACCTTCCGGCAACAAGCAGACGACCAGATTGCTCCACTCTGCGATATCGTTCTGACTGACCGTCGACGCATTGTTCAGCGCAAAATCAGTCGCACAGGTTGTGACCGCTGGATCTACATCAATCCCATTGTAAGCAAGTCGGTTTGAGCGATTGGCGCGAATGCGATCCATCATGTCTGCCGACAGAAGAATCGCCTGGGTACGCTGTTCCGCTCCGTTCGTCATTTGGGTAGACACGCCTTGCATGGCAGCCATACCAAGCAGGCCTACCGCAAGAATCAACACGGCCACCAGAACTTCAATTAACGCAATGCCCGACGACCGAGCGAATTCAGTTACGCTGGCCGACCCGGAATTACCAAATCTTTTTGTTTGATGAGGCATCACTCACACTCCTCACGAGTCAACGAGGCCCGGCCAGCCGTCGATACCGTCAATTCTCTTCGGCCATCGGCATTTGTCTGGCAGTTATCTGACTGCATTCCGATAACAACATTGCCAGCAGGCGCTAAACGATAGCCCCGGTTATCAAAGCTGACACCGGTCGTGCCGCCGGCATCAACGATCACGGCTCGGACTGCACCGAACTCTCGAAGCACTTCGGGATCCTCACAATTATCCAGCGGCCCTACAATCACGCACCAACCGTTGCCGAAGCCGCCTACTTCGCTTTGCAACGAGACTATCTCGCCTCTCTTCACGGCCTCACTCCGCGCATAATTCACGGCGCCAAGCAGCGAGTTCGCCTGAGTTGTTACACGATTATTCTCGATAACTCCGTTGAACGCCGGTATGCCAAAGGCCAGCACGATACCCAGCACCGCCATTGTGATAACCAGTTCAATCAGAGTGAAACCATGACTGTAGTACTTCACGCTACTCGTCCTTATCGTTGTTCACTTATATAAAATAATTCTAATCGGATCTGCACACACCAAAGAACAGACAGGCGGCAACTCATCGGAGATAAACGGTTACCGAGTCAACAAAACGAGGAATAGATCACAAAGCCGAAGGCTCTGGCGGGGGTTACGAAGGGGCGATCAAGAGGTTACCTATTGCACCTCAACCACATCAATCCGCAATTCTTTCGGCATGGAAAACACAATATTCTCCTCCCGACCGGACACTTCCTGCGGCTCTTCACCACCCAGTGCTTTCAAGCGACTGATGACATCGGCTACCAGAACTTCAGGTGCGGAGGCTCCGGCGGTGACACCGATGGCCTTCTTGCCATCCAGCCATTGCGGATCAATCTGGGCGGCTTCGTCGATCAGGTAGGCGGGGGTGCCCATGCGTTCGGCCAGCTCGCGCAGTCGGTTGGAGTTGGAGCTGTTGGGTGAGCCCACTACCAGCATCAAGTCACAGTCGCCGGCCAGCTGTTTGACTGCATCCTGGCGGTTCTGGGTGGCGTAGCAGATGTCGTCTTTGCGGGGGCCTTCGATTTGCGGGAACCTGGCGCGCAGGGCGTCAATCACCCGGGCGGTGTCGTCCATGGAGAGGGTGGTCTGGGTGACGTAGGCCAACTGGCTCGGGTCTTTCACGTCCAGCTTTTGTACGTCGGCTTCGTCCTCCACCAGGTAGATATCACCACCGTTGCTGTGGTCATACTGGCCCATGGTGCCCTCAACTTCGGGGTGGCCATGGTGACCAATGAGGATGCACTCGCGGCCGTCGCGGCTGTAGCGCATGACTTCCATGTGCACTTTGGTGACCAATGGGCAGGTGGCATCGAATACTTTCAAACCACGGCGGGCGGCTTCGCTCTGCACGGCCTGAGAGACACCGTGAGCGCTGAAGATAACCAGCGTGTCGTCGGGCACTTCGTCCAGCTCATCAACAAAGATCGCGCCCCGGTTGCGCAGGTTGTCGACCACAAATTTATTGTGGACGACTTCGTGGCGCACGTAGATGGGTGCGCCGAAGACGTCCAGCGCACGGTTTACGATTTCTATGGCGCGGTCTACACCGGCGCAGAAGCCACGAGGATTAGCGAGTCGGATTTGCATAACGTTGCCTTAAGATGTCGCCCGCGTGCTGCGAGGCAGGTTCTTCCGGGACACGCTGTTAAGACGTCCCTGTACGCTTGACTGCAGCATCCCTGCTGCAGACAGTCCCGGAAGAACCTGCCCCGCACCCCGCTAATTCAGAGTTCGCCGATCAATGCGTGGGGCCAGCTGGCTCCACGTCAATAATCTGCACTTCAAACGTCAGTGTACGCCCTGCCAGCGGATGGTTGAAGTCCACCTCTACCTCGTCGCCTTCAACCCGACTGATGACTCCGGGCAGCTCCTGCTGGCGCGCATCAGCGAAAGAGATGACTACCCCTTTTTCCAGCACCATATCCGCACTGAATTCATGACGCTTGAAGGTCTGGAGATTATTGGGATTACGCTGGCCGAAGGCTTTTTCGGGAGGCACTTCAAAAGACTGGTGATCACCGGCTTTCAGGCCGATCAGATAGGCCTCGAAGTTTTCCGGCAGGTTTTCATCACCGATTTCCAGGCTCGCCGGTTCTTTATCGAAAGTGGAATCCACGGTCTCCCCGTCTTCAAACTTCAGGGAAAAGTGGAGTTTTACCCGGGTGCCCTTGTCGATTGGCAGTTCTTTCATAGCAATCAGTTGCTCCGGTTGGCATCCCCGCCGTCATCAGCGGGTTTGCGAAATGCGTCGATGATCATCATGGCAGCGCCGATGGTGATGGCAGTGTCGGCCAGGTTGAAGGCCGGGAAGTGCCAGTCCTGCCAGTAGAAATGCAGGAAGTCCACCACGTAGCCATGCACCACC
>Ga0079223_10003177_pt1 | contig 10329 bp, 7 predicted proteins | sample Stecom2011_FD_75072 | JGI IMG/M metagenome (GOLD analysis project Ga0079223, IMG submission 75072) | Agricultural soil microbial communities from Utah to study Nitrogen management - Steer compost 2011 | ecosystem: Environmental > Terrestrial > Soil > Agricultural land | place: USA: Utah...
CACCAGTAAATTTTGTAATCTTTTATTCCTGTTTATACTGGGGAAAGCCTAGAAAATCTAGTTCTATGATTACGGGGTGAAGAGGTTTATTATATATAATAGGTGGCAAGTAAATTTTTTGTATCATCCGTGCAAATTGGGTGTAAAAAAACAGGAGGTGGTATGCGTGCGCATACCGCGGATAACATTATGAAGAAGACAGAGCAAAATGAGTATCCTCTTGTTCAGGTAGAGAACGTTTCAAAGAGTTTTTTTCTGGGTAGTCAGGAAGTTAAGGCGCTAAAAGGTGTCAGCATAACCGTTTATCCCGGGCAATTGGTCATTATCAAGGGTCCCTCGGGTTCCGGAAAAACAACGCTGATTAATGTCATCGGCGGTCTCGACCATCCTAATCGGGGAGCTGCCTATTATAAAGGCAGAAATTTGCAGAAAATGTCCGACTCTTCCTTAACGGAGTTGCGCCGCACGGAGGTGGGGTTTGTCTTTCAATCTTTTGCCCTGATTGATTATTTAACCGCCTATGAAAATGTGGAACTCCCTTTGCGTATGGTCAGAATGAAGAGTAAAGAACGGAGACAAAGGGTCTTGGCTTGTTTAGAGATGGTTGGTTTAAAAAAACGTATGGAACATCGGGGGAATGAATTGAGCGGAGGCGAGCAACAGAGAATCGGGATTGCCAGGGCTTTGGCAAATAATCCCTCTTTGATCTTGGCGGATGAGCCTACCGGGAAGTTGAATCAAGAGACAGCCCGTCACATAATGGAATTGTTACAGGAGATCGTGCGTACCCACGATAAGTCGGTTTGTGTTGTCACCCATGATCCAATGGTCTGTGAATATGCTGATGTAATATATGAGATGAATGATGGAGAGATACGGAGGGAAGCGATACATAATGTTTAGACCAGTTTTTCTGCAGATGAAGCGCTGTATCTTTTTGACCGGTCTGGTTTTGAGTATGTTTTTGGTTCAAGGTTGCGATCTCCTGCCCCAGGAGAAGGAGCACGAGCCCGTTTCTTTACTGCCACCTCCGGAAGAAAAAACCGTCGTTGTTCAGGTGGAACGCGGTTATATCGTGGAGGAGATGAAAAAGGTCTGTTCCGTAGAGTCAATTCGGGAAAGGTTCTTGTATTTTACGGAGGAAGGATGCGTAAAAGATATCTTCGTTAAAGAAGACGAGTGGGTGGAGGAAGGTCAGGTTTTAGCTCGTTTGGAAACAGGAGAACTTGAGTACCAGACCAAAGCCGCCGCTCTTGATCTGCAGGCCGCGGAGATCCGGTTGGAACAAACAAAAGAGGAAACCCGGTTAGGGGTCTATAGTGAGCAGGCCCTGCGCTTGCAGGAGCTTGAGTACGAAAAAGCCAGATTGAATTATGAAAGGTTTCAGGAGCGTCTGGCCGGTTCTGTGATTAAGGCGCCCTATTCCGGTAAGATCAGAACCATCTCCGTTAAAGACGGAGAACAGATCGAAGAGTATGAAGAGATCATGAAGATCACCGACCCCTATAATGTACGTCTGGTTGTGGAAGTTACCTCCCAGGAACGGGGAGAGGTGCAACCGGGCTTGAAATTAAGAATGGAGATTGAAGATAAAGTATGGATCAAGGGCCGGGTAACCAGGGTGCCTTCAGCAAAAGATAAATTACCCGACGGCACCGAGGATCTACGGTTATTTATTGAGGTGGAACCGACTGATTTTCAATTCATACATTTAAGTCTCTATCCGGTCGTGATCAACCTACGGGAATCAAAGGATACGTTGATTTTAGAACGAAGCGCGGTCCGGCAATATTTTGACCGCTATTACGTACGGAAGTTGGAGGAAGAAACCATCAAAGAAGTGGATGTGGAGATCGGAATTGAAGGTTCCACCCATCTAGAAATCTTGAAGGGACTGGAAGAAGGGGATATGGTTATTCCAAAATAATGACCGCGCAGGCACTTATCCTTTAGGAGGTTGCTGTAGCAAATGAGATTTTTAGCTGTATTTTGGATGGTAATAAAGAGGGTTTGGAATAATCGGAAACTAGAGGCGAACCTGCTTTTCACCTTAACAATGGCACTGGCCATCATCGCAAGCGTCCCCATTTATACGGACGGCGCATTGCAATATGTCTTAGAAAAAGACTGGAATGAATTGGCCCAAGCCAAGCGGGTGCCCCAGGGCGCCTTGGAGTTTTCTTATCCCTCATACTATATTGAAGAGGACGATTTTCCCATTGAAGACTTTATTGCCGTCAATGCATACTTAGACGATGTAGGGGCCGACCGGATTGGTTTACCGTTATATCGGGCGCAGCGCTATGCTGTTTTAGACAATTATTTCCAAAAAGTAACCTATCAGGGAACTAAATATGGACGCTTGACCTTTTTAACCAATTTTCAAGACATGGTGGAAGTGACTGTGGGCAGGTTCCCGCGGACGGAAGCTTTGGTTGAAAAGGAAGAGATCGAAGTCGCGGTCTCTCTGGACTGTCTGGACAACCTGGAATTGGTTATCGGAGAGGTTTATCCCTTTGTCTATACTCTACCTGCGGATCTAGCCGCCGGAAGGGCAGATGACACTAAAATTGAAATCCCTCTGCGTGTAGTGGGAGGTTTTCGGGTGAAAGATGAGTACCGGCAATCTCCCCAGTGGGCTTTTAATGATTTCAAAGAAACCCTTTTTCTCCCGGAAGAAACTTGGCTGGATCTGGTCAGTAAAGAAGGGATGATGATCGGATGGACCGGGTGGTACTGGTATTTTGATCACCGGGGGATTCGTGTTCATGAACTTCAGGATTTAAGCGCTAAGCTGACCCAATTAGAGAGTGAGGCTGCCCAGATTTTGTCCGGAATCAGCCGGGTTGATAATCCCCTCAATATTATTTATGACTTTACAGAACGGGCCAAATCTCTACGTGCGTTAATCGTCGCCCTCAGCATTCCCATTTTGGGCATGGTCTTTTACTATTTGCTCTTGTTATCCGGATTAATGGTGAAAAGACAACAAACCGAGATCACTGTACTTCAGAGCAGGGGTGCGGGTAAGCTCCAGATTTGCGGAGAATATGCGCTGGAGTGGGGCCTCTTGGGCTTGATCGCCTTGGCCTTGGGTCCGCCGTTGGGACTGATTATCGCTCAGATCCTCGGGGCAGCCCAAGGGTTTTTGAGTTTTGTCGGACGGGAACCTCTTCCTGTTCAACTCTTTAGTGAGCCGTATATAACGGCAGGGATAGCGCTCTTCTTCACTGTTTTGGCCACCTTGATTCCGGTGATTGTGGTCTCCAGACAGACAATCGTCGGATATAAGCAAAGGTCTGGACGGGGAGAGGTCGCTGGTTTCTGGCGGAATATGGGAATTGACACTTTAGTAACGGGGTTTGGCCTCTATGGATATTATTTACTTAAGAATCAGGCAACCTCCGGGCAGATAAATCAAGAAATCATCCTTGATCCATCGCTCTTTCTCTTTCCCGCCGTATTGATTGTAGGGATTGGACTCTTTGCCGTGCATATCTTTCCTTGGTTGATGAGCATTGCCGACCGGCTCTGCAATAACTGGTCCGGGGTGGCGTGGAATATGACTTTAAAGCATCTTTCCCGAGCGTCCGGTCAGTACAGTCCGTTAATTATGTTGATTATTATCACCTTAAGCCTGGGAATCTATAGTTCTTCTACAGCACGGACCATCGACCGGAACTTTGTTGACCGGTTGAAATACGAATACGGATCAGACCTGGTTTTAGAGGAAAAATGGGTGCAGACTGAGACCGATAGTATGCCGGAGAGCAGCAGATCTCAGACTGCGCAACAGCATTTTGAACCGCCTTTTTATATCCACCAAAACTTACCCGGAGTGGAATCTGCGGCGCGGATATGGTTGATTCAAGAGTATATACCCAGGTTTGGCTCGCTTAATATTATGGCAATCAAACCCCATGAGTTTGCGAGAACCACATGGTTTCGGGAGGATCTATTGACTCCGTTTCACCTTAATGAGTATTTGAACCTGTTAATCGACAGACCTTATGGGATTATTTTAGAGGAGAATTTGGCAAGAGAGAATCACGTTCAGCCGGGAGACTGGATCACCATCAACTTTTCCAATTATTATCAGGTGGAGTTTATGGTCGTAGCCATCGCTAAATATTGGCCCTCGCTTTATCCGGAGGAGGCGCCTTTCGCCATTGCTGATTTTGATTATCTATCCAACCTAATCCCCATGCAATCGTATAACGTTTGGCTAAAACTTCAACCCGAAGTGGATCTGCGGCAGATCGTGACCGATTTGACCAATAACGGAATTTTTGTTCTGAAATATAATGACGTTCGCCGGGAATTACTGGCCGGAGTGCGTAATCCACAAAGAAGAGGCTTATACGGGATGTTGTCCACCAGTTTTTTGGTCTCGGCCATCGTGACGATTATGGGTTTTCTCTTATACACCTTCCTTTCTTTAAAAAATAGAATGCTACAATTCGGAGTGCTCAGAGCGATCGGGTTAAAGATTAGGCAGGTCATGTCAATGCTCCTTTATGAAATAGGAATTACAGTAGGATTAGGAGTTTTGGTCGGCACCTTCGTGGGGGAAACGGTCAGTAAGTTATACCTTCCTCTGCTGCGGTTGAGTATTGACGCGCAAAGGGACGTTCCCCCTTTCGTGGTCGTGGTGGAATGGGCGGATAAAATGAAGATCTACATCTTGTTGGGGATGGCACTGCTTATCGGGATCATCGGTCTTCAGGTTTTCGTCTCTAAACTCCAGATTAATCAGGCTGTAAAGCTAGGGGAGGATCTGTGATTTGCGTAGCTTAGAAAGGATGATAAAAAATTACGAAGAAGTGGATTCGCGCCGGCATGCATACGGACGGGAGCTGGAATCTCAAGAACAGACTTTAGAAAGGGATGGGCGGCTTGTTCACGCGCAAACCCAGAGGTCTACAGTGAATAAGGATGGATCGAGGCAAACAAGTCAAAACTATATCATCTGCGAGAACCTGGTCAAGATCTACCAAGTATCCGAGATTGAAGTCTTCGCTCTTCAGGGATTGGATTTAAAGATCAAAAAAGGTGAACTTATGGCGATTATCGGGGCCAGCGGAAGCGGAAAATCATCTCTCCTGAATATCTTGGGCGGTCTGGATGTACCTACCGGAGGTAAGGTCAGAGTGGGCGGGTGGAACCTGAATAAAATCAGTAAGGAAGGTAAGGGGGCAAAAGAATATAAACGCCGGGTAGTGGGATTTGTATGGCAAAATGTCTCCAGGAACCTCATTCCTTACCTTACGGCCTTGGAAAATGTGGAACTGCCGATGATCTTCAGCGGCAACCTTGACCGAAAGTGGGCCAAAGAGTTGCTTGCGGCTGTGGGCTTGGCCGAGCGGATGCAGCACAAACCTAGTGAGATGTCAGGCGGGCAGCAGCAAAGGGTGGCCATTGCCGTGGCCTTGGCCAATAAACCGGAGCTGCTCTTGGCAGACGAACCCACGGGCTCCCTGGATCGGCAAACCAGCGAACTGGTGATGGAGGTCTTCGGCCGGGTGCGGGATATTTTTGGTGTAACCATCGTCATCGTTACCCACGATATGAGTATTGCCCATGCAGTAGACCGTTTTGTCCGGATTCGCGATGGTAAGATCAGTACGGAGTCTGTGCGGAGAACTCTGAAAAACGGCGACCTTTACGGTAACCGTGCAACTCAGACAAAAAACGGGACCATTGAAGGTGAGTCCCATGATGAATATGTAATTTTGGATTCCGCCGGGCGGTTACAGCTTCCGGAAGAATTCCGCGCTAAACTGGGGATTAAAGGCAAGGTAAAACTCCATTTAGAAGAGAACCGGATTTCGATTGTTCCACCCGATGAAGTCTAAACATGTGACTTGGCGGGATGCCGGGGTTTTCGGTACCTTGGAGCTACTACCATAAGCTAAGATGCAGGGTGGTTTCCCAGGGATAGGTGGGCGAATGGTGGCAGGGGATGAAACTTGGAACATTTTTGGGAGATTGTTTTTCGTATACCACCATTTACTTAAAGGTATCTGTAGTTTAACCGCAAATAGATGAGTAATGTGAACCCATTACATTATGTAAATTGTTTGCATGTGTAATCTCTCTCATTGTTGTCTCGATCTGGAGCACAGGGACACATCTAATCTAAGGTTAAGTAAGGAGGATACTTTTAATGCAAAACAGGTCCAGTTTTCCATTAGCCCTGGTTTTGTCGGTACTATTATTAGTGGGAGTCTGTATACCGGCTTTGGCCTATCGTATTTATCGGGTACAACCGGGAGATACGGTTTATCAGATCTCTAAGTGGTATGGAGTTACCGCTCAGAATCTAACAGAAGCCAACCGCCTGCCCCGGCCAGGATATATCATTCCCAAGCAGGCACTGCTGATTCCTAATCCACCGACTCTACCTGATGAACAGTTATATACGGTCAAACCCGGGGACAGTCTGTATCGAGTCGCCCAGAACCATCAGACTGATCTTAACTGGTTGCGTAGTCGAAACAGCCTGAGTTCCGATGGGATTTATGTGGGGCAGATGTTGAAGGTGCCGGCCCCACTCCAGGAAACAGCTCCGGGTTCACCCACTACTCCTGGAAATAGTGGTGGTTCGGATTATGTCTGGAACATTCCTAATCTGATGGCCAGACACCCTGGAAAAGTTTTTTTGCAGGGAACAAGCGAAGCCAAAAGAGTCGCCTTGACTTTTGACGATGGACCAGATGCCAACTACACCACCAGGATCTTGGATACTTTGGGTCGATTGGGAGTAAAGGCCACCTTCTTTTTGAAAGGGGATAATATTCCCGGCCGGGAATGGGTAGTCTCCAGGATCGTTCAGGAAGGGCACACCGTGGCCAATCATTCCTACAGCCACCCCAACCTGAGGAAGATGTCTCCAGAGCAGATTTTAAGCGAGACGCAAAAGACAGAACAGCTCATCGCGGAGATCACTGGAAAGCATACGGCTCTGCTCCGGCCGCCGTACGGTGAAATGTCCGAGGAAGGCTTGGACCGGTTGGTGGCCCAGGGTTACCAGATGATAAACTGGTCGGTGGATTCCGGAGATTGGCAGGCCGTTAACGCCGATCAGGTTTTAGTTAATACTCTGCCTCAAATCAAACCGGGATCCATTGTGTTGATGCATTCCTCCGGGGGCGAAGGACAAGACCTGACTCCCTCCGTGGAGGCGACAGAGGATCTAATCATTACTTTGCAGGGCATGGGTTACGAGATCGTGCCCCTGACCGAAATCCTTCCGGTAGAGGCATATAAGTAGTAATATTTCGTTGCTGGTCGTTCGTCACTCGGTGCTCGTAGTGAAAATAAAGTATTTTTGTGTTCTTGGCAACCTGGTTGGGCTGTCGTTGTAGACTGAAACAACAGAAATATATATATTAGAAGAGCGGCGCTGGGAGTTAGACCAGCGCCGGTTCTTTTTGTCGGACAGGAGCGGGTCGTAAACCTATTCTGTCCTCCGGGCGGTTTTCACCATAATACGTCTTCAGGTACTGCAGGAATCTGGGAGGAACCTGTTTATAGAGATAATGGTACATCTCAGTCACCAGTCTATCCGCTTCCGGAGCCTCGGCCCAGATTTCCTGAAGTAACTCAGTGCCCAAGAATAAGTGGCGGCAGTATTCTTTTAACAGTATGGTAAGTCGGGCCAGGGTAAAATCGTTTTCTTCGGTTTCTGTAGCGATTTTATCCACCACCCGGTCGGCCTCTTTCTTTAAGCGCTTTACCCGTTCGATGCGGTTCTCTTGTTCCTCAGTTAACCAGCCCAGGTTTTGTAGGCCGTTTTTCAGATATTCCCAACGGTAGGTAAGAAAGACCTTGTTTAGTTCTTTTAACCCAGAGCAGATCTCCGCCCGGTCATTTTTGGTAATGTCTTGCCTAACAACGGTCTTAAAAGCATCTTCATCTGCCAGCTCCTGACAGATCAGGTAAAGGGCGGCCAGTGGCCGTTTCTGTCGGGCTTCATCAGGGCGCCATCCCCAGTTACAGCCGCGTTTCATCAGCCTGCCCAGCAGGCGAAGACGGTCTTCTACAGAGAAGAGACTGGGATTATATTCTTCTTTATTTAACTCCTGGGCGGAAAGGGAGAGGGTTAGGTCGAAACCGGCCTGCTCCAAAAGGTAGTTGGTGAGCATGACAAAATACCGGCCAGTCTCCCAGAAGGCCAAAGGCCAATTGTGGAGATATTCTTTGATTACATCCACCCCGTCAATTTTTCCGGAGTCCAGCGGGGGATAATGGCCGTCCGCCCGTAAAACCGGTCTGATCTCCGGCGCCCAGCTAATCTGGTCAAATTCTATGGCCGGTAGTTGCTGCTGGTTCTCGAGAAAGCCTTGATCTTTCAGGTAGGTTTCAGGAGTGGTGAACCTTATGTCCCACTCTCCTTTGTCCCGTAACCGTTCCCAAGCGGCTTCCATAATCTCCAGGGCCAGCTCGCCGAAGTCCATCAGCTCCAAGTCTTGGATATAAAGGAGTAAACCATGGTCCGGCGCTTTTTCTAATTCTCTTTGGAGAACAGCGGTATATTCCTCTACTGCTTCAGTTTTGTCAATAGGGAAGGTTACTTGCTCTTCATTTCGGTACTCTTCGGCAAAAACCGGATAATCACCCAGGAGGTAACCCTGGGAGCGTAAAGGTTGTGGCCGCAGACGGGTGATGGGTTTCCAGATATACTGTGAAATTGGGAAGTTTCTGGGTAAGGCCAGTAGACCATGGCCGATCGAGAAGGGCCGGTGCGTAAAGGCCGTGTACTCATTCTTCTCAGACCAGGGGTTTTTATATTGATCGAAGAGACGGTAAGCGCACTTGGCCGGGTGCAGATGGGGGAAGATCAGATATTTGACCCCCGCTTCTTGGTAGGCTCCAAGTTTATGCGCATCAATGGAGTCTTCTGTAGGAAAGGCGCCGCTCGTTTTGGGCAGGTCAATACCGATGATTTCTTTGTAGTACTCGGCGTTTAGGCGCAATTCATCAACGATCTCCCCTTCATGTAAGAGCGAGATGTGGGTGTGGTGGGCATGACCCAGGATGGGATGGAGAGTTCCGTCGGTAAATCCCTTTTGTAAGTGGGTAAAGGTTTCCGGCATGATTGATTGAATCTGAAAGAGCAGTTCATTACTGGCTTCCAGGCAAAGCGGGGCCCGCATTCTACGCCCCATGGCCAGGAGTTCAAGGTAGATGTTCCTGCCTTCCCTTTGCCTTTTACGCAGATAATTTCCGGAGGTCACCCCCTGACGGATCTCTTCCCGGTCGGCCAAGGCCTGCAGTTGTCCAGGGAAATCCCAGAGGGGTTCGTGGGCGTGAAAGGCTAGAACTACATAGACAGGCTTCATGATGTTACCCCCGTTTAGTCATTTTCTTTCATAGCTTGTACTAAAAGAGACTCATTATGCTTGGACTCTTTAATTATTAAAGTTTCCCATATTATTTGACTTATCAATGCCTTTTGTCCTAACAAGAACTAACTAAGGGGTTGCCGGATTATGGTCCGCATTTTCTCTGGAGCTGTCCGTGGGCTACTCAAATAGATCTCATGGTGCTTTTTTTGAATTTTTATCAAGTCATATCCTTGTTCTTTTATAGAAGTATGGAGCTTGGCTACAGTAGGCCCTTCTGCGGAGAAAGGCCCGACATGCATGATCTGGGCGGATAACCCTTCATGGTAAGATTGAAAGCGGATCTTCTCCAAGGCGGGTGTGGGTTTCTTCTTTTGCACCTCTGGGATCATTCGTTTCACCAGATCCTCGGAGATGAAATCCGGTTGGGCGATCATTACCGTCCACTGCCAACTACTTTTATCATGGGGTTCAAATTTTTCTTTACTACTATACCACAGACCCTCCAAGGGCATGACTACATAGTCTTGGTTCAACTGATTTTTAGCATGAAACTTTATGGTATAGGATAACCCATATAAGGCTTGCATAGCATCTTGAAATTCCACGCTGGTATTGGGATTCCCAGACCCGTCAACCATCAAGAAGTTCATCTCTGGAACATCCACCACGGATACTTCCTTGACCGAAGGAGTATATAACTCTTTTAGTTTCTTTTTCAAATCAATCTTGGCCAAATCAACGACCTCCCTTAATTCATTTTGTCCTGCGCCTAATGACTATTTCGTTAATACTACCCATAATGAGTTAAATCAGCCCCCGTCCACTAACCTTTCGAACTTCAAAGCGCAACAGATGTGAAAGGATATAAGAGTTTTCCACTAGAAAAATGGACAGAAAAAGACTATGAGGTAATGGATAACTTGTCCATACTTGCTTTGAATGTAGATAATAATTTTAAAACCTTATATGACTATGTTCA
>Ga0079223_10003178_pt1 | contig 10324 bp, 10 predicted proteins | sample Stecom2011_FD_75072 | JGI IMG/M metagenome (GOLD analysis project Ga0079223, IMG submission 75072) | Agricultural soil microbial communities from Utah to study Nitrogen management - Steer compost 2011 | ecosystem: Environmental > Terrestrial > Soil > Agricultural land | place: USA: Utah...
AGGACCCAGTGGTCGACCGGCTGGCTCTGATGGGTGCGAGACATGTGCACGTCGGTGGTCGTCAGCGCGTCATTCTGGTCGGTCCGAGTGGCGTAGGGAAAACGACCATCATCTCCGCCCTCGCACGTGCTGTGGGCTGCCCCTTCCTCGCGTGGGACGTGAGCACCTCCAGTGAGGCAGGCTGGAGCGGCGTGGACACAAACAACGCCTTTGCGGCCCTCTACCAGGAGTGCGAGCGCGACGTCGAACGCATGGAAACCGCGGTCGTATGTCTCGATGAGCTTTGCAAGATTGCGCTCCGCGAATCCACAGGCGTAACGCGTGAGCATCGTCGTGGCCAGGCCAAGTCGCTGCTCGTTCTGGCCGGCGGCGGTGTGCCGATCCGCTTCCCGGAACATGGCGACCGGGGAGCCAGCGTGGCGGTCACGGCCGACAACATGCTAATCGTAGGTTCCGGTGCATTCGAGGGACTTGCTCCCGATCCGAGCCCCGGTGACCTCGTTGCGTACGGCTTTTCGGTAGAGTTCGCAGGCCGCTTCTCACAGATCCTGAAGCTCGCTCCTCTCGAGCCTGCACACATGGTCAGCATCTATCGGCGTGCTGTCGAGGAGGCCGTGATGACCTCGCGGGACTTCGGGTTCGACATCGAGGTGCCTGATGCCGTGCTCCAGTACGTCGCTCATGCCGTAGCGGATGGCGGGGAGCACGTCACGCCGCGTGCGGGCATGGGATGGCTCCAGGCCGCCGTGGACTCGGCCTTGCTCCGGTTGCTCGACCTCGGTGCTCGGCACGGTGCATCCTGCCGGCTCCAGCCCGACGATGTGCCCATACCGGGTGCGGTGCGCCGCCGCTAACCGGTGGTAGCAGTTGCATCTCCGACTGAATCGCGCGAGAATACTGCACACGCGCGCTTAGCTCAGCTGGTCCAAAGCACCTCGTTTACACCGAGGGGGTCGGGGGTTCAAATCCCTCAGCGCGCACTCTGGCGCTCGTTTGTCCCGGTTTGTCCCTAGGCTTGGGACACGTTGGGGGACAAGAGGTGACACCTCCCTTACAAGGAGGGGGTCGGGGGTTCGAATCCCTCAGCGCGCATCACTCCGCAGCACCGGATCCTGCAGCCGGTACACGTCCACCACGATCTCGCCGTTCGCGCGCTCACGACGAGCTACGACACGGTTCCCGCGCACTCGCAACAGCACGGTGGAGTCGGGCAGCCGGAACGCGCCGACCGGCGTACCATCGACCTCATAGAGATGATAGATCTGTGGCTCCACCCAGTTCAGCCGGTTGGGCGCGGGGTCGCCCGGCGCTCGGACGGCCTGGACATGAGGTCGCACGAGTATTCTGCCGTCTGACGTTACGCTGACCGAGCGGATCGCCGGTTTCACGGAAGGGATGTCAGGCCCGCGCCAGCGCCAGCCGGCCTCCCGGCGTCGCATGACGGAGGTAATCGCATCACGGAACGCAGCCGCCTCTTCCGGCTCGACCGCTGCCGGCGTGTACGGCTGGCGGATGGTCGCGACCTCGTTGCCGGCGTCGTCGGTCATACGAACGACGTATTCGGTTCTTTCGGAGGCGATGAAGCCGCCGTCCGGGAGGACGGACCACGTCGGCGTCGGCGCGAAGGGGAGGATGACTTCAAAGCGCGGGTCTCCGACGAGCGGTGCCGGCGCATGGTCCGGGAACAGGCGCACCGTATCCACCGCTCCCGTGGCAAGCTCGAACTGAAGCAGGCCGAACTCGCCCGGCGTCGCACCATGTGGTTGGATCCGGATATAGGCGCGACCTCGACGGTCGACGAAGAGTGCGCGCGTCGCGCTGACGGTGTTCGTCGGCATCGCGACCGTTTCCAGGGGGAGGCCGTCGCCCCCGTAGAGATTCAGCCGTGCGTTGCCCGGGTCCCAGACGACCACGCGCCCGTCGTCCAGCGCCGCTACGTCCGTCGGTGTGCGATACTCGCCCGGGCCACTCCCGTCGCGACCGATTCGACCCTGCCATACGCCACTGCTGTCGAACCACTGGATGGCCGGTGACATTGCATCGATGACGACGATCGAAGCGTCCGCCAGAATCTCGGCGTCATTGACCATGCCGAACACGATCGACGTGTCGCTCGTGCCCGTGCCAACGGTGAACACGAGTTCAACCTCGCGCTCCGGCAGACTCGCCAGCGGCTCGGTGTCGTGCCCGCAGCCGGCTCCGAGAACAAGACATGTCGCGGCAGCTACCCGCGCCCGGTCAGCGCCGCTCACGCACGTCCAGGAGTACCGGAACGGACAGCGTTCCATCGATCAGTCGCGTGGCGATCAGGGCGCCTGTTGCGGTGTGCACGCCCCAGAGTTCATACGCACCGGGTATGGTGCCAGCGACCAGCCGACCGCCGTCATCCACGATCTCCCAACGAGTGGAATCCTGCTCGGCCAGTCTGATGAAATGGAGCAGGCCGCGGTCGGGAAGCCGAACGAGGCCCGCGCTGCGCGGATAGTGCCATCGTTGCACCAGCTCCCCGTCCGCGTTCGGACCCACGAAATCATCGGCCGTTGCGGGAAAGAACGACGAGTCGGCGAGCAGCGTGTCCACTCCGCCTCTCGCGACATCGATGGCCAGTAGCGCATGAGCCGACGATACAGCCGCGTACAGCCGATCATCCTCCAACACTGTCGCGCCGGCAACCATCCTGCCCATGAGTGGCCGGCGAGTGGCAGGAATCGGAAGCGTCTGCCAGATGATCGAACCATCTGCCCGCAAACGGTGCAATCCGGCGTCCGAGCCAGCCATGCCGGATCCGATGAGAACGGATCCGTCCTCGAGCACGCGCAGTGACTTGGGGAAGAGCAGCGATGCAGGTACGGGCAGCATTCCGCGCTGGTTGCCCGCTTCGTCGAACAGCCCGATCCGCCGCCCGCGCTCATCGTATACGGCCAGTAGCCCGTGACCACCGCCAAGGTAGGTTCTGGATCCCGTGCCGAGCACGACGTGGCTGACCTCATCCGTTCCCAGGACCTGCGCAGAAACATCGTGCGTCAATCCGTTCAATAGCCAGATCGTCGAGCCATCAGTATATGCGCCGGCAAGCCAAGCCGTCGGTTCGGACGATGAGCGCCATACCTCGACGATGTCGAAACTTTGTGCCACCGTGACAGGAGGACAGGTCCAAAACATGAACCCACTAATCAGTGCCGCAGCGAATGTTCTCATGACAAGCTCGCCGAATCATGCGAAGCAGGGCGGTCAGGATGGTCAATCAGATGCTGTGAGCGCAAGGAGGTTCAGTTCCTCGCGATAAGGTGTAATGTCCAGTCGTAGAATCTGACCTTCAGTGTCATATGAAGCTATGGCGGCGACTTCGCCATCACAGTTCCACAACACGAGTCGCCCATCACCGAGATCGGCGAATGGCACTTCACCCCACTCTACGGTTTCTAGCAGGATGAAGTTGTCGAAGCCAAGGCTGGCGAAATGCCTGGCTGCTGCGCTCGTGGGGGCGTAGGTGTCGTTGATTACGCAAACACCAGCGGAGGTGCAGCCTTCATGCGCAGTCACTTTGCATGCGCCAGCGGCGTGCTCGTCTACGAGCGTACACGTTGTGGGAGTTGTGCACCACGGACATCCCTGTGCAGAGGCCGGAGCCGCCATGGCGAACGTCAGAACGATCACCGATACAATGACCACCGCGATCTTCATGTTCCCCTCCTAGGCCGATAGTGCTTGGGTGGAAGACCGCCCCGCCTCCACTCCCATGATGCCATAAACTGTCCGGGTAGAACAGGCACCATTTGACCGATACCCGACCGTTCCCCCACAAGGCCTTGATGGGAACACGACCTGTCTTACGCGGGAAAATGGGAAGGATCTGCCTATAGACACCGTTCACGGATTCTCACAACCTCTGTGGCACACCTGTGTTTCAGTTCATCATGTTGGAAGATGCGCGAAAGATGCAACCGGATACGGAATCGCTTGCATGCGTCGAGAAACGCGTCATCGAAGCCCTGCGTGAGGGAGCCCTGCAGCAGGTGGCTGATGAGTTGCGTACCGTTGGACACTCGAACAACGATCCTTTGGCCGTCGCCCTCGCTCTCGCAGTACAACGGGCGGGCGAGCTGCGAACCGTCGAACGCCTTGCGATGGAGACCGGCACGGACCGACGTCGCCTTGCGGAGAGGTGGCGCCGCCTTCCGCGCTGCCAGCTCAGCTTGGCAGAGTTCATGCGCTTGTTGTTGCTCGTGCGCGGCTGCATGGCGTATCGAGAACATGGCAGCTGGTTCCGGGTTAGCTATGAGCTGGATGTGCACGTACGTACCCTACGCAAAGTCGCGAAGCGGGTCGTTGGCATGAACCTGAGAGAAATCCATGGCGACGTACCTGTTGACGTGGCTGCTGTTTTAGCGGCACCGATCACCGACGTTCTAACAAGATATTGCGGGAAGCAGAGAAGTTCGGCAGAGCTTTGATCGCGGCGTTAGGGGAAGTAGAGCGCCGCAGAGTCACGACCGATCGGGATCTCGACGTTACACGGCGTGCCGCCCTCCAGCGACGATCCCTCTTTACCCCTCACCGCCGTTCACCGCCTCCGGTGACGCCAGCAGCACGCGATACGTCCAGAACATGTTCGACTCGAAGATCGAGGCCGCACGATCGAAGTCGCCGGCACGAACGGCGGCGAGGATCTCCGCGTGCTCGTCGACAGACTGATGCTCCAGGTCTTCGACGTTCTCGAAGTACCAGAGCTCCCAGGGCAGGATGCGCGTGCGCAGATCGTCCAGCATGGCGGCGAGCCGACTGTTGCCGCTGCGCTCGGAGATGTGCCGGTGAAACGCGTAGTTGAGCTCGACAGCGCGCTTCGTGTCGTCCGCCTCGATCGCCTCGGCAAGCTCACGGTTGATGCGCTCGAGGATCTCGAAGTCGCTTTCGGTCAGATTGGGGAAGGCGAGCTTGCCGGCGAGGAGGTCGAGCGAGCCCACGATCGGATAGAGCTCGAGGGCATCGAGCAGCGGCTCGACGGAGACTCTGAAGCCGCGATGCGGGATCCGCTCGAGAAGTCCTTCGCTTGCGAGTCGCGCGAGTGCTTCGCGCACCGGTGTCCGACTGACGCCGAGCGCCTCGCTGATCTCCTGCTCCCGGATGAACCGCCCCGCGTCGTACAGTCCGCGGCCGATACGCGCGCGCAGGACATGGTACACGTGGTCCGACAGCGTCTTGGAGCGAATGGTCGGCCAGGGCTCGGTCACGGCGATTCTTGTGCAAGGAAGCCGGCGAATCGACGTCGATTCGACGGCATATCAGTGTCAGGCCTGAAATGTCCGGCGGGTATGCTACAAGTAGGCAGTCGGCTTCCGCGCGTCAATGGGAGCGGCGCGGCCATCGCTCGGGAGCCGTGCCGCTGTGTCGCCGACACCGGGACGCACTCGCATCGACCTGGAACGGTCGCAGGGGATCGCGCGCCCGGTGCGTACTTGCGTCCGGGAGGGCGGCCCGCCACGATCCTGCCGGAGACACCCGCACATGGAACGAGTCGCAAACATCGGTGGTAAGGCCCTGCGCCGCCGCCTGCTGATCGGTATTGCCGGGGCGGTCGTCGCGCTGGCCGTGGTCTGGGCCCAGTCGGTACTCGACCTCCCGAAGGCGGTTCGCCTGATCGCCTTTGCCCCGCTCCTCGCCGCTGCCTACGGGCTGCTGCAGGTGCGCGAGCGGACGTGTGTCCGACTCGCGGCCAGGGGGCAGCGCGACATGGGGAGGGGCGTCGAGGAGATCGAGGACGCCGTCGAGCGCTACCGCGTGCGCCGGCAGGCAGCCGTAGTCCACGCATCCGCACTGATCAGTGCAGCCGCGGTGACCGCGGTGCTGTACGTGATCTGAACAGGTGAGCCAATGAAGATTGCACTGCTCGCGCTGCTGTTCGCCGCACAGGCGGACACTGCCTACTTCCAGCAGGACATCGCCTACCGCATCGAGGCGACGCTCGACGAGGGCACCGACGTGCTCACCGCGCGGGCACGGCTCGACTACACGAATAATTCGCCGGACACGCTGGACTCGCTCTACTTCCATCTCGAGCTGAACGCGTTCCGGCCGAACAGCGCGTGGGCGCGGCGCGAGCTGGAATACGGCGAGCGTCGCTTCCAGGACCTTGGGCCGGACGACCACGCGTTCGAGCGGATCACCGCAATCCGCGTTGGCGACACGCCGGTCCGGCCGGAGTATCGCGGTGCTCCCGACTCGACCGTCGTTGCGATCGCACTGCCGCAGCCTCTTCCGCCCGGGGCACGCACAACGGTCATGATCGACTGGCAGACGCGGCTCGCGACGGAGCCCCGGCGCCAGGGCCGCCGCGGCCGGCACCACGACTTCGCGCAGTGGTATCCGCGCATCGCCGTCTACGACCACACCGGGTGGGCGACCCGGCCGCTCCTGCCGCAGGGCGAGTTCTACGGTGAGTACGGGACGTTCGACGTCACGCTGGACGTCGCGGCCGACCAGGTGATCGGCGCGACCGGCGTTCCCGTCGAGGGCGATCCGGGCTGGGCGGCTGCACGGGCGGGCGGGCCGGAGCCGTGGCTGAAGCGCGACGCGTACGACGCACCCGCACCGCAGCCGCTCGGTCTCCTGGACGACGCGCCCGCCGAAGGGCGCAAGCGCGTTCGCCGGTACGCCGAGGACGTGCACCATTTCGCATGGACGGCCAACCCCGACTACATCTACGAAGGCGGTCGGATCGGTGACGTCGCCGTGCATGTGCTCTATCAGCCCGGCGATACCGCATGGGACGACGGGGTCGCGGTCGAGCACACGAAGAACGCAATCGCGTTCTTCAGCGATCTCTTCGGACCGTACCCCTGGCCGCAGATCACGAACGTGCACCGCATCGAGCCCGGCGGCACCGAGTTCCCCATGATGATCATGGACGGATCCGCCAGTGAGGGCTTGATCGTGCACGAGATCGCGCACCAGTGGGTGCACGGCATCTTCGGCAACAATGAATGGCGCGAGGGCTGGCTCGACGAGGGGTTCGGTTCATTCCTGACGAACTGGTACTTCGAGGCAAAGGGTGCACCCCCATCGATGTGGGACAGCTCGCTCGAGGGGATCCGTCGCATGGAGCGCGCTGGACAGTCGCAGCCGATCGCGCTGGAGTCTGCGGAGTTCCGCGACCCCCGTACCTACAGCGCGATGACGTACACGAAGCCGTCGCTCGTCTTCCGAATGCTGCGTGACTACCTGGGTGAGGACACGTTCCGGCGCGCGCTCAAGGTGTTCTACGAGCGGAAGGCACTGCAGCACGTCACGGAGCAGGACCTGCGCGCCGCGTTCGAGACGGCGGCCGGCGAGGATCTCGACTGGTTCTTCGATCAGTGGATCCACACGACCGCGACGCTCGACTACCGCATCGAGAGCGCGCGGGCGCGACAGGAAGGCAGTGAATGGGTCGCGACGATCGAGGTGGCTCGCGAGGGAGACGCGTGGATGCCGGTGACACTGCAGGTCGACGGCAGCGCGCGCAGGCTCGACAGCCGCGAGCCGAGACAGGTCGTGACGCTGCGCCTCACCGAGCGACCGACCCAGGCCGTGCTCGATCCAGACAACATCCTGCTCGACATCCAGATCGACAACAACCGCGCAGCGTTCGAGGTGACGGGCAGCAGGTAGATTACTTCGGCCGCAGCGAGCGCATCATCTCCCTGATGCGCTCGCGCGGCAGCTGCGTAAGCGCGTTGAACTCACCGCCGCTGGCGATCCACTCGCCGCCGTCGATCACCACACATTCGCCAGTGATGTAGCCGGCCGCGTCGCTGATCAGGAAGGCGGCAAGCTCTGCCAGCTCCGGCGGTCGCCCGAAACGCCGCAGCGGGATGCGACGTCGCATGACCTCCTCGAGATCCGCGGTCGGCACCAGGCGCGAGAAGGCGCCCTCGGTCGGGAAGGGGCCCGGAGCGATCGCGGCCGTGCGGATCCCGTACGCTGCCCACTCGACCGCGAGGGAGCGCATCATCACGAGCACGCCCGCTTTTGCGGCGGCCGAGGGCACGACGAACGCGGAGCCCGTCCAGGCGTACGTCGTAACGATGCTCAGTATCACGCCGCCGTGGCCGGCTGCGATCATGTGCCGACCGACGGCCGACGTCGCGTGAAAGGTGCCGTGCAGGACGGTGCGCACGACGGCGTCGAAGCCATTGGGCGAAAGCTCCTCGGTCGGTGCGAGGAAGTTGCCCGCCGCATTGTTGACCAGGACGTCGATGCCGCCGAGCTGCCGGATCACGTCGTCGACCATGGACTGCACGCCGTCCGGCTCGCGCACGTCCGCCTGGAACGCGATGCAGGCGTCGCCGGCGTCGAGCGTGTCGAGCGCGGAGCGCAGCCGCTCCTCTGAGCGGGAGGTGATCGCCACCCGTGCGCCCAGCTCGAGGAACCGCTCCGTCATTGCCAGCCCGAGCCCCGAGCCGCCGCCCGTCACAAGGATCCGCTTTCCGTCCAGTGTGCCCGATGCCAGCATATCGTCCCCCCTGGATTGGACCGGGAGAATGGGCGGCCCGACCGATGAGGGGCAAGCGGAGTGAGGCGCCGAAACCCGGGCAGGCCGGTCCGCGTACGTCTGCATGTCGCACGGGCCACTCACGGAGACCAACCCATGGAAGAGCTGATACCGATCGTCATGTTCCTGTGCATTGCGGCCGTGATGATCCTGAGGCCGCTCACGAAGCGCATCGGACTGGTGATCGAGCAGATGGCGCGGGACCGGCAGTCGAGCCGGGCGGACCAGAAGGAAATCGCGCGGTTGCAGGCGGAGATCGACTACCTCTCGAAGCGCCTCAGCCTCGTCGAGGAGCGAGCCGACTTCACCGAGCGGCTCGTCGGTGCCAGCCGGCGGATGCAGCCCAGCACGAACAGCGTGTCACAGGTGGACCAGCTCGGGTGGGAGGAGCGGAAGCCGAGCTACCTCCCCTGACGGACGTCACTCTTCAGGCGCCACGTCCGGCTCGGCCAGGTACGCATCGGCTGCGGCAGCCGGGGACGGGTTGCGTTCGAGCATCTGTCGCAGGCGTCTGAAGCTGGCCCGGAGCCGCCGCTCCCGGGCCAGCCCCTCCGACGCCTCCGGCTGGATCCACCCGGGGGCGTCCTGCTGCATGGCTTCCGCCGGTGGCTCCGGGGGCACCAGCTCGCGCACCAGGTAGCCCGAGCGCACGAGCGCAAGCCCGAAGGCCGGGGCGAGCGATTCCTCCTCGGCCAGCGCGTACGCCTCCACGGCTTCGGCCATCGAGAGGGTTCCGTCTGCCGTGGCCCGCTCGATCAGCTCCTCGTGCCTCCGTGCCACACCTGATGCGCGCGCCGCCTCAATGATCTCGGTCCGAAACCGCGCCGCCCGCTCCTGCTCGTCCATGCTCCAGCCTCCCGGTGACCTCCGGTGGCCCGTGCAAGCGACGTTCCGAAGCCGCCTGTCCCGGGCGGAACCCACTCTATCCCGCTGTGTAACCAATTCAGCACCACGGCCGGACGCACACCAACCACCCGGCCCCCCGCAATCCAGCACACAGCAGGTCCGCTCCTTGCGAGAGAAGCGGGGCTGTACATAGAATGGCCGGCCTCTGCCGAACAGCGAGGGACCAGCCGTTCGTCGAACTCGCCGGAAGACCGGCGTGAAATCGGCGAACTTTATGTAATTCAAGGGGTTAGATTGTTGTCGGCGGCCCCGGGGGTCGCTTCTTGTGTCCATATCCCCAATGGAGACCCTGCTAATGGATCGTGCACGCAACCATCGTCGGCTGGCGCCGCTCGCCATTGTTGCGGCTGTCGCTGCTGCTGCAGTAACTGCAGCGCCGGCTGAGGCGCAGGACGGCGGACGATATCGCGTCCTTGTGCCTGCGCTGGCTCCCCAGGCGGGCGCCAAAGACAATTTCGGCAAGGACGTCGGAAAGGAAGTCCGCAAGGCACTGGACGATTTTGCGACGCACGCGCCGGTCGAGGACAAGGTCCTGAAGGACGCGCTGAAGAAGTTCGGCCTGAAGGAAGAGGACATCCGGGACTGCATCAAGGCGCGGCAGCTTGCCGTGCAGATCGGTGCCGAGCTCGTGATGTGCGGTGAGTACTCCGAGTCGGGCAACGAGCGGCAGGTGACGACCAAGTTCGTGGTTCCGACGACGGGCGAGGAGTTCGAGGTTGCACCATTTGCGGCGTCGCAGGCGAAGCAGGCGGCGGCGCAGATCGCCGGTGCGTTCGAGCAGTACCTCGGCCAGCTGCGCCTCGCCGTGTTCTGCAACGACGAGCTGCAGCGCCAGGCGTGGGACGCTGCGATCGAGCAGTGCGGCAAGGTCGTCGAGGCGAACCCGAA
>Ga0079223_10003182_pt1 | contig 10320 bp, 8 predicted proteins | sample Stecom2011_FD_75072 | JGI IMG/M metagenome (GOLD analysis project Ga0079223, IMG submission 75072) | Agricultural soil microbial communities from Utah to study Nitrogen management - Steer compost 2011 | ecosystem: Environmental > Terrestrial > Soil > Agricultural land | place: USA: Utah...
CAGCTTGCCGGCGGCGCGGAAGTGACCGATGTTGGTCATGCAGGAGCCGATGAACACCTCGTCGATCTTGTCGCCGGCCACGGTGGACAGCAGACGGGCATCGTCCGGGTCGTTCGGGGCGCAGAGGATCGGTTCCTTCACTTCGTTCAGGTCGATCTCGATGACGGCAGCGTATTCGGCGTCCTTGTCGGCTTCCAGCAGCTGCGGGTTAGCCAGCCAGGCTTCCATCGCCTTGGCGCGGCGCTCCAGGGTGCGGGCGTCGCCGTAGCCTTCGCTGATCATCCAGCGCAGCAGGGTGATGTTGGACTTCAGGTACTCGGCGATCGACTCTTCCGGCAGCTTGATGGTGCAACCGGCGGCGGAACGTTCGGCCGAGGCGTCGGACAGTTCGAAGGCCTGTTCGACGGTCAGGCCGGTCAGGCCTTCGATTTCCAGGATGCGGCCGGAGAAGATGTTCTTCTTGCCCTTCTTCTCGACAGTCAGCAGGCCCTGCTGAATGGCGTAGTAGGGGATGGCATGCACCAGGTCACGCAGGGTGATACCGGGCTGCATCTTGCCCTTGAAGCGCACCAGAACGGATTCCGGCATGTCCAGCGGCATGACGCCGGTGGCGGCGGCGAAGGCCACCAGACCGGAACCGGCCGGGAAGGAGATGCCGATCGGGAAGCGGGTGTGGGAGTCACCGCCGGTACCGACGGTGTCCGGCAGCAGCATGCGGTTCAGCCAGCTGTGGATGATGCCGTCGCCCGGACGCAGGGACACGCCGCCACGGTTCATGATGAAGTCGGGCAGGGTGTGGTGGGTCTTGACGTCGATGGGCTTCGGATAGGCGGCGGTGTGGCAGAAGGACTGCATCACCAGGTCGGCGGAGAAGCCCAGGCAGGCCAGGTCCTTCAGCTCGTCGCGGGTCATCGGGCCGGTGGTGTCCTGGGAACCGACGGTGGTCATCTTCGGTTCGCAGTAGGTGCCCGGGCGCACGCCCTGGCCTTCCGGCAGACCGCAGGCGCGGCCGACCATCTTCTGGGCGAGGGTGAAGCCCTTGCCGCTGTCGGCCGGAGCCTGCGGCTTCTTGAACAGGGTGGACGGCGGCAGGCCCAGGGCGGCGCGCGCCTTTTCGGTCAGGCCACGGCCGATGATCAGCGGAATACGACCGCCGGCGCGGACTTCGTCTAGCAGCACTTCGGTCTTCAGCTGGAAGGTGGTGACCAGCTCGTCGGTGTCGTGACGGCGCACTTCACCCTTGGTGGGGTACACGTCGATGACGTCGCCCATGGCCAGGTTGGTGCAGTCGAACTCGATCGGCAGGGCGCCGGCGTCTTCCATGGTGTTGTAGAAGATCGGGGCGATCTTGGTGCCGAAGCAGTAGCCGCCGGCGCGCTTGTTCGGCACGTAGGGGATGTCGTCACCGAAGAACCACAGCACGGAGTTGGTGGCGGACTTGCGGGAAGAACCGGTGCCGACCACGTCGCCGACGTAGGCAACCGGGTAGCCCTTGGCCTTGGCGGCTTCGATCTGCTTCAGCGGGCCGACGGAGCCCGGCTGGTCCGGCTCGATGCCGTCGCGGGGCATCTTCAGCATGGCCAGGGCGTGCAGCGGGATGTCGGGGCGCGACCAGGCGTCCGGAGCAGGGGACAGGTCGTCGGTGTTGGTTTCGCCCGGCACCTTGAACACGGTCAGGGTGATCTTTTCCGGAACGGCGGGGCGAGCGGTGAACCATTCGCCTTCGGCCCAGGACTTCATCACCGCCTCGGCGGCGGCGTTGCCCTTCTTGGCACGCTCGGCGACGTCGTGGAAGGCGTCGAACATCAGCAGGGTGTGCTTCAGCTGTTCGGCGGCCACGTCGGCCAGTTCCGCGTTGTCCAGCAGCTCCACCAGGGTGGCGATGTTGTAGCCGCCCTGCATGGTGCCCAGCAGTTCGACGGCACGCTTCTTGTCGATCAGCGGGGAGGTGGTTTCGCCCTTGGCGATGGCGGACAGGAAGCCAGCCTTGACGTAGGCAGCCTCGTCCACGCCCGCCGGAACGCGGTTGGTGATCAGATCAACCAGGAAGGCTTCTTCGCCCGCCGGAGGGTTCTTCAGCAGCTCGACCAGGCCTGCGGTTTGTTCAGCGTTCAGCGGCTGGGGCACCACGCCCAGTGCGGCGCGCTCAGCTACGTGTTTGCGGTAGGCTTCAAGCACAGTTATTACCTCATCAGTGGTCCCATGGGCCGGGACACTCATCCCGGGAACCTCGAGCCTGCACTCCACCGCTTTATGGGCGGCTTTGCCAGGGCTGCGGGGTTTCCCCTCAAGAAGCTGTTTTCAAAGTTTTACGCCGAGGGGGACAAAGGAGTGCGGAGGGAAGGTGCCTGAGCCTTCGTCCCGCTCGGATCGACTGTGCTCGTGACGCTTTGAAAACAGCTTCCGGCGGTTGGTGATGCCAAAAACGGCGGAGAGATTCTACTGGAAAGTCGCCGTGAAAGTAAGCGGCGAAGCCACTACAAGGCGGGAAAACCTGGCTTAGACAAAGGGCTAAGACGTGCGAAACGGCTCGCTGTGAGGCGCTTGTGACGGTGGGCGCCGAGGTGCTGGCTTCGCATGCGGCGTGCGGGCGCGATCGCGTCGATGCCGCGGACCGGGGCACTGGCGGGGTTCACGGTGGGGTGGACCGCCGGCGACCCGATGCGCCGGCGGCCCCGCCGCGCCTCAGCGCTGCAGCAGGGTTTCCAGGTGCTGGATGATGTCCTCGGGCTTGAGCACCAGCACGTCGCTTTCCAGCGAATCCAGCACCACCTCGGCGGTATTGCCCATCAGGGCGCCGGCCAGGCCGGTGCGGGCGACCGTGCCGATGACGGTCACCGCCGCGTTCAGTTGATGGGCGACCTTGGGGATCAGCACGTCGGCCGGGCCTTCCTCGATGTGCAGGCAGCGGTCCTCGATCTCGTAGTCCTCCTGGAACTTGCGGCAGGCCTCCCGGTAGCGCTGCTCGATGCTTTCCTTGAGCTGGAAGGTGGGGTCGGCGGCCGACAGCATGGGCGAGGGATGGGCGCTCAGCACGTGCAGCTGGCCCTGGCACAGGCGCGCGATGTCGTGGGCATGGCCGACGATGCCGGCATGCAGGGTCTGGTGTTCACTGTCGGAGTTGCCCACGTCGACGGCGGCAAGAATGTTGCGGCCGCTCCAGGGGGCGTCGCTCTTCACCATCAGCACCGGGCAGGGGCAGTAGCGCAGCAGCTTCCAGTCCTCCGGGGTCAGGAAGGCCTTCTTCAGGATGCTGTCGCGGCGGTGCTGCTTGATGACCAGAGAGCAGCCTTCGCTCTGCTGGGCGGCGATCACGGTCTGGTGCGGGCTCTCCAGCCAGGCCTGCTCGGTGGAGACGGAAAAGCCTTCCGCGCGCAGCTGTTCGGACAGCTCGGCCAGCAGCGGGCCCTGATCCTCGCTGGCTTCGGCGCACACCAGCAGGTGCAGGTGCGACTGGGTGACGCTGGCAATCAGCCGGGCACGCTTGAGTGCGAGCTGGTCCGGTAGATCGGGCTGGATGACGACCAGGATGCTGCGGATCGCTTGCATAGAGGTGCTCCCTTTGCGATGTCTCTGGCTGAACTTTAGTCGTAGCGCGGCGGTATGCCGCTGACCTGGGTCAAGCCGACTGGCCAGGCGGGCCGGCGACCGTATAATGCGCCGTTTCCCTGTTCGAGCCGAGATTCATGTTGTCGAATCGAGAACTGCCGTGCGTCCTCGCGGTCTGCGGGGCGCAGCAATGAGCCTGCCGGAAATTCACGCGTTCCTGGGTTGCCGGACCCCGGCCGCCTGGGTCGAAGTGGCGCTGCAGCATCAGGACATCCTGCTGATCGATCACAAGAACTGCGAATTCAAGGCCGCCTCGACCGCGTTGAGCCTGATCGCCAAGTACAACCAGCGCCTGGACCTGGTCAATTACATGTCCCGCCTGGCCCGCGAGGAGCTGGTGCATCACGAGCAGGTGCTGCGCATCCTCAGGAAACGCAGGATCGAGGTGCGGCCGGTGTCCGCCAGTCGCTATGCCTCTGGATTGCGAGCCGGTGTGCGTACGTCGGAGCCGCACAAGCTGATCGACACGCTGGTGGTGGGTGCCTATATCGAGGCGCGCAGCTGCGAGCGCTTCGAGGCGCTGGTGCCGCATCTGGACGAGGAGCTGGGCAAGTTCTACGCCGGCCTGCTGCAATCCGAGTCGCGGCATTACCAGAACTACCTGAAGTTCGCCTATCAGTTCGGCGACGAGGCGGACGTGGACCGTTCTGTGGAACGCTTCCGGGCGCTGGAGCGGGAGCTGATCGAGGCGCCGGATACGGAGTTCCGCTTCCACAGCGGCGTGCCGGCCTGAGGCCTGCGCGGTCAGTCCCTTTCCAGGGGGAAGGGTGTCTGGGTGAAACCGTTGCGGTCCACCTGCAGCGCCCAGCCCTGTCGGTCCCAGTCGCCCAGCACGATGCGCCGTGCCGCCTGTCCGTTCAGCGCGAGCGCGTGGGTGGCGGGTCGGTGGGTGTGACCGTGGATCAGCGTGCGCACACCATGCTCGTGCATCACCCGCTCCACTTCCGCCGGCGTCACGTCGGTGATCTCGGCGGCCTTCATGCGGGTCTGCATGCGGCTTTCATTGCGCAGCTTGCGGGCCAGTTGCTGGCGCTTGCGCAGCGGCAGATGGCGCAGGATGAACAGGGACAGCGGGTTGCGCAGGAGGCGGCGCATGCGCATGTAGGACTGGTCCGCGGTGCACAGGCTGTCGCCGTGCATCAGCAGTACCCGTTCGCCTTCCAGGGTCACCAGGCTGGGATCGCTGAGCAGCGTGCAGCCGGCCTCGCGGCAGAACGCCTGGCCGATGAGAAAGTCGCGGTTGCCATGCATGAGGAAGATGCGCGTGCCGGCCTCGCTCAGCTGGCGCAGGGCAGCGGCGATCTCGTGCTGGAAGGGTGTCATGCCGTCGTCGCCGATCCAGACCTCGAAGAAGTCGCCCAGGATGTACAGCGCTTCGGCCTCGATCGCCCGTTCGCGCAGGAAACGCAGAAACGCCCGGGTGATGTCCGGGCGTTCCTCTTCCAGATGCAGATCGGAGATCAGCAGGATCATTCAACGACTTCGGCGCGCTCGATGATCACGTCGTCGACCGGGACGTCCTGGTGGCCGGCGCGCATGGTGGTCGGCACGGCCTTGATCTTGTTGACCACGTCCATGCCCTCAACCACCTCGCCGAACACGGCGTAGCCCCAGCCCTGGATGGTCGGAGCAGTGTGGTCCAGAAAGTCGTTGTCCTTCACGTTGATGAAGAACTGCGCCGAGGCGGAGTGCGGCTCCATGGTGCGGGCCATGGCGATGGTGCCGGTCTTGTTGGAGAGGCCGTTGTCGGCTTCGTTCTTGATCGGTGCGCGGGTGGCCTTCTGCTTCATGCCGGGCTCGAAGCCGCCGCCCTGGATCATGAAGTTGCCGATCACGCGGTGGAAGATGGTGTTGTCGTAGTGGCCGTCCTTCACGTACTGGATGAAGTTGGCGACGGTTTCCGGCGCCTTGTCGGCGAACAGTTGCAGGGTGATGGTGCCGTGATTGGTATGCAGCTTGATCATGACAAGGCTCTCTGTAGCTGGGAGGTGAGGTCTGTCAGGCATATGACAGCTCGGCTATGATACGGCGTTTATTCAGCCCGGCCTACCCGAGGCCGCGCAGCAGTCAGTGCAAGGATCCCATGAGCAAGCCCGAGACTCCCGCCGCCGCGAATTTCCTTCGTCCGATCGTCCAGGCCGACCTGGAGAGCGGCAAGCACAGCAAGATCATCACCCGCTTCCCGCCGGAGCCCAACGGCTACCTGCATATCGGCCATGCCAAGTCGATCTGTCTGAACTTCGGCCTGGCCGAGGAGTTCGGCGGCCAGTGCAACCTGCGTTTCGATGACACCAACCCGGCCAAGGAAGATCAGGAGTACATCGATGCCATCAGGGAGGATGTGCGCTGGCTGGGCTTTCAGTGGGCCGAGGAGCATTACGCTTCCGATTACTTCGAGCAGCTGTACGAGTGGGCCATTCACCTGATCAAGGCCGGCAAGGCATACGTCTGCGATCTGTCGCCGGAAGAGGCCCGCGAGTATCGCGGCAGCCTGACCGAGCCGGGACGCAACAGCCCGTTCCGCGACCGCTCCGTCGAGGAGAACCTGGATCTGTTCCAGCGCATGCGCGCCGGCGAGTTCCCGGACGGCGCCCGTGCACTGCGCGCCAAGATCGACATGGCGTCGCCGAACATGAACCTGCGCGATCCGATCCTGTATCGCATCCGTCATGCCCATCACCATCAGACCGGCGACAAGTGGTGCATCTATCCGAGCTACGACTTCACCCACGGGCAGTCCGACGCCATCGAGGGCATCACCCACTCCATCTGCACCCTGGAGTTCGAGGATCACCGCCCGCTGTACGAGTGGTTCCTGGACAACCTGCCGGTGCCGGCCAAGCCGCGTCAGTACGAATTCGCGCGCCTGAACCTGAACTACACCATCACCAGCAAGCGCAAGCTCAAGCAGCTGGTGGACGAAGGACATGTGAACGGCTGGGATGATCCGCGCATGTCCACCCTGTCCGGCTTCCGTCGCCGTGGCTACACCCCGGCCTCCATCCGCAACTTCTGCGAGATGATCGGCGTCAACCGCGCCGGCGGCGTGGTGGACATGGGCATGCTGGAATTCGCCATCCGCGAGGACCTGGACGCCAACGCGCCCCGCGCCATGTGCGTGCTCAGGCCGCTGAAGGTGGTCATCACCAACTATCCGGAAGGCAAGGTGGAACAGCTGGAGCTGCCGCGCCATCCCAAGCAGGACATGGGCGTTCGCGTGCTGCCGTTCTCCCGCGAGATCTACATCGACGCCAGCGACTTCGAGGAAAACCCGCCGGCCGGCTACAAGCGCCTGGTGCCTGGCGGCGAGGTGCGCCTGCGCGGCTGCTACGTGATTCGCGCCGACGAGGCCATCAAGGATGCCGACGGCAACATCATCGAACTGCGCTGCTCGTATGACGAGAACACCCTGGGTGCCAACCCCGTGGGTCGCAAGGTCAAGGGTGTGATCCACTGGGTGCCGGCCGCGGAAAGCGTGGAGTGCGAAGTGCGCCTGTACGATCGCCTGTTCCGCTCGGCGAACCCGGACAAGACCGAGGAGGGCGGCAGCTTCCTGGACAACATCAATCCCGACTCCCTGGTGGTGCTCAAGGGCTGCCGCGCCGAGCCCTCGCTGGCCAGCGCCGCGCCGGAGGATCGCTTCCAGTTCGAGCGCGAGGGCTACTTCTGCGTGGATCGCCACGATTCGCGCCCTGACGCCCTGGTCTTCAACCGCACCGTGACGCTGCGCGATTCCTGGGGTGCCTGAGATGTCCCTGTCCATCTACAACACCCTGACCAGGACCAAGGAGCCGTTCCGGCCCCTGGTCGACAACCAGGTGCGCATGTACGTGTGCGGCATGACCGTGTATGACTTCTGTCATATCGGTCATGCCCGGGTGATGGTCGCCTTCGACGTGGTCAGCCGCTGGCTGCGCCACCGCGGCTACGACGTCACCTACGTGCGCAACATTACCGACATCGACGACAAGATCATCCGCCGCGCCAACGAGAATGGCGAGCCGTTCGAGGCCCTGGTGGAGCGCATGATCGCGGCGATGCACGAGGACGAGGCGCGCCTCTCCGTGCTGCGTCCGGACATGGAGCCGCGTGCCACCCAGCACATCGACGGCATGTTCACCATGATCCAGACCCTGATCGACAAGGGCTACGCCTATGCGCCGGGCAACGGTGACGTCTATTACCGGGTCGGCAGGTTCGCCGGCTACGGCAAGCTGTCGCGCAAGAAGATCGAGGACCTGAAGATCGGCGCGCGCATCGAGGTGGGTGAGGCCAAGGAGGATCCGCTGGACTTCGTGCTCTGGAAGGCGGCCAAGCCGGGCGAGCCGAGCTGGCAATCGCCCTGGGGCGCGGGTCGTCCCGGCTGGCATATCGAATGCTCGGTGATGTCCACCTGCTGCCTGGGCGAGACCTTCGACATTCACGGCGGCGGCCCGGATCTGGTGTTCCCGCACCACGAGAACGAGATCGCCCAGAGCGAGGCGGCTACCGGCAAGCTGTACGCCAATGCCTGGATGCACGCCGGCGCCGTGCGTGTGGACGGCGAGAAGATGTCCAAGAGCCTGGGCAACTTCTTCACCATTCGCGAGGTGCTGGAGAAATACCATCCCGAGGTGGTGCGTTATCTGCTGGTGTCCAGCCACTACCGCAGTCCGATCAACTATTCGGAAGACAGCCTGCGCGAAGCCCGGGGCGCGCTGGAGCGTTTCTATCATGGCCTCAAGGGGCTGCCGGCCGCGGAGCCGGCTGGCGGCGAGGCGTTCGTGGAACGTTTCGCCGCGGCGATGGATGACGACTTCAATACCCCGGAAGCCTGCGCCGTCCTGTTCGAGATGATTCGCGAAGTCAACCGCCTGCGCGACGCCGACCCGGCGGCCGCCGCCGGCCTGGGGGCACGCCTCAAGGAACTGGCGGCCGTGCTCGGTGTGCTGCAGCTGGAACCCGACGCCTTCCTGCAGGCGGGCGCCGTCGGCAAGGTGGACCCGGCGGAGGTGGAAGCGCTGATCGCCGCGCGCATCCAGGCGCGTGCCGAGAAGAACTGGGCCGAATCCGACCGCATCCGTGATCAGCTCACCGCCATGGGTGTGGTGCTGGAGGATGGCAAGGGCGGCACCACCTGGCGCCTGGCGGATTAAACGACTGGCGCCAGTCAGACAGGCCGCTCACTCGAGCGGCCTGTCTGTTTTCAGGCCGCCTGCAGGGCCTGCTGGATGACCGGCCAGACCTTCTGCCGCGAGCTGCGGAAGATGTCGATGTGACCGATGCTTCGGTAGCCGAAGCTTTTGGGTTCCAGGCGGATCACCTGCTTGGGCGCGTTGGGATACAGTCGCAGCAGGTCGTTGACGTTGGCCGTGGTGGCGATCCAGTCGTCAGCCGCATGCACCAGGGTGATGGGAGTGCGGAACTCCGCATGGTAGTCCCGGGAGACGGTGCGGCCGATGGCGTTCAGCACGTAGCCCGGGCGGTTGCACCAGTCGCGCCACTGCAAGGCCACCCTGCGGGGCAGATCCTCGCCCAGGCCGATGGCGCTGGTGCGTGCATAGCGGAACAGGCGCACGGTGGCGGGCAGGTAGGCCTTCATCACCAGACTGGCGATCACTCGCCGAGTGGCGGGCATGCCGCCGAAATAGCCGGTCGAGCCAGCCACGCTGATGACCCGGGCGATCTTCTGGTGATTGGGCAGCAGGCCCATCATCTGGCCGCCGGCACTGTGTCCGATCATCAGCGCCTGCGGGTGGCCGGTTCTCTCCAGCAGCCAGTCGAGCGCGGCGACCTGATCCAGCTCGCCCCACTCCTGCAGCGAAACCTCGCAATCGCGCAGGTCGCCATGCAGCGATCGGCCGATGCCGCGATAGTCGAAGACCAGCACGTCATATCCCTGATCGGCCAGCCAGCCGCAGAACTTGAAGTAGAAGGTCTGCGGCACGCCCGTGGCCGGGCAGATCAGCACCGAGGCGCGTGATGCCTGCTGGGCGGCGGCGAAGAAAGTACCCCTGAGGCAATAACCGTCGGCACAGGTGATTTCGATGGACTCCATGTCATACCTCGTGTTGTGAAGGAGCGAGACGCTCGTGAATGTGCTGCAGCCAGCGCTCGACGATTTTCAGCTCGTCCCGGGAAAAGCCTTCCTGGAGGAGGGCATTGACGGAGCGCACCTGTTCCTTCAGGGCTGGCAACTGCACCCGTCCCGCCTCGGTGAGCCAGACCCGTTGGGCCCTGCCGTCCACGGGGCAGGGGCGGCGCGTTACCAGGCCGGCCTTCTGCATGCGATCGATCAGTCCGGAAATGGCCGAGGGCGCCAGGTCCAGTACCTGCGCCAGGTGACCCATCAGTGAGCCGTCCTCTCGTTCCAGCAGGAAAAGCACGCCCCCCTGCGCGGAGCTGAGGCCGTTGCCGTGCTGGGCGATGTACTGCTGCAGGCGCCGTTGGCTGCTGTTCAGCAGATAGATGAAGCGGGGTGGTCGATTCATGAGGGGGCGGTTATTTATTTCGTGTGCGAAATAAATAACAAGCAAGAGGCGGATGCGCAAGTGCCGTGAGCGGAATCGCTTCTGATGAGGAAAAAAAGGGAGCTAGAAAGCAGGAGGGGAGATGGTGCGGACGGAGAGACTCGAACTCTCACACCTTGCGGCGCCAGAACCTAAATCTGGTGTGTCTACCAATTTCACCACGTCCGCGTGGCTGAAACGAAAACGCCAGGCTGGTGGCCTG
>Ga0079223_10003184_pt1 | contig 10317 bp, 10 predicted proteins | sample Stecom2011_FD_75072 | JGI IMG/M metagenome (GOLD analysis project Ga0079223, IMG submission 75072) | Agricultural soil microbial communities from Utah to study Nitrogen management - Steer compost 2011 | ecosystem: Environmental > Terrestrial > Soil > Agricultural land | place: USA: Utah...
CGTCGGCGGATGGGAACCGCGGACCGACACGCGTAAACTCGGGAGCATGCCAGAGGAGACGATCTTCAGCCGCATCGTCCGTCGCGAGGTGCCGGCGGACATCCTCTACCAGGACGAGCTGGTCACGGCGTTCCGCGACATCGACCCGCAGGCGCCGACCCACGTCCTGATCGTGCCCAACGAGCACATCCCCACGGCCGCCGACGTCGGCCCCGAGCACGAGCCGGCCCTGGGGCGCATGTTCACGGTGGCGGCGAGGCTGGCCGAGCAGGAGGGCCTGGAGAAGGGGTACCGGCTGATCGTCAACTGCAAGGAGCACGGCGGGCAGGAGGTCTACCACCTGCACATGCACCTCATAGGCGGCCGGCGCCTCGGGCGCATGGTGCCGCGGGCGGAGGAGGGGTAAGCGATGGAGATGAAGTACCGGCGGGTCGGTAGGAGCGGTCTGAAGGTCAGCGCGATCAGCCTCGGCGCCTGGACGACGTTCGGGCAGACCGTCGAGGAGCAGCGCACGGTCACGGCGATCATGGGCAAGGCGTAAAAGCTGGGCGTGAACTTCTTCGACAACGCCGACGCCTACAACCGCGGCCAGGGCGAGCGCGTGATGGGCGTAGCCCTCCGTGACCTCGGCCTGCCACGGCAGTCGTACGTCCTCTCGTCGAAGGTGTACTGGCCGCAGTCGGACGCCGTCACCGACAGGGGCCTGTCGCGCAAGCACGTGCTCGAGTCGATAGACATGAGCCTCGAGCGCCTGGGCGTCGACCACCTGGACGTCTACTTCGCGCACCGTTACGACGACGAGACGCCCCTCGAGGAGATCGTCGAGGCCTTCAGCGACGTCGTCCGCAGCGGCCGCAGCCACTACTGGGGCACGAGCATGTGGCCGGCGGCGCGCATCGCCGAGGCCGTGGCGTACGCGCGGGGGAACGGCCTGGTGGCGCCGATCGTCGAGCAGCCGAGCTACTCGCTCCTCGACCGCGCGCGCGTCGAGGAGCAGATCCGGCCCGAGACCGAGGCCAAGGGCATGGGTCTCGTCGTCTTCAGCCCGCTGGCGCAGGGCATGCTCACGGGCAAGTACGACGACGGCGTGCCGGAGGGCTCGCGCTTCGCGCGCTTCGAGCAGTTCAGGCAGCGCTTCCTCACCGAGGAGAACGCCCGCAGGGTGAGGGCGTTGAAGCCCATCGCCGACGAGCTGGGCATCACGCGCGCGCAGCTCGCCCTGGCCTGGCTGCTCCATCAGCCCGGGGTCACGAGCGTGATCACGGGCGCGACGCGCGTCGAGCAGATCGAGGAGAACGCGGCAGCGGCGGCGGTCGAGCTGAGCGAAGAGGTACTGGCCCGCATCGCGGAGGCGGTCGCCTGAGGAGGCTCTACACCGCGCGGCAGATGGCCGAGGCCGACGCGCGCGCGGTGGCGGCGGGCGTGCCGGTCGACGCGCTCATGGAAGCCGCCGGCCGCGCGGTCGCGCGCGTCGTGCGCGAGAGGTTCCCGGCCGCCGGGCGCGTGCTCCTCCTGTGCGGTCCCGGCAACAACGGCGGCGACGGCTACGTCGCCGCCAGGGAGCTGGCCGCCGGCCTCGAGGTCACCGTCCTCGAGGCCGCGCCGCCCCGCACGGAGGCGGCGCGCGGGGCGCGGGCGTCGCTGACCGCCGTCGGCGTCGAGCCCGGCGCGCTCTCCGCCGGAGCCGTCGACGCCTGGCTGGCGAGCGCCGATCCCGACGCGGCCGTCGTCGTCGACGCGCTGCTGGGGTCGGGCCTCACCCGCCCGCTGGGCGGGGACCTGGCGGCGGTCGCCACCGCCCTGAACGCCGGCCAGGTGCCCGTGGTGGCCGTCGACGTGCCCACCGGCGTCGACGCCGACGTCGCGGTGCCGCCGGGCGAGCACGTCAGAGCCGACGTGACCGTGCAGCTCGCCGGCGCGAAGGTCGCGTCGGCGTTCCACCCCGCGCGCGCCGCGTTCGAGGGGGCGCGGCCGGGACGCCCGGCCGGCGTGGTCGTGGCCGACATCGGCGTGCCCGAGGACGTGCTCGCGGCGGTCTCCCCCACCCTGTGGCTGGACCGAGAGGCGACGGCGGCCTGGCTGCCACGGCGCGCGCCCGACGACCACAAGTACGCCGTCGGCACCGTCACGGTCGTGGCCGGCTCGCGCCGCTACCTCGGCGCCGGCGAGCTCGCCTGCCGCGGCGCCTGGCGCGCCGGCGCCGGGCTCGTCACCCTCGTGGGCCCGGAGCGGCACCCGTCCGCCTGGCCGGAGACGATCCACGTGCCGCCACCGGAGGACGGGGAATGGCCGCCGCCGGGCCTGACCGCGAGGGCGGCCCAGGCGCTCGTGGTGGGGCCGGGCCTCGACCCCGCCGAGCCGGGCTCGAGCCTGGCCGCGCTCGGCGCGCTCCTCGAGTGGGCGCCGGGCCGCGTCGTGCTGGACGCGGGAGCGCTCGCTCCCGGTACGTTTACCGACCACCTGACCGAGCTGCGGGCGCTGGCCCGACGCGACGCGCCGGCCGTGGTCACGCCCCACGCCGGCGAGGCCGCGCGCCTGCTAGCGGCCCTCGGCCGCGAGGTCGACGTGCGGCGCGACCCCCTCGGCGCCGCCCGCGCCCTGGCGGAGGACACGGAAGCGGTGGTCGCGCTCAAGGGCGCCACGACCGTCGTAGCGGCCCCCGACGGCCGCGAGGCCGTCAGCGACAGCGGGCACCCCGGCCTCGCCGGCGGCGGCACCGGCGACGTCCTGGCCGGGGCGATCGGCGCCCTCCTCGCCGCCCCCGGCGGCGACGTCTTCGAGCGCGCCTGCGCCGCCGTGCACCTCCACGGCCTCGCCGGCGAGCGCGCGGCCTCCGCGCGCGGCGTCGGCTTGGTAGCCTCCGACGTCGCCGACGCCCTCGCCGGCGTCCTCGCGAGCCTGCAGCCATGACCCGAGACCCCGACCTCCCCACGCGCCTCGAGGTGACGGTGCCGGCGACGACCGCGAACCTCGGTCCCGGCTTCGACGCCTTGGGCATCGCCCTCGACCTGCGCCTCGTCGTCCACGCCGCCCTCGGCGACGACGGCTTCGCCTACGCCGGGGAGGGCCCGGCGCCCTCCCGGGAGGGCAACCTAGTGCACCGGGGCTTCGCCGCCGGGCACGCCGCCGCGGGCGCTACGGTCCCCGCCGTGGCGTTCACGGTCGAGAACCCGGTGCCCCTGGCGCGCGGGCTGGGGTCGTCGTCGGCCGCCCTGGTGGCGGGCGTCGCCGCCGCCGACGCCTACCTCGGCGGCGCGCTCGGCCGCGACGGCGTGTTCGCGGTCGCGGCCGACCTCGAGGGCCACCCCGACAACGTGGGACCGGCCGTCTACGGCGGCTTCGTCGTCGCGGCCAGGGGCGAGGACGGCGCCTACGTGGCGCGCTCGTTCCCCGTGCCCGCGTCGTGGCGGCTGCTCTTCGGCGTGCCTGCGTTCGAGGTCCCGACGGCCGCCGCCCGCGCCGCCCTCCCCGCCAGGTGCTCGCTCGCCGAGGCGTCGCTGACGGCCGCCCGCGCGGCGCTGTGGGTCGCCGCCGTCGCCGGCGACGACCGCGCCCTGCTGCGCACGGCCTCCCTCGACGTGCTCCACCAGCCGCACCGCGCCGGGCTCGTCCCCGGCCTCACGGAGCTGCTGACCGACCTGCGGGCCGCCGGCGCCGACGCCGCGTTCCTCTCCGGCGCCGGACCGACCGTCGGGGCCGTGCTGGGGGAGGACGCCCTGCCCGCCTGCCGGGAGGTCATGACCGCCTGGGTGGGCGAGGGAGGTCGCGTCCTGGAGCCGCGACCTGCGACGGGCTACGTCGTGGAGCGGTGTTAGCATCGCGCGCGTGAGCCTGGTCCTCGGCATCGACACCTCCTGCGACGACACCGGCGTCGGCGTGGTCTCGCGCGGCGAGGTCCTCGCGAACGTCGTGGTCACGCAGACCGCGCTGCACGCCGCCTTCGGCGGCGTCGTGCCCGAGCAGGCGAGCCGCGAGCACCTGAACGTCATCGACGGCGCCGTCGTGCGCGCCCTGGACGAGGCCGGTGTCGGCCTGACCGACCTCACGGCGGTCGCCGCCACCCACGGTCCCGGGCTCGTCGGCGCGCTGCTGGTGGGCCTCTGCTACGGCAAGGCGCTGGCGTGGGGCCTGGGACTGCCGTTCGTGCCCGTCCACCACCTGGCCGGCCACCTCGCAGCCGCCGACGCCGAGCCGCCCTTCCTCGCGCTCGTCGCCTCGGGCGGGCACACCGTGCTCTTCCAGGTCGACGACTGGGACGCGGTGACCGAGCTGGGCCGCAGCCGCGACGACGCCGCCGGCGAGGCGTTCGACAAGGTCGCGCGCCTCCTGGGCCTCGGCTACCCTGGCGGCGCGGCGCTGTCGGCGCTCGCGGCGTCGGGCGACGACCACGGCGTCGACCTGCCGTGGCCACTGAAGGGGGACGACGGCCTCAGCTTCAGCTTCTCCGGCCTCAAGACCGCGGTCGCGCAGCTCCTCGAGCGCCGGCCCGACGTGCGCCGCGAGGACGTGGCCGCCACGTTCGAGCGCGTCGCGATCGGCTCGCTCGTCGAGGTCACGCTCCGCGCCGCCGAGCGCACCGGCGCGAGGCGCCTCGTCGTGGCGGGAGGCGTGGCCGCGAACCGCCGCCTGCGCGCCGAGCTCGGCGCGAGCGGGCTCGAGGTCTCGTTCCCTCCGCCTGCCCTCTCTACCGACAACGGCGCGATGATCGCCCTCGCCGCCGAGCGCCTGCTCGCGGCCCGCCCCGCCGGCAGCCCTGCGCCGCCCGACGCCTGGACCGTCGACGCCCAGCCTTACCTGCCGCTGGCCGCGGCGTGAGCGCTCCGCGGCTGGCCGTCAACTACTCGCCGGCGCTGGCGTCGCTCGTCGCCGCCGGCGAGGTGTCGATCGACGTCTACAAGGTGCCCGACTGGGACGACCTGATTGCCGCGGCCGGCGAGGGTGCCTGCTACGTGCACTTCCCCACCGACCTCGGGGCCACGAGCCTCGGCATCGACGTGGCTCGCAGCGTGGAGCTCATGAACCGGACGGGCACCTGCTACCTGAACGCCCACGTCGCGCCCTCGCGCGAGCGCTTCCCGGACGTAGCCGTCGGCGACGTGGGCGCCGAGGCGCGCCGGGCGGTGGCGGCGGCGCTCGTCGCCGACGTCGAGGCGCTCGCCGCCGCGGTCGGCGCCGAGCGGGTGATCGTCGAGAACATCCCCTTCCGCGGCGAGGAGCACGCGCTCCTGCGCGCCGGCGTCGACCCGCGGGTCATCGCCGACGTCGTGGCGGCCACCGGGTGCGGCCTGCTCCTGGACCTCTCGCACGCGCTGCTCACGGCGCGCGCGACGGGCCAGGACCTGTGGTCGTACGTCGACGCGCTCCCCACGTACGCGCTGCGCGAGCTCCACGTCTCGGGCGTCAGGCCCGTCGAGGGGCGCCTGCGCGACCACCTGCCGCTGACGGCGGACGACGTCGCGACCTTCAGGGCCGCGCTGGGCCGCGTGCGCGCCGGCGCCTGGCCCGCTCCGGAGACGGTGGCGTTCGAGTACGGCGGCGTCGGCCCTGTCTTCGAGTGGCGCACCGACCGGGGCGTGCTGGCCGAGCAGGTGCCGCTGCTGCGCGAGCTCCTGGCCGCGTAGGCACGGGGGCCCGCCGCCTCGGAGCGGCCTTCGCGGCAGCGTGCCCCGGCGTCGAGCCGTCGCGCCGACGCGGTACTCGCCGTCAGCGGATCGACCCCACAGCCCCGCCAGGTACATCTCCTGCGTCACGACGCCCTTGACCTCCTGCCCGTCCATGATCACGACGAGCTGCTCGTGGGCCAGCAGGCTCCTGAGCTCGGTGACGGCGACGTCGGCGGGGGCCTTCACGAGCTCCTCCCACGACGTGATGCGGTCGTGGTGGAGGCCCGTCACGCCGATCGGCACGCGGTCCTGGTGCACGATCACGACGCGGTTCTCCATCAGCGTCTGCACCGCCTGGTTGGCGTCGACGACCGGGACCTTCATCGCGACGGCGCCGGCGGTCGGCGGCGCGGAGAGCCCGAACGACAGCAAGGTGGGGCTGGGGATGCGCAGCGAGCTGCGCACCCAGATCAGCGCCAGCGAGTAGGCGAGCACGAAGACGGCGCCCTCCACGAGGCCGCCGGCGTTGAAGTCCTGGAAGCCCAGCCGGCCCTGGCCCGGCACGAGGAGCGACACGAGGTAGGAGACCAGGAGGGCGAAGGCCACGGCGGCGAGCGCGCCTAGGCATGCCGCGAGGCGGAGCTGGGACGGTCTTCTCACGCGTTCCTCCACTCGGGCTGGGCGGGGTCGAGCACGCCGGGCAGGTGGTCGAGCCTGTCGACGTCGGCGGCGAGCCCGGCGTCCTCCGTGGGCAGGGCGCGGGCCGTGACCCCCAGGAGGCGGCCGACGCGCGCCTCCAGGCCGGCGAGCGTGGCCGTGCCCGCGAGCAGGCCGAGCAGGACGCCCGTGCCGACGATCGCGGCCAGCGCGAAGGGGTTCTTCCGGCCCGCGAACGCCCGTGAGACCAGCGGCAGCACGGCGGTCGTGGCCGCCGGCGACAGCAGGGTCAGGTTGCCGCCCGTGAAGCGACCCTCCCTGAGCCTGACGTAGGTGCGCCTCTGCTCGGGGAAGGCGCGGGTCATGGCGTCCTCGCCGACGACCGGGTAGACGACGTCGGCGCCGGTCGCGAGGGCGGCGTCGACGAAGCGGGCCACCGCGCCCGGCTCGAGCCACGGCAGGTCGGCGGTCGCGGCGAGGACGTGCCCGGCGCCGCGGCCCAGCGCGGCGCCCAGCCCGAGCGCCAGGGAGTCCTCGAAGCGCCTGCCGGCCGGGACGCTCACGGCGCCGTACGAAGCGAGCGCCGGGTCGGAGGGGCCCACCAGCACCACCTCCCGCACGCGCCCCGACGCCGCCAGCGCCTCGAGCACGTAGGCGGCGAGGGGGCGACCGGCGACGGGCATCAGCGCCTTCGCCGGCACCCCGGCGGCGACGGCCAGCTCGTCGCGGTCGTCGCCGCCCGCGAGGACCACGGCCGTAACGCTCTCAGCCATCGACATGGCGAAGTCTACCGAAGCGTCGGAGCCCGCGCTGACCGCGGGCTCCGACGTCGGGGACGGTGCATCTGGCCTCAGAGGCGGGACTGGCGGACGTTCAGCTCGACGGTGCGTCCGGCCTCGAGGGTGAAGGTCGTGACGTACGTCGAGTAGCCGGGCGCGAGGACGACGATCTCGTGCCTGCCGGGCTGGACGTCGCGCAGCTCGAGGCGCCCGCTGCCGCTGGGGATGTTGCCGGCGAAGTTGCCGTCGAGGAACACGGACGCGCCGCCCACGTTCGCCTGGATCACGACCGAGGCGCTCATGCCCCGCAGCGAGACGTCGACGTTCGTGTCGCGGCCCTGCGTGACGCGGAAGCTCACCGTCTGGCTCTGGAAGCCGGGCAGCTCGAAGGTAGCCCGGTACTGCCCGGGCTGGAAACGTATCGAGCCCGTAGGCGTCGTGCCGACGAAGCGCCCGTCGACGTACACGTCCGCGCCCGAGGGGGAGCTGGTGAACGACGCCGTGCCGGCCTGCACGCGCTGCCTGAGGTCGGCGGACACGGTCTCCGTGCGCCCGGGCGAGACGTTCACGTTGGTGACGAACTCCTCGTAGCCGCTGAGGACGAACCGCACCTCGTGCCGGCCCGGCCGCGTCCCGAAGCTGACCGGCGTGAAGCCGACGAAGCTGCCGTCGACGTACGCCTCGGCGCCGCTCGGGTTCGACCGGAGCTGCAGCGTCCCGAAGGCGGCCTGCGCCGGCCTGTCGCCGACGTAGTAGAGCGCGGTGTCGGTGACCCAGTCCGCCTGCGGGATCGGGTTCACGACGATGCGGAAGCCCTGGACGAAGCCCTCCTCGCCGATCGAGCTCCGCGCGAAGATGGCGGACTCGTTCTCGAACCGGGCGAGCTCCCTGGTGTCGAGGGGCGACCGGCTCGCGACCGCGATGACCTTAGAGAGACCGCGCGGCGGCGCGATGTTGAACACGTAGCGCGCGCCGGAGGGCGGCAGCGTCACGGTCCGACCGCTGCGGACGAAGTTGTCGCTGTCGAACCGGTTGGGGAAGATCTGCGTGACCTCGCCGTTGGGTCTGACGTCGAAGACGTAGATGTAGCTGTCCTCGGCGGGGCGCACGGAGATGCGCACCTCGTCGCCGACCTGGTAGGTCGGGGCGCCGTCGCCGGTCGCGTCACGGTCGAGCCAGACCTCCACCCCGAAGCTGGGGCGCGGGTTGACGACGATCGCTTGCGGGCTGACCACGATCTGGGCGTACGCGGCCGAGGCTAGGGCGAGGAGCAAGGCTAGGCCTGACAGTCGTTTGAGCATGGCCTGCCTCCTTTCTGGGAGGAGGGTAGCACCGGGTCACGGAGTCGCGTGATGGTCGACTTAAAAGCTCCTTCATGCTGGCCCCGCGCCGTCGCGCGCCCCGCGCCGCGGCGAGCCCCGTCGGATAACTTGTGCGCATGCACACGCTCACGCCCCGCCTCAGGGACCTGGCCGCCGCCGCCGTGCTGGTGGCCGGCGCCGCAGGCGCGCAGGAACCGCTCCCCGTCGACACCGTCCTCGACAACGTGACCGCCGCCGCGCGGGAGCTCCGGGACGCCGCCTTCCTCCTCACGGGCCGCGTCGTCGACGTCGACGGCACCGAGTTCCCCCTCGAGATCGAGGTCCAGGTGATGCCGGGCGAGGACCTCGCCAGCGCGTACATCATCCAGCCCGACGCCCTGGCGGACAACCAGATCGTCCTCGACGGCGCCGCCGTGTACAGCTACTCGTTCCTGACGCACCAGGTCACGATCTTCGACGCCGACGACCCCGACGCCCTCGGCGGCATGCTTCCCGCCGGCCAGGACGGCGCGACCGCGAACCTCTCGCTCGACCTGGGCCAGATCCTCGCGGGCTACGACGCCACGGTCGTGGCCGTCGAGGAGGGCGACGAGGGCACCGTCTACGTCCTGAACTTCCAGAACCCCGACCGCGAGGCGATGATCCTCGACGTCGACGCCTGGGTCCTGGCCGCCGACTGGCTGCCGCGCCGGCTGGTGTTCAAGGAGGCTGACGGCCGCGTCGTGGCCGAGCTCAACGCCGAGCAGCTCGTGATCGACCAGGGCCTCGACCCCGACGACGTGCGCGCCCTGCCGGAGGACGCCGAGGTCATCGACAACCGGCGGCGCTAGAGCGGCGCGCGGGCCGCAGGGTCCCGGCGCGCTCCCCTCTCGGGTCCCGGGCTTGGAGGCCCGGGACCCTATGGCTTCTCCGTCCCTGGCCGGTCACGCTGTTCGGGAGCCACCTTCCGCCCCGGGACCCGTTGGCTCCTCAGACCATCCTCTCGGGCACCACGGCCTCGTCGAACTCCTCGGCCGTGAGGTAGCCCAGGGCCACCGCCGCCTCCTTCAGGGTCGTGCCCTCGCGGTGGGCCTTCTGGGCGATCTCGGCGGCCTTGTAGTAGCCGATCCTCGTGTTCAGCGCCGTCACGAGCATCAGCGAGTTGTCGAGGTGCATGCGGATGCGCCGCTCGTCGGCCTCGATGCCCTCCACGCACTTCGCCCTGAAGCTGTCGCAGGCGTCGCCGAGGAGCTGCGCCGACGTCAGCAGGTTGTGGATCATCACGGGCTTGAACACGTTCAGCTGGAGGTGCCCGTGGCTGCCGGCGACGCCGACGGCGACGTCGTTGCCCATGACCTGGGCGCACACCATGGTCAGCGCCTCGGCCTGCGTCGGGTTCACCTTGCCGGGCATTATCGACGAGCCGGGCTCGTTCGCCGGCAGCCGGATCTCGCCGATGCCGCAGCGCGGGCCAGAGCCGAGCAGGCGGATGTTGTTCGCGACCGCCATCAGCGCGACGGCGGCGCGCTTCAGGGCGCCCGAGGCCTCGACGACCGCGTCGTTCGCCGAGAGCGCCTCGAACTTGTCGTCGGCGGTGCGGAACGGGTGCCCGGTCAGCTCGGCGATCCGCGCCGCTGCCGCCTCGGCGAAGCCCCGCGGGGCGTTGAGGCCGGTCCCGACGGCCGTGCCGCCCAGCGCGAGCTCGGCGAGGTGCGGCAGGGCGCCCTCGACCGCCTCGATCGACTTCGCCACCTGCGTCGTGTAGCCGCCGAACTCCTGGCCCAGGGTCAACGGCGTGGCGTCCATCAGGTGCGTGCGGCCGATCTTCACGATCCCGGCGAACTCGCGCGCCTTCGCCGCCAGCGCCGCCTGCAGCCGGCGCATGGCCGGCAGCGTGTGGCCGGCGAGCTTGTCGTAGGCGGCGATGTGCATAGCCGTGGGGAAGGTGTCGTTCGACGACTGGCTGCGGTTGACGTC
>Ga0079223_10003186_pt1 | contig 10317 bp, 8 predicted proteins | sample Stecom2011_FD_75072 | JGI IMG/M metagenome (GOLD analysis project Ga0079223, IMG submission 75072) | Agricultural soil microbial communities from Utah to study Nitrogen management - Steer compost 2011 | ecosystem: Environmental > Terrestrial > Soil > Agricultural land | place: USA: Utah...
GCGGCACTGGTGGTGCCCAGCGGCCATCGGGGCCCGGCGTTCCTGGTTTACAGCAACTTCCGGGTCATCATGGGCTGGAACCGTTCGGAGTTCTATGCCGTTTCCGTTGGCCACCTGGCCGATCGAATTGCTGGCGCCGGCGGGCTTCAGAATCCGCCGCCGGAAGATCAGCCCACCCTGTCCCGTGACCAGATCATCCAGCTTCAGGAGAACCTCAACACCAAGGGCTTTGCCAGTGGTAACCCTGATGGCATCCTCGGCTCAAACACCCGCAAGGCCATTCGCGAGTTCCAGAAATCCCAGGGCCTGATTGCCGACGGCATGCCGTCGGAACTCCTGCTCGAGAAACTGAACATGATCAGTGGAAGCTGACGCCCATTGCGTCGGCTTTTTTTACACACTCTTCATTGGCCAGACTACTAATCCTTTATTAACAGCCAGTTATATATCTGGCACAGATCTGGCTACATGTTCCAGCGATTCCCGGAGCCAACGGGAGAAACTGATTAGCTGGTAACAAGGTGAAGATCATGAACACATTGATGAAAGGGCTCGTTGCAACTGCAGCCATGGGCTTTGCGGCGACAGCAGCGGCATTCCCGGTTGACCTGGAAAACGTAACCGGTGCCTGGGGAAGCCCCACTGGCGGCAGCAATATCCAGGGTGTGGGAACTGATAATTTGCGCTGGGGTGAAGGTCTGGTTACCTGTTCCGGCATACTTTGGTGGAAAGAATGTTCACAAGGGCCGCAAAGCGGGTATGGGTTTGAGGGTGCCACCAACCTGCCTGAAACCATTTCTTCCAGCGACCCGTTTGTTCTTGGCAGCTTCACCCACTTCAACAACCGGATTACCGGCGACAGCATCACTGCCGTAGATCTGGACGTTTATGCAACCTTCTCGACAACCCCGGATAACGGCACTGTCACTGGCCCCTATACGTTCCAGTTTTCCCATAACGAAACGCCAAATGTCGATTGTGGCCCACTGTCCTTTATCTTCGGGTGTTCAACCAAAGACGTAGATGACATTGTGCGCCTGGACAACATGATTGAAAGTTCAGAGTTCCAGTTCGGCTCCAGCATCTACTCGCTGACCCTGCTGGGCTTTGAGGGTGGCGTTGATGAAATTGATACCGCGGAAGGCATGGCTACCTCGGTTAACCTGCTGGCAAAACTGAACGTTCGCTCCGTACCAGAGCCCGGCACCCTGGCCCTACTCGGCCTTGGCCTGGCCGGTCTTGGCCTGGCCCGTCGCCGTAAAGTCTGATACTCCCACACCGGCGGCCCGACCGCCGGTGTCTTTCCTCCCAACCAGTGATCTGATTCCGGAATCAGCGCATAATATCTGCCATACCCCTCACGATATTGTCGCGGAGATTCATGGATTCCATTACCCAAGCCGCTCTCGGCGCATCGATTGCCGGTGCGGTTGCCGGCAAAACACTCGGTCGCTCTGTTCTGCTCACCGGCGCACTGCTGGGCACCCTGCCTGACCTCGACGTGGTCATCGATTACGGCAGTGCCGTGGCCAATTTCACCCAACACCGGGGCTTCAGCCATTCCCTGTTTATCCTGATCCCGCTGTCGTTTCTGATTGCCTGGGGCTTATGGCGCTGGAAACCCCAGCTTTCCTATCAGCGGTGGCTGGCCCTGGTGGGCTTGATCCTTGTCACCCACCCCCTGCTGGATGCCTTTACTACCTATGGCACCCAACTGTTCTGGCCCCTGGGGGACCCGGTAGCCCTCCACAGCATTTTTATTATCGACCCGTTGTACACCCTGCCCCTACTGGCAGGCTGCCTGGCCTTCCTGATTCGCCCCCCGGCAACAAACGCCGTTACCGCGGGCCTGGTGCTGTCGACCCTGTACCTCGGCTGGACCCTGGTTGCCCAGCAGTGGATCACCGACCGGGTTCAGCCGGCTCTGGCAGAGGTTGGTATGAAGGAGGCGTCTTTGCTGGTTCAGCCAATGCCATTCAACACGATTTTATGGCGGGTAACCGCCATCACGGACAAACACAGGATTGAAATAGTCACCGGGTTTCTTGATGGCAGCGATGAACTGACCCTGGAGCACTTCCCCCGCCGGCCCGAACTGGCGCTATCGGTTGCCTCCTTGCCGGAAGCCCGCCGTCTTGAATGGTTTACCCGAGGCTTTCTGGACTACCGGCTAGCCGGCAACCAGATCACCGCCACAGACATTCGCCTGGGCATTCCGGGCGCTCACCCGTTTACCTTCATTCTGGCGGAAAACACCGAATCCGGCGTAACTCCCATCCCCAGCGGCCGGATGCCGCGGCCATCAGTTAACCGAGACGCCCTGCCACTGCTCTGGTCAAGACTGACAGGGCGAACGCCGGTGCTCTGCCTGGCAACCTTGTCTACGCCTCCGCAAGGGCACAGCTGCTGATGCGCCTGGATCAGTTTGTCGCCAACAGCAGCGGGCTTTCCCGCAAGGACAGCAAGCGAGCGATTTCTGCCGGGCGGGTCCGGGTGGATGGGAAGATTACCAAGGGCGCCAACAACCAGGTTTCGGAGCACGCAAAGGTGACATTGGACAACCAGGCGCTGACTCTGCCCGGGGGCCTGTACCTGATGATGAACAAACCGGCTGGCGTTATCAGTGCCACCAACGACAGCAGCCAGCCTACCGCTGTTGATCTTCTGCCCCCTGAACTGGCCCGACAGGTTCATATCGCTGGCCGGCTCGACAAAGACACCACCGGACTGCTACTACTGACCAGCGACGGCCAGTGGTCTCATCAGGTAACGTCACCACGCCGGGCTTGCCCGAAAACCTACCGGGTTACCCTGGCCGAACCGCTGGACGAAACTGCCTGCCAGGCACTGGAGCAGGGTATTGAACTGAAGGGCGAGCAAAAACCGACGCTACCCGCCCAAGTGCTGCAACACTCGGCAACCGAGATCGAACTGACCATTCGGGAGGGCAAGTACCATCAGGTAAAGCGGATGCTGGCAGCGGTGGGCAACCACGTTGTGGCACTGCACCGACAGAGGATTGGCGATATCGTTCTCGACCCGGCCCTGGTACCCGGACACTACCGTTCATTGACCGCACAGGAAATCCAGTCCGTAGCAAAGCCCGGTTAACCGGCGGCGATTCGCTCGAACTTCTGGGCTTCCAGGTTTTTGCGCACCGCGCCCGCCTCAAAGACTTCACCGTTCATGGCGATATAGACACCCGGTGGCAGAAGCTGCGCCGCCGCCCAGGCAAAACCGATGTTAAAGATGGCGTCGGTACGGCGCATACGGGCGGGCTGCATGGCACCGGTCAGCACAATGGTGCGATCCGCCAGCGGCTTCAGCACCTGGGCGGTTTGGGCCATGGTATCGGTACCATGGGTAATCAGGATTCTGGAACAGTCCGAGGTACGAACAGCCTCCAGAATGGTCGCCCGGTCATCGTCAGTGAGTTCCAGGCTGTCCTTGCGCATCAGCTCGCGGATGATGTAGCCATCGTGGATATTGGACTCCCGGAGCAACTCCGGAAGCAGGCTCTCACCAATTTCAAACTTGCTGTTGGCATCAAAGTACACCTTGTCGATGGTGCCGCCGGTCGTCAGTATCTGGATCATCGTCAGCTGAAACCTGTTATTGGTTGATACGCGCGGTCTGGCTTCCCTCGGTCGCCGCCCAGGCCGCGTTTTTCTCCTGCTCGTAGCGTTTTGCCGCAGCCGCCACAGACCCGGGGTCGCCACTCGCCAGCCAACGTTTGATTCGGCCGGCGTCGCCCATCGGCGATCGGGTGCCCAACGAATCCAGCAGCACCGTAATCACCGGCTTGCTGTCCATTTCGGACACCATGACCAGGCACCGGCCAGCCTCCGTCAGGTACCCCGTTTTGCTCAGCCCTACTCCCCAGCTTTGACGATGCACCAAGGCGTTGGTGTTACCAAACGACAGGCTGTACCTGGGCCCCCTGAATTCAGCACGGTAATAGCCAGTGGTCGAGTATTCGCCAATCAGTGGATGCGCCAGTGCCGCATTGGCAAGCCGTACCAGATCAGAGGCGCTGGACACATTCTCGATAGACAGCCCGGTAGGATCAACAAACCGGGTGTTATCCATACCCAGTTCGGCTGCCTTGGCGTTCATCGCCGCGACAAAGCCATCGAAACCATCGGGATAGGATCGCGCCAGGGTATACGCAGCAAAATTCTCCGATGACATCAGGGCAATTCTCAGCACGTCACCGCGCTTCAATCGCGAGCCCACCCGAATACGAGTCCAGGCGTTGGCCGCCGCAGGCACGTGGCGCTCCTCGAAGGTCAGCCATTCATTCATGTCCTGGCCGGATTCCACAACCACCAGGGCGGTCATCAGCTTGGTGATTGACGCAATCGGAACCGGCCGGTCGGCATTCTTGCCAAACAGCAGCGTGTCATCTCCAGCAACGGCGGCGGCAGCATTGACCGATGCCAGTGCCGGCATCTCCTGACCCTTCGCCAGCGCCGGGCCTGCGGACAACAAGAACATGACCGCCAGCAACACCGGCACGATGAATAACCGCTTGATGAAAATCATACTGCGTTGCACTCCCGAACCTTATCCTGTCGCCTCGCCGAAACGCCTACTATACCAGCGCCAACCATCTGTTGCGCAGGTCTCATTTTAATCATGCGTTTTAAACAGCAAATGCAAAATACGATCAAATACATTAAAATTTGTTGAAATTCATATTGTTACAATGCGTTAACGGTTGTAATTTTAGGTAAATTCAGCCGATCACGTTGCCAGGATGTTCACCGAATGGATTCCGAACCCGCGAACCAGACCAGCCGCCCCCCGCTGACCAGGCTGCCTTTTTTGCAATCACTGAATCGCTGGTTTCCGTTTCTCATCCTGTTTCTGGCCGCCGGCTACGGCCTAACCGCTGCTCTCCTAAGCGCACCGTCCGCCACTCCCGACCAGGCCCTGAGGGCGACCATCGGCAGCGCATCTCCAGTCAGGCTGCACCCGCAGTCCCACTACCTGCTCGCCCCACTGGCCGAGGTATTGGAGCAGCAACGCTGGCATTTCGGGGCCTGGGAACCACTGGCAAAGGACCGTGCCGGCATCGGCTATCCAAGAACGCCCGCCACTTTCCGGATGACACTGACAACCGAGGGGCAGGAACCGGTCGACAGTCAACTGGTGGTACCGGCGCCCTATCTGGATCACCTCCAGCCAGCGCTGATTCATCCGGACGGCACCATCGAGACGCTCCCGGCGATGGGCGACCAATACCCGTTTGATAACCGCTACGTGGCCCTGCCCCAATGGATCTGGCCAGTCACTCTTCAGCCCGGTGAAACCGTGTTGCTGATGGAGGTGAGGAACAGCGGCCCGGTGATGTTGCCGCTGTCGGTTGCCGCGGGCAATGAGGTCGTCAGCGAAGGTACCTTCAGCACCGTGTGGAAATCGTTCGTTACGGGATTGCTGGTGTTCGCCCTTTTGCTCAACCTGAGCATCGTCGCCAAGCTGAAACGCCCCGGGCTTGCCTGGCTCAGTGTACTGATGATTGGCGTGATCTACAGCCAACTGGTCATGGACGGCCTTGGGCTGTGGTTATTATGGCCAGGTATGCCAGCGCTCAACTCACTGCTCTCGGTCAGTCTGTCCCTGTGCTTGATCGCGCTGTGCGAATTCACCCCCCATTTCACGGCCATCCACCGCACGGGCCGCAGAATTCTCCGGGGCTTCAGCATGGCTGCCGGGCTGCATTTGCTGGCCGCCCCGTTACCACTGCCATTACTCGGACAAGACGTTTTTCTGATCATCAGCGCTGCCGGTGGCGCCTTCATCCTGGCCCTGGTCCTCAGCCAGCTTCGCAAACACGTTTACGCCCGCTATTACGCACTGTCGGTGCTTGCCATTGTCCTGGGTGCCGTCATTAGTTCTCTGAGGACCATCGGCTGGTTACCGGTCACACCGCTGACCGACTCCGCCTTCTTTCTGGGGGCAGCCGCCGGATCGCTGATACTGACCAGCGGTGTTGGCCGTCTGCTGCTGGAAGAGCGTAAGCGTCGCCTGAGCTCAGACATTCGGGTGCAGGAGGAACAGAAGCTGCGAGCCCGCATCGAGCGGGATTATGACCGGGTACTGAAAACCCATCGGGTTACCGGCAAACCGAACCGGCCGATGCTGGAAGAAACCCTGGGCAACATCGACTGTCAGCAAACCCCCTACACGTTGTGCCTGATCCGCCTGGCGCGGTTCAACGAACTGGAGCAGGCCCTGGGCTACCGGACAGCCGAAGACCTGCTCAAACAATACCTGCGTCTATTGAACCGCTACCTCAAACGCACTCTCGGTGATCAGCTGATCATGATCAATGGCTACGGCATCGCCACACTCGACACCGTCAACCACGCCTTCGCCATGGATCGCGGCAGTGATCCGGCACAGGATCGCGAATTACTGGAAACCGTCAGTCACTGGCTGTCAGAGAACTTCCGTGAGGGGCGGTTTTCGTTCTCCTGGGCGGCATCGATGGGGGTCGCCTATGCGCCTGAGCATGGTACCGATGCCGCCAGTGTGCTCTCCTCCGCCGGTTTTGCATCACTGGATGAAACCCGCCCGATGGCGATCTACGACCCGGCCATTGCCGACTGGCAGTACCAACAGCAAATCCTGATGCTGGATGTTGAAGATGCCCTGCGCTGCGGCGACATGTGGCTGGAATACCAGCCCAAGGTGAGCATTCGGGATGGCAAGGTGCGCTCAACCGAGGCGCTGATTCGCTGGCAACATCCGGAATTTGGCCGGATTCCCCCGGATCACTGGATTCCACTGGCCGAACAGGTGGGTATCATTCATTCCGTGACCTTGTGGGTACTGGACCAGGCCTGCCAGGATTTTACAGCCTTGCGACAGCGTTACGGAGATAGCATCGGTGTTGCGGTTAACATCTCTGCCAAAGACGTTGCCCACCCACTGTTCCATGAGGAAGCCGGCGCCATCACCCGCCGGCACGGAGTCAGCCCCGACCAAGTCATTCTTGAGATTACCGAAACCGCCGCCATGGCCGACCCGGAAGTGGCCCGGCGCGCCATCCGCACCCTGAGTAGCATGGGGTTCCGCATTGCCCTTGACGACTTCGGTTCCGGGCATTCATCCCTGGGCAACCTGGCCAGCTTCCCGCTGGATGAATTGAAGATTGACCGCAGTTTCCTGCAAGACGTACTGCTTTACCCGGTCCGCCAGAAAATTCTGAGAGCAGCCCTGGAGTTAGGCGAGGCGCTGGACCTTGATGTGGTTGTTGAAGGGGTAGAGGATGAAGCCATCGCCCTGTGGCTGCAGCAGTTCCCCGGCCTGCACGGCCAGGGTTACTACTGGGCACGCCCTGAAAGGGTCAGAGCAGCGCTGGTCAGCCCCCGATAATCACGGAGCCGCTGCCGATCGTCACCCCGCCGCAGGATACGGCGCTACCAGTGATGGCAGCCGGCTTGCCATTGATCATTACCGAAGATGACCCTTCTGCAATCACTCTGGGGTGGCTGGAGTGCTTGGGCTTGGAATGGGGTGCCAGGGGGTCGCCCAGACGGGCAACCGGCTTGCCATCCACGAGTACATCGGGAGAACCGGCGAGAACCGGGGTGGGCGGGAAACCCTGATGGTCTGAACCAAGATCTCCCAACAGCACGATAGCTTTGCTCATTGTCTGATTCCTTTCAGGACAAGTTTGGAAGAAACATCCTATAACGTTTCTACCGATAACCCAACCCATCACTCGTGGCTTTGTGACGCTTCCGAAAAGATGCAATTACGACTGACCTGAATCAAGGGCTCCCCGGGCCGAGCGTTTTACACTTCTTTCACACTCTCAAGCTCGAAAGCCATGGAGGCCGCACCATGCCATCGCCCAACGTACAAGCCCCATCGCCGGCTGCTGCAGACAACAGTGCAGCCTACCAACGCTGGCAGCAGGGCTATGGTGTTATCCGCCACTCGGAAGACACCGAAGCCAGGGTTCAGGCCCTGGCCCGAAAACTGGTGGCAGATGGCCTGCAGCCCAATACCGATACCGTCTACCAGAAACTGGCGTACCTCGACCGGCTAACCAGCGCAGGGCTCTGGCTGGTAGTGCATATGACCTACTGCAACCGGGTGGACATTTCCGGGGCGCCCCTGGCTGCCCAGGATTTCAAAGCATCACCTGAAGGCCATACCGGTGGCGCCCTCAATATGGTGCCAGCCTACGCCGCTTATCTGGCCTTGAACAACCTGACCGGGCAAACCCGGAGCTGGCTGATGGGCCAGGGCCATTGCGTTGCCGCCGTCGACGCCCTCAACGTGTTGACGGGCAACCTGCATCCGGAACAGCGGGCGCGCTACCTGGCCCCTGAAGGTTTGTCGCGGCTTGCCGCTGACTTCTACAGCTACCGCCAGAAGCCCGACGGTGCCATGGCCTCCCCCCTCGGCAGCCACGTCAATCCGCATACCGCCGGGGGCATCCTGGAGGGCGGCTACCTGGGCTTTGCCGAACTGCAGTACGCCCACATGCCGCTACCGGGCGAATCGCTGGTGGCCTTCCTCTCGGACGGTGCCGCCGAGGAACAGAGAGGCAGCGACTGGATTCCGCGCTGGTGGCGGGCAGACGATTGCGGGCAGGTTCTGCCGATCATGATTGCCAACGGCCGAAGAATTGAACAGCGCACCGAGCTGGGCACCAGAGAAGGGCTGGAACGCTTCGCAGAACTGCTTGAAGCACACGGATTTGAGCCGGTACGTTTCGATGGCAAAGACCCGGCTGCATTTGTCTGCACACTCTTTGACATGGAACAAACACTGGCCGCCCACGGCGACGCCGCTAGCCGGGGTGAAGCCAGCTACCCTGTCCGTATCCCCTACGGTATCGCCGAAACCACCAAGGGCTTCGGGTTCTACGGTGCCGGCCAGAATTCCGCCCACAACCTGCCCCTGCCGGGCAACCCACGGCTGGACACCCGGGCCCGGGACCTGTTCAACGAGCACATCCAGCCCCTGTGGGTGTCACCGGAAGAACTTGAATGGGCTGTCGCTGCGCTTAATGAGCACCGCCAGCAACAGCGCCCCCTTGAGCGAGATCACCCCCTGGCACTACGCAACCCACGTGAACCCCAGGTTCCGGTATTGCCTTACAGTCAGGACAAGTCATCACCGATGACGGCAGTGGACGCCTTCTTCCGGGCACTGACCAAGAGCAATCCGGATCTTCGGCCCAGAGTAGGCAATCCGGATGAACTGGCAAGCAATCGGCTGACGGGTGTTCTCAAGGACCTCAAGCATCGGGTAAACGATCCGGAAAGCGATGACGAATCCATTCACGGCCATATCATCACTGCCCTCAACGAGGAAGCGGTGGTCTCTGCCTGCCTGGGGAACAAGGCAGGCCTGAATCTGGTCGCCAGTTATGAGGCCTTCTGCGTAAAAATGCTCGGTGCGGTGCGGCAGGAGCTGATCTTTGCCAGGCACCAGAAAGAGGTGGGCAGGCCCGCCCGCTGGCTTGGCTTCCCGATCATCGCCACCTCCCACACCTGGGAAAACGGCAAGAACGAGCAGTCCCATCAGGACACCACGTTCTGCGAGGCCATGCTGGGTGAAATGAGCGATGTATCCCGGGTGCTTTTCCCTGCTGACTACAACAGCGCCCTGGCGGTTCTGCCGTCGGTATTCACCGAACGCGGAAGAATCAGCTGCATGGTTATCCCGAAACGCGACCGGCCCTGTGTGTTCAATGCCAACGAGGCTGAACGCCTGGCCAGGCACGGCGCCCTGGTAGTCGACGAGGACACCTCCGCAGGTGAGGAGCCCCTGCTGCTGATTGCCAATGGTGCCTATCAACTATCAGAGGCCATTCGCGCCTGCGAACGTTTGCGGGAAACCGGAACGCCGTTCCGTCTGGTCTACTTGCAGGAACCGGGCCGGTTCCGCCAGCCCCGGGATCCCCTCGAAGCGGCAGCCTGCCTGACCGAGTTCGAGCGGGAACGGCTGTTCCCGCACCGGATGCAGCGGCGAGTGGCACTTACCCACATGCGCCCGGAAGTATTCCGGGGACACCTGCACACTCTGTTCCCCCAGCCCGCCCATTCACGGGTATTGGGATACATCAACCGCGGCGGCACCCTGAACGAAGCCGGCATGCTGTTCGCCAACCAGTGTTCCTGGGGCCACACCCTGGCGGCCTGTGCCGACGTCATGGACAAACCACCGGGCGAGTGGCTGTCGAGTGCAGAACTGGCAGCCGTGGAGGGTCGCGGAGATCCTTCAGTGATCACCCGCGGCCTGCCTTGAGTGCCACGGCCACGGTGTCAGCCAGGTGCCGTGGCCGTGGCC
>Ga0079223_10003188_pt1 | contig 10316 bp, 9 predicted proteins | sample Stecom2011_FD_75072 | JGI IMG/M metagenome (GOLD analysis project Ga0079223, IMG submission 75072) | Agricultural soil microbial communities from Utah to study Nitrogen management - Steer compost 2011 | ecosystem: Environmental > Terrestrial > Soil > Agricultural land | place: USA: Utah...
ATCGAAAGCGCGCTTCATAAGCTATCTCGCCACGAGAGGCGGCAGGACGGCATCCTGCAGGAGGCCTTGCGCGTGGCGGTTCGCCGCGCCTTGCAGCGTGAACTCGGCAAGAAGCCGATTGTCGAGGTTCAGTTGATCCGGCTCGATTGAGACCGGAGCGACGAGGAGGACAAATGATCGGTCGTCTCAACCACGTAGCCATCGCGGTGCCGGACCTTGCGGCAGCAACGGCCATTTACCGTGACACTCTCGGGGCGCGGGTATCGGCGCCGCAGGAGGAGCCGGATCATGGTGTCACGGTGGTCTTCGTGGAACTGCCAAATACCAAGATCGAACTGCTGCAGCCACTGGGCGATGCTTCGCCGATCCAGGCCTTTCTGGAGCGCAATCCCAGTGGCGGCGTCCATCATGTCTGCTATGAGGTCGAGGATATTCTGGCAGCGCGCGACAAGCTCAAGTCGCAAGGCGCGCGGGTACTGGGCGATGGAGAGCCGAAGATCGGGGCGCACGGCAAGCCGGTGCTCTTTCTGCACCCCAAGAATTTTTGCGGCACCCTCGTCGAGTTGGAACAGGTCTAGGCGCGGTTCGACATGACTTGGGTAAACGGCATCGTCGTCTTCATCTGTGTCTGGTGGCTGGTGCTTTTCACGGTCCTGCCGTGGGGCGTTCGGCCGGTCGAGAATCCTGAGGAAGGACACGAGCGCGGCGCGCCGGAAAAGCCGATGCTCTGGCGCAAGGCACTGATCACCACGCTCATCTCGATCGTAATCTGGATCGCGATCTACGTCGTGGTGACGATGAACATCATCTCATTCCGCGATATGGTGGAGTTTTAGCGCGGATCGTCTCGCTCCCGACCAAAAGCTAGGTACCGCTCCGCACGCGGGCCAGCGCGCTGTTAAGGGCGGCGGCCAGACTCTTTCTTTCCTCAGGGGCAAGAAAGCCACCAATGATCATGCTCCGCCCATGGCTGGTGAGAGCGAGATCAGGGTCTGGGGCGTCGGCTGGCAGCAGCTGTACCTGCAGCCGATAGGGCTGAAAGCTCCAACGTTGCTCGCGCCCCCAGTGATCTACCCGTTGAACTTCCAGCTTGTCTCGAGTCAGCACCAGGCTTTCATAGTTCTTGGCCCGCCGATAATTGATGCGGAAGGCGAGGTAGAGCAGGAACCATTCGACCCCCATGAAGCCGATGACGGGCCAAGCGCCGTTCAGGAAGAAGACCAGGCTCAGACAGAAACCGAGCGCCGCCAGGCCGCACATCAGAAGAAGAAAGGCCTTGGGCGACAGGCTGCGGTAGGGCGTCAGAATGGCGTCAAAGATGGCCTCCTGTTCCCCCGCTATGGCATGAGGTGAACTGCTCATGTCAGTAGGATAGGCTTGTCCGCGTGGTGCGCCAACAGATCATATCGGTGACCAATCCTCGCCAAGCTTCCCCATGGAGATAGAAGTACCTGATGCGCAAGGCCGACATCGTTACCTTCTTTGACCGCCTGGCAGCGGCGAACCCCGAGCCCAAGGGCGAATTGGAGTACAGCAATCCCTATACCCTGTTGGTCGCGGTGGTGCTCTCTGCCCAGGCCACGGACGTCGGCGTGAACAAGGCGACGCGCGGCCTTTTCGCGGTTGCCGACACGCCGGAGAAGATGCTCGCGCTTGGGGAGGAGGCTGTAAGGCAGCATATTCGCACGATCGGCCTGTTCAACACCAAGGCGAAGAACGTCATTGCCCTGTCGCGGATCCTCGTCGAAGAGCATGGCGGCGAGGTACCTCGGGAGCGTGCGGTGCTGGAAAAGCTTCCCGGCGTCGGGCGCAAGACGGCCAACGTTGTCCTGAACATTGCCTTTGGGCAGCCCACCATCGCGGTCGATACCCATATTTTTCGCGTTTCCAATCGTACCGGCCTTGCGCCGGGCAAGACGGTGCTCGACGTGGAGAAGAAGCTGGAAAAGGTAGTGCCGGCCGACCGGCGCCTGCACGCCCACCACTGGCTCATTCTCCATGGGCGCTACGTCTGCAAGGCGCGCAAGCCCGATTGCCCCCGTTGTATTGTCGAGGATCTCTGTGCCTACAAGGACAAGACGGTGGCCTAACTACCGCTCTGATGACGGCTTCTCGTAGAGTGCCGCTGCATCGTCGCGGAAGGCCCGGCGGGAGGCGGCGCGGCTGTAGAACATGTGCCCGCCGCGGTAGTTTTCCTGGCGCACCCGCTCCGGATCGGGGAAGTCGCGGAGCTGGCGAAGGATCAGCTCGCTGGCGAAGTAGGGCGTGACCAGGTCGGTATAGCCATGCACCACCAGCACCTGGAACGCGGGATCAAGCGCCAGAACTCGCTGCAGCGCGCCCACGGCTTCCGGCTGCCTGCGGCCGCTGCCCCAGCTCCAGTTGCCGTTCACCTTCCGGTTCAGCAGGTGGTATCGCCGCTCCGGCAGCCATTCGAGACGGTCGCGATAGAGCGCCAGCATGGCGCTGGTCAGCGGGGCCGTCATGGCGTCTAGTACAGGATCCGCCGCCCGGCCTGCACGCTTTCCCCGCAGCGGCGCATCGCCAAGGATGGTGGTGTCGTAAGGGCTGGCAATACGGTCTTCCTCTTGCCCTAGCGCCTGAACCAGGGTCTCCATGTCGAGACGTCCCTCATGGTCGCGTACTAGCTCGCGGGGGAGGTGGGTGATCTGGGCGAGCCTGTCGGCTAGGCGATCGAGCACCTCTTCCTCCTGCACCCCGCGCAGCAGATCCACCACGAAGTCCCCTGCGGCGTAGTCTTCTACCGCCACGAGCTTCTCTTCGGAAAAGCTGCCGGCCCGTTCCATTCCGGCGGCGGCGACGGACGGCAGGCTGGATAGTAAGGGCATGGGCGAGTGATCTGGCTGCGTCCACCACCCGAAGTCCAGAACCGGGGAGAGCAGCACCAGGCCCCTAAGCCCGATGCCGTAATCCGTTTGCAGCGCCTCCGCGAGCAGAGGCCCGCGAAAGCCGCCATAGCTCTCCCCTACGAAATAGACGGGCGAGGCCAGCCGGCCTTCCTTCACCAGCCAGTCCGTGACAAAGCGGGCGAGCGCATCGATGTCGCCTTCCACCGAAAGATAACGCTGTCTCAGGCTTTGCGCGCTATCGAGCAGACGGCTGAACCCGGTCTCAACGGGATCGACGAAGACCAGATCCGTGAAGGTCAGCCAGCTCTCCGAATTCTCGACAAGCGCGATGGGCTGGGAAGGGACTATTCTCTCTTCGTCCATCGGGAGCAGCCAGGGCCCCAGAACGCCCAGGTGCAGATAGGCGGAGGCGGCGCCAGGTCCCCCGTTCACTGCAAAGGTAATCGGCCGCTCTGCCGCCTCATGGCTGTCGCTGGTGTAGGCGATATAGGCGAGCTCTGCCTCTGGCGTCTGCTCCTCATCGCGCAGCACCAGAGAGCCGGCGGTCGCGGTGAAGCGGATCTCCTCTCCCTTGAGCTGAATGGCCTGCGAGGTGGTCCGGGCATCCGGCAGTTGACCTTCGGACGCGCCGACGGTCGTCGAATCTTGCGTCGAATCCTGCGACTCCTGTGTCGCGGCTTCATCCTGGGCGAAGGACGGGCCAGCCCCGAGCAGCAGGATAAGCAGGACGATCAAAACTGGGCGCAAGCGTCTCACGCTTGCTGCGGGGATTGTTTGCCAGAAGAGCCTCATCCTGCGGGAACCCCATTATCTAAAGCTTGTTCCGGGTGACAGCAGCTTCCCAGACTTCATTGCTGTCAGGCGCATCCGAGAAATTAACCAAATGTCCCCCAAGCTGCCTGACTATCACCATATTTGACCGCCCATATTCGGCTGAAGTGGCAAGGCGGTTTAGGTCCTCTGGCGCTTTCTGTTAAAAGACGTGAGCGAAGGAAAGTGGTTCATCAGGGCGCGCTACTGTGTGGTTTGAGCAGTCAAGGCCGCTGCGAGCTTTAGATCAAAAGCATGCAGATTAAACGCTATGGCTGGATGGTTGTTGGTTTCGGCGCGGTGGGGTTCTCCGCGTGGCTGCTGTACCATGAACTGCAGGGGCTGTCGCTTGACGAACTCTGGGAGAGCCTGGTTGCCATATCTGGCGCGAGCTGGCTCTTGTGCGGACTTGCGACGGTGGCGGCCTATGCCGCCCTGGCCGGATACGATCATCTGGCGCTGCGCCATCTCGGGCGACGGATCAGTTGGACCTACAAAACGGTAACCTCATTCACGACCTACGCCCTTTCCCACAACATCGGTGCTTCCGTCTTTTCCGGATCGATAGTCCGTTACCGAGCCTACTCGGCCAAGGGGCTGAGCGCGGCGGAAGTGGGGGTGTTGGTTGCCTTCTGTTCCTTCACCTTCGTGCTTGGGGTGATCCTCCTGACAGGTCTCGTGCTGATCTTTCAGCCGAATGTCGCCGAGCGTTTCATCGATGTTTTGCCGCTCGAAGCTTCGTCGCTTAGCGGGCTTTTTCTACTGTCCCTGGTGGGGCTCTACATCCTGGGCAGCGCGCTGACCTTCAAACCGCTGCGGATCGGCAACTTCTCCATCTACTATCCGCGACTTTCGATCGCCGCATGGCAATTGCTCATTGGCCCGATGGAGATCGTGGCGGCGGGAGCCATTGTCTACTTCGCGCTGCCCGAAGCGGGCAATCCCGGGTTCTTTACGGTCATGGGAATCTTCTTGATTGCCTTCTCCCTGGCTCTCTTGTCCCATGCGCCTGGCAGTCTTGGAGTTCTTGAGATTGCCTTCATTACCGGGCTGCCGGAAATGGATTCCGCAGACATCCTCGCGGCACTTCTCGTGTTCCGCTTGCTGTATCTGCTGCTACCCTTGGCGGCTGCCCTCTTTGTCGTGCTCGGTTTTGAGCGCCAGCAACTGCAGCATGATGCGAGAAGCGTGCCTTTAGATCCGGGAAGCTCGCAGAAAAGCGTGCATCCCCTTTAGCAGAGAAGGGGACACTTCAGGCCACAGCTTCTTTCTCAGTGTGCTGCCACAAGGGGAGTATTGTCTCGGCCCGCTTCAGCACCCTCCGCCTGCCTTTGCCACATGGCGGCATAGAGACCGTTCTTCTGCAGCAGCTGCCAGTGGGTGCCACGCTCAGCCACACGTCCCGCATCGAGCACCACTATTTCGTCGGAGTCGATGATGGTGGAAAGGCGATGGGCGATCACGAGTGTCGTGCGTCCCCGGCTGACCTCGCGCAGCGCCTCGAGGATTTCCTGCTCCGTTTTGCTATCCAGCGCGGAAGTCGCCTCATCGAATACGATGAGAGCGGGCCGCTTGAGCACCATGCGAGCAATGGCCACCCGCTGCTTTTCGCCGCCTGACAATTTCAGGCCGCGCTCTCCCACCATGGTGTCATAGCCCTCCGGGAGCTGCGCGACGAAGCGGTCGAGGCTCGCGATCCGGGCAGCCTCCTCGACCTCCTTCAGGGTTGCTCCAGGTTTGCCGTAGGCGATGTTGTAGGCCAGCGTGTCGTTAAAGAGCACCGTATCCTGTGGGACGATGCCGACCGCTGCGCGCAGCGACGATTGAGAAACCTCTCGAATATCCTGCCCGTCGATGCGGATCGCGCCGCCGCTCACATCGTAGAAGCGAAACAGCAGACGCGAGAAGGTCGATTTGCCAGCGCCACTTGAGCCCACCACCGCGACCGTCTTGCCTGGCGGAATGTCGAAGGAGACGCCTTTCAGGATCGGTCGGTCGGCACTGTAAGCGAAGTGAACCTGGTCGAACTCCAGATGACCCCCTTTGATCCGAAGGGCGGGCGCGCTGGGGAGATCGCTGACTTCCTGATCTACCCGCAAAAGGGAAAACATGGTCTCCATGTCGACCAGCGCTTGCTTTACCTCCCGATAAACGAAGCCGAAGAAGTTGAGCGGTTGAGAGAGCTGCATCATGTAGGCGTTGATCGCGACGAAGTCTCCGATGGTCATGGCGCCGCCCTGGACGCGCACGGCGGCCAGGATCATCAGGCTGGCCACGCCCGTACCGATAATGGCGGCTTGCCCGATGTTGAGCAGAGACAGGCTCGTCTTGGAAGCTATCGCGGCGCGTTCATAGGCGCGTAAGCCCTCCTCTAGCCGCAGGGCTTCTCGACCCTCAGCCGTGAAATACTTGACGGTCTCGTAGTTCAGCAGGGAGTCGATGGCGCGCGTGTTGGCCCGCTGGTCGCTTTCATTCATTTCCCGGCGCAGACGCACGCGCCACTCTGTCACTCGATAGGTATAGAGGACGTAGATAACGACCGTGGCAAAGGCGATGAGGGCTACTTCCCAGCCATAGAGCCACCAGAGAATGCCGCTGGTGAGGCCTAACTCAAGAAAGGTCGGAAGGATCGAGAAAAGGGCAAAGCTGAGCAGCGTGTCGATGGCCTTGGTTCCGCGCTCGATTACACGAGAAAGACCGCCGGTTTGCCGCTCCAGGTGAAAGCGCAGGGAGAGTGCATGGAGATGCTGGAAGGTGCGCAGACCGGCCCGCCGGACCGCACGCTGGCCGACACGAGCAAAAAAGAAGTCGCGCAGCTCCTGGAAACTGAGAGAGAGGATTCGCCCTGCCCCGTAAGCGACGATGACCCAAACTGGCAGCAGCAGCTCGCTGCGCATCGCAGCATCCGCCTCGACATAGGCCGTCAGTGAATCGACGGCTGTCTTATAAAGCAGCGGCACCAGCACGATAGTGACCTTGGCGAGCAGCAGGCAAACAAGGGCGGCCACAACCCTCCACCGCAGCCCTTTCTCGTCTTGGGGCCACAGCTCCGGGAGCAGCTCCTTCAAAGTGTCCCAGTGACTCCGTTGCGCTGGGCGAGGGGAGGGGGAAGAAGGGGAAGCAGACGCCATAAAGGTGGAAATGAGGTATTAGTCTTTGGTTTCAATGGGAGACACCTCACCGAAAAGCGCCCTGAAGCAGCGCGATCAACTCTGGCGCATCACCCGCTCAAGCCGTAATGTTCCTCAACGGCGGGAGGCCGGGACTCAGGAAAGCAATGATAGATCAGGTTGAGCGAAGGCGTGAGATCGCGGTCGCCGTGGCAGTGGCGCTCGATGTCGTCATACTTATACCCTATACCTACGTCGGCATTGCGGCCGGATCTTGGACCATTATCGCGGAGTGTCTCCGCGGCATCCTCCTCGTGATTGTCGGTATCGTCTCTCTGGTCACCCTGCGGCGCATCCACCGTCAACGCTTAGGCGCCTATGAATATGGCGCAGGAAAGCTCGAACAATCGGTGACGGTCCTGATCGCCACCCTCCTGATCCTGGCGGCTGGCATCCTCTTGTGGCGCATCTCCGGCTTGTCGCCACAGCCTCCCCCGCCGGTGTATCTGGCCGGGCTTGCGATTGTTCTCGTCATCCTGAACTTTTGCTTGAACAGCGCTCAGCTCTGGAGCTTGCGCCGGGCGAGCCGAGACGGCGGTTCTCTGATCGTTCGCGCGCAGTATCACGCACGGTGGGTCAAGACGGCAGCCTCGGCGATCGTTGTGGTGGCGGTGACCGTGGCGATGCTGAGCGGGCCGCAGGCCGCACGCCTGGCCGACCAGCTGGGCACGCTGGTTGTGATCGTGATCATGGTCGGAACCGCAATCGCCATGATGCGCGAGTGCCTGCCCGACCTTCTGGATCGCAGCCTGCCCGAGACGGTGCAGCACGGCATCAACAGGGTCCTGGCGCGCAACATCAATGAATTCGAGCAGCTTGGGCGCATCAGGACGCGCCGCGCCGGCACTATCATGCATGTAGAACTGGAGCTTTTCCTGGATCAGGCGCGCTCCATGAAGGAAGCCTCTCACCTTGCCAGTCAAATAGAGCACCAACTGGCCGAGGAGATCCCTGGAGTGGATGCCGTTATCCTGCTGCGCGCGATGCCCGACAGCGAGGCAGTAGAGCCGCGAGGAGTGTAAGCTCCAAAGCGTGGGGCGGGAGGTTAGAGCGCGTGTACATGGACCTGGTTGCGCCCCTGGCTCTTCGCCGCGTAGAGAGCCACGTCCGCGGTTTTGACAAGGTGGCCGCGGGTTACCACGGTCGAGCAGTGAGGGCTGGTAGAGGCCACGCCCAAGCTGATGCTCACGCGCCCGCCGGGTGTATCGGCGTGCTCGATGCCCAATTCCAGGACACTGCGTCGAAGCCTCTCCGCGATCATCTCCGCACTCTTCACAGTGGTTCGAGGCAGAAGGAGCGCAAACTCTTCTCCTCCAATACGCGCGGCCAGATCGCCTGCACGTCGCGCAGACGCTTTCACCGCACCGGCGACCTCCATGAGGCAGCTGTCTCCAGCCGGATGACCGTAATGGTCGTTGTAGCGTTTGAAGAAGTCGACATCGATCAGGATGAGTGACAGGGGACGGCAGTCTCTCTGAGCGCGGTTCCATTCCTCAGCAAGGCGCGCGTCGAAAATTCTCCTGTTCGCCAGCCCTGTCAAAGGGTCGGTTTCTGCCAACTCAGCCAGTTGGCGATTGGCCTCCCGCAGCTGCCTGTTGAGCGCCTGGATGTGGCGCTGCTGGAAAACGAAGCTGGCGCGTTCCTGGAAGAGGTTAGCCTGCTGTACCAGATAGGGATCCCACGCCTGTGAGCCTGCAGGCGGGGCGCTCTCACTCAGACCATCCAGGTCGGACGTTGGGGAGATTGCAAGATCGGTGAGATAGCAAGCGCGGGGGTCGAGGCCGTTCAACTGAGGAATTGAGGAGGTTGAGCGGCGAAACCATAGGATGGTTGTGGCAGGCGCCGGCGAGACGCGGATAGCGAGGAGCCCGCGCGCCTTTTCTGAAAAGGAAGCCGCTCTGGGGAAGTAGGTGGCGAGTTCATCAGTGACGAAAAGGCCGTTGCGCGGCGTCAAGAGGGGGCCCAGGCAGTGGGCGAGCCGGCGCACGTCTGCACGCTCTGGTGTCAGCCCGAGGCATGCGATCTTGTGCTCACAGATGATGGCGATGCCATCTGCCGGAACGAACTCCAGCAGCTCGGAGCCCGAAAGAAGTAGTTCTCTCTCGGTGAAGTCCGGCCTTGCTATCTTCTCCAGCAGCGCATCGCGTGCTGCCTCTACGCGATGTTTCGTCGCTTCCACCTGCTGCTCAAGGCGGGCGCCGAGTTCTTTCCCCAGCATCGAGGCCAGGTGTCTGCTCTTTTCCACGAGCGCATAGCTTGCCCCTAGCGGTCGCGCGTGATGGCAGTTGATCAGACCCCAAAGTTTTCCCCCAACAAGGATCGGGAGCGATAGCGACCCTCTCACGCCTGCCTGGTGCAGAAAGTCCAGGCAGGCCTGGGGCACGGCGTGTAAGAGGCATCTGGAAAGATCGGGTGGGCTGTCCGGCCTGTTTGGAAGGGTTATCAGCCGTTGCGGCTCGTACTCTACATCCGGAACGAAACGACTCTCGCACTGTTGAAGTTCGGCTCTTAGCGCGGAAGATAGGGAGCCTGCTGGCCGCTGGTGACCCTGCAGCGACGGAAGTGCGCCATTGCTGGCCTCAGCCAGAACGACGTCGCTGCCGTCTGGCAACAGCCGGTGTACCACCACACGATCAAAGCTGGTCAACCGTCTCGTTTCGGTGACCACAGCTTGCAGAAGCGCCCTCTCGTCGGTCGCTGCGCCCAGCTGCTCGTCGACCCAACGCAAGTCAGAAAGTGCGGTCTCTGGCGTTTCCATCGTGCCGACCGGCAGAGCCTCCAGAATGACCTGCGACCCCTCCCGGACTGGCTGCGCCAGCAAGAGCAGATCCACACCGTCGTTGGAGGTGAAACGCCCGATGCAAGCAGGGGAAGGGCCGAGCGGTCGCCCGATGCCTGCGATCATCTGCTCCGCAGAGCGGCCGAACACGTCCTGAACCTTCTGGCCGGGATAAAGTGTCGCAATCGGGTGACGCGCGCTAGAGGCCGCTACGACAAGATCATCCGCCAGATCCACAACCGCCAGCACGCCGAAGGCTTGCAACTTGCATGTGGAGCGCTCTTGCTCCAACGCAGCTACCCACGTGTTTCTGTGTCTTTCAGGGGGCATTATGTGATCTTTTCGCGTTGCTTATAGATAAAATACAATGTAATGTCGGCGTTGGCGCTGGCTGTTCCGAGCCCAACGTTTTCGTCTGTTACGGTCGGCAAGAAACCCCACACTGCTTCATATGTAGGCCGCAGAGAGACAAGGAAATCGGGCCAGCACCCTTAATGGGTCTTTTTTGATGCGCGTCAAACAACGCGGCTTCGCTCAGGCTATTTTTGGTTTTGGAGCCTCCGCGTTTCTAAACCCTCTGTCGGCCCCAGAACGGCCTATCTTTATCACGCCTGGGCGGTGAAAGTGTCTTCTTGTAGTTCTTCTCTCAACGAATACCCATCAAGCCTACGAGACGTAGCAGGGGCG
>Ga0079223_10003189_pt1 | contig 10315 bp, 5 predicted proteins | sample Stecom2011_FD_75072 | JGI IMG/M metagenome (GOLD analysis project Ga0079223, IMG submission 75072) | Agricultural soil microbial communities from Utah to study Nitrogen management - Steer compost 2011 | ecosystem: Environmental > Terrestrial > Soil > Agricultural land | place: USA: Utah...
GTGATATTTCGTTTTGCAACTTCTTGAGCCAACGCTTTTGTGGCTCCAATAACCGCACCTTTTGCAGCTGAATAGTTTACCTGCCCTGGAGTTCCTTTTAATCCGGAAACGGAGACCATATTAATAACCCTGCCGTATTTATTGACGAGTAGTTTTTGGATTAACGCATTAGTAACGTTATAAAAACCATTTAGGCTCGTGTTTATTACGCTATTCCAGTCTTCGGGTTTCATCCACATAAACAAGCCATCTTTTGTAATTCCCGCATTGTTTACAATTACTTCAATAATAGCGTCTTTATTTGCTTCGTGCCATACGTCAAATGCCTTATTAACTGCTTCTGCGTTTGTTACATCAAACTGCATTATTTCGCCTTTTCCTCCAAGAGCTTCAACTTCGTTTAGCGTTTGTAGGGCGGCTTCTTTATTGCCATTGTAATTTATAAGAAGGTTGTATTCCAAATCTTTTGCTAATTGAATACAGATTGCACGACCAATACCGCGTGAACCTCCTGTTATTAAAGCGTATTTCTGTTTTGTCTTTTTTTCTTCCATTTATTTTCTTCTAGCAAAGTTTTTACTTCAAACTTATACTGCTTATCAAATACTTAGCTTTATTTAGAAGTATCTACAAACGTTTCTGCATTTTGAAACCATTTGCCTACTACTTCGCCTTCTTCATTTATAAAGCCCCACTCTTTCTTTTTCTTTACCCGTGCAAGTCCGTTAACAAAGCCTTTGTCGGCTCCTTTTTGCAAAAAGCCAAACATTCCAATTGAAATATCATACTCCATCGGAATCACTAATTTGCCCGATTTATTAATGAAGCCCCACAGCTTTTTTTCCTTTACAGGAGCTATTCCATTGTCTGAAAATATTTCGGCATCCCTGTATTTAAAATCGATTACTTTTTCGCCTTTTTCATTTATGTACCCCCATTCTTTTCCGAGATTAACTGGAGCAAGACCTGCGTTAAAAGCACGTGCTTTATCGTATGTAGGTTGGATTATCCATTCGCCTTTTCCGTTAATGAACCCCATATTTTTATCACTTCTAGCGTAGGTTAACGGAGAGTCGTTAGTGAAGTTCCATATTTTTTCTACATTGCTAATTGGAGTGAATTTTCCGTTGTTAATTACACCGAAACTATCGCCCTTTCTTGCCCAAAGGCCATTTTTACTAAAATCTCCTATTTCGTTATACTCTGCAGGAACGAATACCTCGCCCTTAGCGTTCAACAACCCCCAATTGTCTCCATCTCTATATTTAGCATATCCGTTGTTAAAACTCTTTATCTCTGTGTATTTTGGCTCTAGGATAGCTTTCCCGCTGGTGTCGATTAATCCAACTTTATCACCATTTCTAATAATAGCTACGCCATTGTCAAAATCATAATACTTATCTGTAGCAGGGGTATTTAAGGTTTCGCCTTTTGCGTTAATATATCGCCATTCTTTATTTTGAAGCACTAAAAAATAGCCTGAATTGTATGGTTTTATGCGGTCAAATTCTGGCTGGAGAACCCATTCACCTGAATTATTAATCACGCCCCACTTTTTATCTTTCATTACAGCTGCATACTTACCAGAAAAGCTATCGGCCTTGTCATATTGTGGCTTTATAACAAATTCACCTGATTTATTGATATAGCCAAAGCTGCCATTGTCTCGCACCAAAGCTAGTTCCTGAGCTGTTATAGAAGTGATTCCAATAAAAAGAACACACACTAATGTGTAAATTACTTTCATAATATTTTTAATTTAAGTTAGTTAAGGTTAAAATAAGCAATTTCAAGGAAACTACACAAGCTTATTCTGTAATATCCATTAGAAACTCCTTCACGCTATTTACATACGGATACATAACTACGTCTTCTTTAAACACAGGGACTATAGCACGTATTTGATCGTACATTTTTTTGGTTTCGGAAGAAACTTGGTCTTGTACTTTAAGATATTCGATTGCTTGAACGATTGTTATTAACTCTATTGCAACTACTTCAAAAGCATTTTCAATTACTTTTTTGGTTATAAGTGCGGCATTAGTTCCCATACTTACAATATCCTGATTGTCGTTGTTGTTAGGAATACTATGAACATACATTGGATTGCTGAGCATTTGACTTTCTGCAGTTGTTGAAGTTGCGGTAAACTGAACACCTTGCATTCCGAAGTTTAATCCAAGTTTGCCTAGGTTTACAAAGGGCGGAAGTATATCGTTCAATTTGGAGTTTAGCAAATAGTTTAATTGCCTTTCTGAAAGCATTGTCATTTTTGCAACTACAATCTTCAGCTTATCCATTTCTAAGGAAACATAATCGCCGTGGAAGTTTCCACCGTGATATACATTTCTTTTTTCTACATCGACAATAGGATTATCGTTGGCAGAATTCACCTCTTCAATCAATATATTTTCAACAGAGTCCAAGGTATCTAAAACTGGTCCTAAAATTTGAGGAACGCAGCGCAACGAGTAATATTCTTGTACTTTTTCAACAAAAACATCTTCATCTTTATTTCCGTTATACAGATGGTGCTCCCGCTTTCTAGTAAGCGAACTATCCTTTAAGTGAGTGCGCATCATTTTGGCAATTTTACGCTGGCCGTCGTGTCGTTTTGTTTGGTTCAATTCAAAAGAAAGATGATCGTCATACGCTTTTACTATTTCGTTTATGGCCGATGATGCTTTTATCATCCAATCCATAATTCTTCTTGTGTAAAGTACATTAACAACGCCAATACCTGTCATTACAGAAGTTCCGTTCATTAATGCCAAACCTTCGCGCAGCTCTACTTTTATAGGTTCAAGGTTTTCGATTTTGAAAACGTCTTCGGTTTTCTTTCGTTCGCCTTTGTAAAAAACTTCGCCTTCGCCTATTAAAACCAATGCTAAGTGTGCCAGTTGCACCAAATCGCCACTGGCTCCAACGCCACCATGTTCATAAATAAGCGGAATAATGTTCTTGTTAAGCAATTCCCTCATCAGTTTAATAACCGAAGGATGTACTCCACTATTTCCGAGACTTAAGGTGTTTAATCGCGCAAGCATCGCTGCTCGAACGTGTTGTGCTGGAATTGGATTTCCTGTACCCGAAGCATGGCTCCGAATAAGATTGTATTGCAACTGAATTCGCTCTTCATCCTTTATTTTATACTGCGCCATAGGGCCGAAGCCTGTATTAACACCATAAATAATCTTGTTTTCAGAGAATTCTTTCAGAAAATCAAAACTGATTTGAACTCTTTCTATTATATCTTTGTGAAGTTGGACTGCTTCGTTTTTGAAGATTATTTTATCAAAATCGGCTGTCTCCAGTTTTCCGTTTAATATTGGCATCTATAGTTGAATCAAATTTTCGATTAAGTGTTTACTGCGAAAATAATTTACTAACTTTCGACTGCAAATTTAAATTTTTTTTAACAATCTATTTCTTAATTCAATGAATGATATTACTGTCGACGTATTAATTATTGGTGCTGGGCCTTCTGGCTGTGTAGCTGCTGCATACTTAAATAACAACGGAATAAGCTGTAAAGTAGTTGAAAAAAGTACATTTCCGCGGTTTGTAATAGGCGAAAGTCTTTTGCCAAGATGTATGGATCATTTTGAAGAAACCGGATTATTAGATTGCTTAATGGAGCAAGGATTTGAAATAAAAGCTGGGGCTCGATTTTTAAAAAATGATATAGTTTGCAACTTCGATTTCGGCAAAAAACATACGCCGGGTTGGGATTATACTTGGCAAGTGCCACGTGCCCATTTTGACCACACGCTTGCCAAAGAAATTCAAAAGAAAGGTGTAGATCTATCGTTTGGCCAAGAAGTAACCGATGTGGTTTTTGATGAAAAAGGACATTCTACAACCTCGGTAAAATCTGAAAATGGAACTGAATATACAATAAAAGCTAAGTTTATAATTGACAGCAGTGGCTACGGAAGGGTTTTACCACGCTTACTCGATCTTGATAAGCCTTCATCGCTTGATGCGAATTCAGCAATATTCACTCACGTTAAAGAAACTAAACGCCCCGAAGGCGTTGAAGGCACACTAATTACTTTTGATGTAGTAAGAGATGATGTTTGGCTTTGGGTTATTCCTTTTTCTAACGGAGTTACAAGTATTGGTTTTGTAGGTCCTACAGAGTTTATTGAATCGTACGAAGGTACAAACACCGAAAAATTAAAGGAGATGCTGAAAATTTCGGATTACTATTTTGAAAGATTGAAAGATCAAGATTTTCTTTTTGAACCATACACAATTAAAAACTACTCTAAAGCGGTAAAACAACTTTACGGAAAAGGGTACGCGTTAACAGGAAATAGCGCAGAATTTTTAGATCCTGTATTTTCTTCAGGAGTGACTTTTGCCACTGAATCTGGATTAAAATCTGCTAAACTAATTACAAAGGAACTTCAAGGCGAAACAGTTGATTGGGAAGAGGAATACACTGGATATATTATGAAAGGTGTAGATGTGTTTAGAACTTATGTAAAAGAATGGTATACAGGTAATCTTCAAAAAATATTTTTCCACCGTCCAGAAAACCCTGTTATAAAAGAGCAGATTTGCGCTGTACTCGCTGGTTATGTTTGGGATGAATCCAACCCTTTTGTGAAAAACCACAATCGTTTAGTAAAAACGGTTGCGAAGGTTATTGATATGGAGAATGAACGGGAGAAATAAACGATATATCTGAAAAAAAAGCTATCTTTAAAACTCACTTAAATTAACCTGAGTTGTTATCAATCGATAAAAGATAGCTTTTTTCTTTTCATCTCGTATCGTTAGTTACGCGCACATTGCGTTTGTAACGGTATTCAAAAAAACCTGTTATTATGAAAAACCCTTACCCCCATCAAACCTTACTATTTTTTATTAGTTTCTTTTTTAGTTTTGGGCTTTTTGCTCAGGGTGTTATTGTAGAAGAAAGCACCAATAGAAATTGGAATACGCTTGAACATCGGAGTGATTTTGATAAAAATGAATACGTCAATGTTATAGACACCGGCGTGAAAAGGGTTTATATCGCTAACGAAATTCTTAGCCCCAACACTAACCAAAATAATACTGGCATTGAAAACAATGTATCTTTAAACCTAAATCTCACTTTCGACTCCAGCATATTTAGCCCGAGCTACATTATAGTTCAAAATGAAAGTGGACATTACGACATTGGAGTATGGCAAGGGTCCAATCCTCTTGTATTTAATGTTCCCGATGGCGAAAGTTATGATGTGTTCATTCCTTTTAATAATCAAATCTCCAATCAAAGACATATTGTTGTAAAAGAATTGGTTGCTGTAGGAGGAAACACAACTGTTAATGCGAATGTAACAGAAGCTCAAAACTACATTAGCCTTGATATTTATGATGAAATTGGGACTGCCATTAAGCCTGGAATTCCAAACCCACAAAACGGAGCGATCTCCAAAGTTTCATTAGATACTTATCACTATTTCAATCCAACAAACAACATGTTTTTAACGAAGACTCACGCTAGTGACGACCCAGTTTCTGGAGACAATCGTTGGAATTTTTATATCAATAATGTCAGCAACCGATACACCTTTATCCACAACGCAGCAATTCGAAATTATAAGGATGGATATTATTTTTCGAAATTTCCTGAGCTGACTACTATTTCTGGAAATGCTGACATTAGTAATGACCCGAACAAATGGGCTTCTCATCAAGAAAAATTTGAACCGAGTTTGCTAGGCGCCACCAACGATTTACATAAAGGCTATGCAACATTAACCCTGTTGAACGGCTATGTTCAAAGTGAAGTTAGATCATACCAGGACGACCCTTTTGACGTCACGGAACAAGTGCCTTTATGGCTAAATAATTCTTTTGATGGATCCACTAGCGATTTTCTAATCTCGCCTATCTTAATTGACTATAAAACCGAAATAGCCCCTGCAAGAGGAGAAGAAAGATTCTTTATAATGGGCAACCTACTCCATTCGGGTGATAATGGTGAGATTAACTACGCTTCACAAAATATAACTTTCGGAAACCGATATTTCGACGGACTTAATTATTACAAAACCATGAATGGAACAAAGGTTTTACCCTTACATCCAAAATTCACATTTTCAAGTAATCAATCTTCAGAAATAGTTCAAGGTAATAATGTGCCAATTTTTACGCATTCAACGTTTTTAGGAGAACTTACCGTGCTGTACAAAGGGCGCTTTGGAGAATTAAGGCAAAGTGATTTCATTGCGACAGATGTATCTGTTATACACAACGGAAGCAGTGTTTTTACAGGTAATTATATAGACTTTACATCGTATAACATTCCAGCTTACGGCTCTTTAGAGATTTCTTTTTCAAATGAAAACACAAATGCATTTGGGGTTAACGGAAAAAATGAAGCGAAGTTAACTTATGTAAGTGATGGAAGTGAACGTTTCCCTCCCACCCTTCAGATGTTACAATTTAGAGATACCGACGGAAATGTTACAGAATTATTTGCAACAGCCGATGAAGGAACTGTGCGTTTAGCTGCCGGAGATTTTACCTTCAATTCTTCTCAATACAGTTATGTATATAATCCTGGGAATACAGTAGAAATGTATTACAGCATCCACAACGAAAACAACTGGACAGAACTGCAACTTACAGAATATCCATCCAACTTTCAAATGCCTGCATACGGAGATTATTACGAGGCATCGCTTTCATCCATAGTGAACACCCAAGATGATGTTTGGTATGACGCTAAGATAATTTGTACAGATGCCAGTGGAAACAAGCAGGAGCAATTGTTATCACCAGCATTTAAAATAAACGACACTTCCCTTAGTGTTTATGAAACAGGAACTAATTCGACGTTAGCTATATACCCAAATCCATTCTCAAATGAAGTAAACATTATACTTCCAGACAATGTTTATGGCGATTACACTTTTAGAGTTACTGATATGCTTGGAAAAACAATCCACACAAGTAGTCGAAGTGAAAAATCTTTTACCTGGGATGCTTCCTTATTTACACAAGGAATTTATTTTCTATCGATAGAAAGCAGTGGGACGGTAATGACTAGAAAAATGGTCAGGAAATAGATTGACTCTACACTTCTCATCCCTATGTCATTAAATAAAAAATCCCGACCTTTTTCAAGATCGGGATTTCTGTTGGCCCACTAGGGCTCCCTTCGACGAAATGCTCAGGATAAACTTCTCGCCCGTAATTTCCAAAATAAAAAATCCCAAACTTCTGTAAGTTTGGGATTTCTGTTGGCCCACTAGGGCTCGAACCTAGACTCTTCTGGACCAAAACCAGACGTGTTGCCAGTTACACCATGGGCCAATTTATAATTGGAATTAACTGTAAGCAGTAAATTACTTTCCGCTTAGGTGGCGCAAATTTAATATAAACTTTGGCTCGTACAAACATTTTCATCAAAAATTTTTCCTCCTTACATCGAGTTATAAAATCAAGTTGAAAAATAACGTTAATTATTGTGCGTTACCCCCTTACAACATGCTTCGTAAGTAAGCATTTTATTACTAAATTCGCACGAACAAAATTTGAACGCACATATGGGGTCTTTTAACTTTACCAAATGGAATAAAATTACAGGATGGCTTGTCTTTGCTATCGCATTGACTACTTACTGGCTTACAGTAGAGCCAACTGCTAGTTTCTGGGATGCGGGCGAATACATTACAACCTCCAGTAACTTAGAAGTAGGACACCCTCCGGGAGCGCCGCTTTATCAATTAATTGGAGCCTTTTTCTCCATTTTTGCACCAGACGCTTCTTATATTGCACTCACCATTAACTTGATGTCTGTTTTCGCAAGTGCCTTCACCATACTTTTTATGTTTTGGTCGCTTACAATTTTGCTGCCAAAAATGATTTCTCAACATGAAGAAATCAATAAAACTAAATCTGTGGCAATTCTAGGAAGTGCCGCCATTGGTGCTTTGGCATTTACGTTTACCGACAGTTTTTGGTTTAATGCAGTAGAAGCGGAGGTTTATGCAATGGCCGCTTGCTTAATGTCCATACTGTTTTATAGTGCCCTGCGCTGGGAACGCGAAATGCTTGAACCTAGAGGAAACCGATGGGCAGTGCTCATCGCTTTTATTATTGGTCTTTCATTCGGAGTTCACTTTATGGCTTTGCTAACTATTCCTGCAATTGGCTTTTTATATTTCTTTAAACACACAGAGAAGGTAACCGTCAAAAACTTTATTGTCGCAAACTTCGTTACAGTGGCGATTTTAATGTTCATTTTTATCTTCTTGTTACCGATGTCGATGAAGTTTTTCAGTGCTTCAGAAGTGTTTTTTGTCAATAGTATCGGTTTACCTTTCAATAGCGGAACGGTTATCGCAGGCCTTATTTTTATCGCTGTTTTCTATTATTTATTGCGATATACCCGAAGCAAGCATTACGTAAAACTCAACACCCTTGTATTATGTGTTTTATTCATTTTTATTGGATTTTCAAGCTGGTTAATGCTTCCAATTCGTGCAAATGCAGGGACGGTTATAAATGAGAACAACCCAAACAATGCTCGCGAATTATTAGCATACTACAACCGAGAGCAGTATCCAGAAACCCATCTTTTGTATGGCCCATTATTCACTGAAGTATATGTTGGTTTAGATGAAAAAAACCCTTACAAAGACGACAAACCCAATTATGAAAGAGACTACGAGACAGGTAAATATGTAATTGTAAACAACTACAAAAATGCCAGTCAAAATACAGATGATTCCTAAAAAGGATTCCTGCCCAGAATGTGGAGTATTGACCATGCTACAAATTATATGGAATTTACTGGAGGGCTCGAGATTTCTGTTAAAAGCGAATATTTAGACGAGCCAAGGTTAGTCGAAGAAGTCAATAAGTTCAAAATGGCTCACAGACAGGGCTTGGTGGATACTTCAGATTACGATAAATTTTTGAAGAATTTCGGGCAATTTCTAAATATTGAAAGACCCTCCTTTATTCAGAATATGAAATTTATGTTCGAATTCCAATTTGGATATATGTACTGGCGTTACCTTATGTGGAATTTCACAGGGAAGCAAGACGATATTCAAGGTCGCTACGACGATTTGCACGGAAACTGGATAAGCGGTATTAAGTTTATAGATGAAATGCGACTCGGAAACCAAGATATGCTGGCAAGCGATATGAAAAATAATAAAGGCCGAAATACTTACTTTTTCTTGCCTTTAATCTTGGGAATAATTGGCATAGTATTTCATTATAAAAACGACAAAAAGAGCTTTTGGGTCTTACTAGTGCTATTCCTATTTACAGGTCTGGCCCTTAAAGTATACCTCAACGAGCGACCTTTTGAACCTAGGGAACGAGATTACGCACTTGTTGGAAGTTTCTATGTTTACGCTATGTGGATTGGTTATGGAGTTTATACACTTTTCGATTTGTTGAAGAATTATGTGAAACCAAAAGTCGCACTCCCCGTCGTTTTAACAGCTACTGCTTTGGCAGCACCAATACTTTTAGCTTCTCAAAACTGGGACGACCACGACCGAAGCAACCGATACACAGCCCAATCTATGGGGAAAATGTACTTGGATTCTTGCGACGAAAACGGAATATTGTTCACCATAGGCGACAATGACACGTTTGCACTTTGGTACGCCCAAAACGTGGAAGGATATCGCCAAGATGTTCGTATTGTGAATACGAGTCTATTTCAAACAGACTGGTACATAGACGATATGAAGAAAAAAGCGTTTACGAGTGATCCAATTCCATCGCAACTTACGCACGAAAAGTATCGTTATGGCACCCGTGATTTCATTGTTCATCAACAAACTTCTAGAGACACAGTCGATATTAAAACGTGGATGAACTTTGTGGCTAACGAATCACCAGCGACACAAATTGAACTTCCTAGTGGACAAGTTGCACATACTTTTCCATCAAAAGTAATTCGGATTCCTGTGGATAAAGAAGCCGTATTGAAAAACAATATAGTCGATCCGAAAGATGCTGATAAAATAGTTTCAGATATTTATATAACATTAAAAAGCGACATCATTTACAAAAATCGAATGATGATGCTGGATATAATCGCCAATAACGACTGGAAACGCCCTATTTACTTCAGTGGCGGTAGTTATGGCGATGACGACTACTTATGGATGAAAGACTATTTACAACTTGATGGTGTGGTCTATAAGCTTGTGCCGATTAAAACAAAGCTCAGCAAAAACAGTCCGTTTGATATGGGCCGGATTGATACTGAGAAAATGTATAATATCGTGATGAACTGGGATTGGGGTAATAATGGCAGTCCAGACATCTATCACGATACCGA
>Ga0079223_10003190_pt1 | contig 10313 bp, 9 predicted proteins | sample Stecom2011_FD_75072 | JGI IMG/M metagenome (GOLD analysis project Ga0079223, IMG submission 75072) | Agricultural soil microbial communities from Utah to study Nitrogen management - Steer compost 2011 | ecosystem: Environmental > Terrestrial > Soil > Agricultural land | place: USA: Utah...
ATGACCGGGTTATTCTTTGTTCTACGGGATAAGACCTGAACGACCCGTTCAATCTCTTTTTCCCTCCCGATCACCGGGTCCAGTTTGCCGATTCTAGCCAGTTCAGTTAAGTCCCGTCCGAATTGGTTCAGGGTCTGTGTTTTGGCAGGTCCTCCTGCCTTACCAGGAATTCCAGCGCCGACTCCGCCACTCAGCAAACTCATCACTTGTTTTCTGGCGTTCTCCAGATCCACTCCTAAATTCTTAAGGACCTGCGCGGCCACGCCCTCGCCTTCCCGAATCAGACCCAATAGAATGTGTTCGGTGCCGATGTAATTATGCCCCAATTGCCTGGCTTCGTCAAACGCCAACTCCAAAACCCTCTTCGCCCTGGGTGTAAAGGGCACCTCGCCGATGATGGCCTGCTCTCCCACACCGATAATCTTCTCCACTTCGTTCCGGACTTTTTCCAAATCTATATTCAGAGCCTGAAGAGCCCGGCCGGCAATGCCTTCGCCTTCCTGAATCAGGCCAAGCAAGAGATGCTCTGTACCGACCACATTATGCCTTAGCCGTATAGCCTCCTTTTGCGCGTGTAAAACCACCTTGCGCGCTCTTTCTGTAAACCGATCAAACATCATCTTCCTTCTCACCTCTCTTATAAATAATTCCACCAAAAATTGGTGTGGTTAAACAATGGATATCTTACCCTAATAATTGTTCTCTGATTACCGCCGCGCGGTAATAGTCTCTTTCCTCGGCCCCCAACTCTCTCCCGATTAACTGTTGCAGAATCGAGACGCGAATCAGGGGAATCAGTTCTTTTACCGTCTCCGCCTGTAAATCCGGGATCAAACCGCATTCAATGCCCAACCAAACGTCAGAGAGGAGTTTCATCGCTTCCTCTGAAGAGATTAAGCGGGCTTGCGTTAAAATCCCATACGCCCGGTGCACCCTATTCTCCATCTGTAGTTTCGACTCTTTTAACAACGCCTCACGCACCGACTTTTCCTGATCAGTCACTTGTTTGGTCAAGGAAAGTAAGTTTCCGATCAAGTCCTCCTCGCTATGGCCTAGTGTTACCTGGTTGGAGATTTGGAACAGGTTTCCCATGGATTCAGTACCCTCGCCATAGATGCCCCTAACATTCAAACCGACTTGGGGCAGAGCAGAAAGTACTTTCTTTGCCTGATCAACCAGGACCAGTCCGGGCAGGTGTACCATAACCGAAGCCCTTAAGCCTGTACCAACATTGGTGGGACAAGAAGTCAAAAAACCTCTATGCTCATCAAAGGCATAATCTAGTGAAGCCTCCAAAAAGTCATCGGTCTGATTTGCCATATCCCACGCCGCCTCCAACTGTAAGCCGGGAGTAATGGTTTGAATCCTTATGTGGTCCTCTTCATTAATCATAATGCTCAATGTCTCCTGCTGATTCAGGAGAACTCCCCGGTGAGCCGGGTGATTGACTAAATTGGGACTGACCAGATGTTTCTCTACAAGCACCATCCGTTCCAGTGAACCCAAGGAATCTAATCGGACCAAGCGTAGTTTTTGTAAATCGTTTTGGTCGGTGTCGGCGGCGGCCACGCTCACTTGCTCCGGACTGACAGTTTTCTCCACTAAGCTCAAGATCTCTTCTAAAGCCTTCTCCCCGGCATAATGGGGAAAAGGAATATCTTTCAGATTTCTGGCCAGTCTAATTCTACTGCTTAACACCACTCCGCCTTCAGGACCCGTCCTTCTGATCCAGGCCGGGATCAGTTGCTCTTTTTTATCACGTAAGAACATCTTAACACCACCACCTTATTGGGATACTCACCTATAGCTCTTTTTCTTTAGCCTTAATCTCATCGCGGATCCGGGCGGCCTCCTCATATGCTTCCCTGCTAATCGCGGCTTTTAGTTGATTACGTAATTCCTCAATTTCTTTACGTACACGGACCCGTCCTCCGGTTCGCTTTGGGGCCTTCCCGGTATGAATGGTATTTCCGTGTATTCTCTTGAGCAGAGGATCAAGGCTTGGGCCAAATCCTTTATAACATTCGCTACATCCCAATTGCCCAACCTGACGAAAATCAGAGAAAGTCAATCCGCAGGCCGGACACTTCAGTCCTTGCGTGGCTGATTCTCCGATTACCCCGCCACTAAAAGACAGTTCATTATTTAAGAGTCCGGCCAAAAGATTGGGGAAAGAGAAATTCTGTTCAAATAAAAACCCCAGATCACTACTGGTTTCATGGGCACATACTTCGCAAAGATGCATCTCGTTTTTCTGGTTATTCACAATCTTAGTAACGTGTACTGTAGCCGGTCTTTTTTTACAACGCTCACACCACACATTCATTCCTCCTTTCTTTAGCCAACATTAGTCTCTCCCGCATACAAAAAGGAGAAGCGCTCGTAGGACCAAAGCTCGTAAATGGTCGCGCGCGCCTTGATCAAGGCCTTTTTGCTCCTTCTCCCCCAGTTCCTGGAGGTCCTGAACCGTCTCGTCATTTAATACACTTTGCAGTACCTCATTTAAAAAACTGGCTCCCTTATAGCTGAGCACTGAAGTTTGAACGAGCCTCTCCAAAATAAATACGGTCTCTTCTTCTGAGATAGTGGCGCCGATCGACTCTTTAAGGATCTGCGGGAGATCTTTTCCCTGCTTCCAGTTAATTCTAGTAATTCGGATAAACCCGCCGCCGCCCCTACGGCTTTGCACCATATAACCGTGATCCATAGTGAAGCGAGTCTCTAAAACATAATTAATCTGTGAGGGAACACAGCGAAACATTCTTGCCAACTCTCTACGCTGAATTTCCAGAGTCTCCATTTTCTTTAATTGCTCGCACAAGTATTGTTCAATGAGGTCAGATAATGAACCCATCCGCTACACCTCTTTTGACCTTTCCTGACCTTATCTATATTTTAAAACCTTTTTTTACGAACCACAAGAGTTGTAATAAGCTAAAATCGCCTGATTTTGGGGAAAAAAAAAGAGTATCTTACATCTTCAACTGATTTGAAAACAATAAACCCCGCAACTACTATTTTCTACAATTCTCAGTGTTTCAGATAGGGCAGAGGATCAATCTTTATGCCCTTGACTTCTACTTCAAAGTGAAGGTGATCCCCTGTAGCCCTACCTGTTCGCCCTACCTCAGCAATGATTACTCCGGCCTTAAGCTTCTGCCCTTTATGTGCTTGAAGACGGGAATTGTGCGCATAGAAGGTTCGAAACCCACCATGATTCAAAATCACTAAGAGTCCGTAACCAGAAGCCCACCCCGCATAGTCCACACTTCCGGAAGCAGCCGCTCTGACCGGCGTACCCTTGGGCGCAGCCAGGTCTATTCCCCAATGCATTCCTCTTCCCCTCCGGCCGTAGGGTGAAGTAAGTCGGCCTGTGACAGGCGTAATCAGCGTTTTCTCCCTCAAGACTCCTGTTGGATCTGGGGCTTCTATACTACTGCGTCTCCCTCCCGCGCGACCGCGACTTGGATTTAATGCCTCCTGCTTCGGGACTTTATAACTAATTAAGTCCGGGCTTTTCCCTTTTTTTTCTTTGACCCCAGTACGCTCGCTAAGGCTAAACACTGATGCGCAGTTAATCTTGGAGTTCTCGTGGGGAGCAAGAACTAAACTTCGAATTTTTACCCTATTTATCTGCGATTGAAACCACCCGGAAAGGTACCTTTCCTCGGCTTTGGCCTTTTGCCTGTCTAGTACTATGTCTTGATTAAGATGGACTTTTTTTGGCAAACGACTGTCTTCACTGATCACCGTTTCCAAAAAGAGCAGACAGGCAAAGATGGTTAAAATCCTTCTACAGTATTTTTTATCCCAGACAAAACTTGGCTTGTGTGAAAAAGCGCCCATGGCAACACCCCCGTTAGTCAAAGAGACTTCTGCTCTTGTAAGCTATGAGGTGTGAAAATACCGGTTACTTATAATCGCAACTAGTCTTTCACTCTTTCTTCTATCTTATTATCACAAAGCGCTAAATATTTTCCGGATAATTTTCAAAAAAACTGTCCCTTTGCTCGGAACAGTTCCATGCATTCATTGACGCCTTCCTTTCTATGGACGCAGACCCATCTTATTCCCCGTTTTTCTGCCTTTTCGTCAATACGTTCTCAGCAAAGGATGATTTTAAGATTAAAGTCTGCAGTTCCCCATTGGATTTTGTATGGTTCATCCGATCCAAAATCAACTCCATGGTCTCCGCCGGTCCCAATGAACTTAAGAGTTTACGCAATACCCATGTGGTTTCCAATTCTTTGGTCTCAAGAAGGAGCTCTTCTTTGCGGGTACCGGAACGTACGATATCAATGGCAGGGAAAATTCTCCGGTCCGCCAGTTTTCTGTCCAGATGCAGCTCCATATTACCGGTGCCTTTGAATTCTTCGTAGATCACGTCGTCCATTCGACTACCGGTCTCTACTAGGGCCGTAGCCATAATCGTCAGACTTCCGCCTTCCTCTATCTTACGTGCCGCGCCAAAAAACCGTTTTGGTTTGTGGAGCGCTCCGGGATCCACTCCACCGGAAAGCGTTCTTCCACTGGACGGTTCTTCTAAGTTATATGCTCTAGCCAGCCTGGTGATGGAGTCTAGGAGAATAACCACATCCTTTTTTAACTCCACCAATCGCTTGGCCCGCTCCAAAACCATCTCTGCGACCCGAACATGGTTATTAGACGGTTGATCAAAGGTGGAACTAATCACCTCGCCCTTGACGGAACGACGCATATCCGTTACCTCTTCCGGGCGCTCGTCAATTAATAATACAATTAAGTGAATTTCCGGAAGGTTTGTTGTTATGCTGTGTGCGATTTTCTTAAGTAGAGTGGTTTTCCCGGCTTTAGGAGGAGCAACGATAAGACCGCGTTGCCCTCTACCGACGGGGGCGATGAGGTCTACCAGACGCATGGCCATCTCTTGGCCGTTGGTTTCTAAGGGTATTCTTTCTTGGGGGTAGATCGGAGTCAATTCTTCAAAAAACGTTCGGTGTCTGTATTCCTCCGGATCCCGAAAATTTATGGCCTGTATTCTCAATAAAGAAAAATATCTCTCCGCTTCTTTCGGCGGTCGAACCTGCCCGGCAACTAAATCACCGGTTCTTAAATGAAAACGTCGAATCTGCGAAACTGAAACATAGATATCGTCCGGCCCGGGAAGATAGTTTTCCACCCGTAAAAAGCCAAATCCGTCAGGGAGAATCTCAATGATCCCTTGAGAGAAGATCCGTCCTTCTTTCGTGGCCAGCACCTTAAGTAATTCAAAAATCAATTCCCGTTTCCGATACCTGGTATAATTCTCAATTCCAAACTCACTGGCCATAGTTTGTAGTTCAACTAAGGTTTTAGATTCTAATTCAGCCAATTGCATCATCTTTTTTATATCACCCCATTAATTCCTATAAGCTGTTTTATCTACTCTCTTTAACGTTTCTCCTTCTCAGTCTTTTGTTTCCGGATCCATGGAGATTAAATTCATGAACTCCGCGGCCTTCTTAATCCCAGTTTTTAATTCCTGTAAAATATTTTGTCTCTCCGCCAACTTCAGACCCAGCCAGGACCAGACCTTCACCTCCAAATTATAGTTGGTCTGCTCCCTATCCGTGCCTTCCCCTGCCTCACGGCATAGCCCGTCGGCAGCGTAGATCAGAGCAATAGTCGCGCAATAATTCTCATTCTGAAAGGGTTTATTATGATATCTAATGGTTTCCACCAGTAGCCCGGGGAAATTCCATCTCTCAGCGACCAGCTTTCCCACTAAAGCATGGGTAAACCCTAATACTTTAAGCTCGGCTTGAATCAAGGAAAGCCTTTCTTTAGTCATCGTCTCCAGGATCGCTTCGAATTTTTCCGGAAAGTAGTGGTCAATAATAACAATTCCCATATCATGCAACAAACCGGCAATAAAGGCTTCCTCCTGTAAAGGAAGGGAGGTCTTTTGGGCCAGAAGTTTAGCGCAAACAGCAACTCCCACGGAATGCCTTTATAAAGCAGAACGGTCAAAAATCCGACTGTTACCTTTCATGCGGAAAATATCCGCCACAGAAACGGAAAGAGTCAAGTGCTTTACAGCTTTAAACCCTAGGATTACTACTCCTTGTCCAACCGTGGTGATCCGGCGGGGGAACCCATAATATGCGGAGTTGACCAGCCTCAATACTCTTGTGGCTAATGACTGGTCCATCATGATAATTTTCTCCAAGTCACTTGCGGAGGAACGGGGATTGTCCAAAATGTCGATTATTCTGTTTGCTACCATCGGTAGGGTGGGAATTTCCTTAATCTTATTCTCTAAAATACTGTTTAAACTCATTTTTGTCCCCCATTTTACATAGTAACCCCTAGGGAGCAATATTCAGAGTTTGCCGGAGGTTAAGAAAAGGTCAGGATGAAGTTGATTTGCGAGTAAGACTACAAATAATTCCGGGGATTTGATCAAGAGGATAAATATACTCCACGGCCTCCATCTCCACGGCGACCCGGGGCATACCATAAATCACGCAGGTTTCCTCGGCTTCGGCAATTGTTTTTGCCCCTTGCATTCGTAAGCGCTTTAAGCCCTTAGCGCCATCGGCGCCCATTCCAGTAAGTAAAACGGAGATCGCCTCGCCCTTGAAAACTTCGGCTACGGATAAAAATAGATGATCAATGGAAGGTCGATAAAGGGTTGATCCTTCGGATAACTTAATTCTGATTTTATTGCCTTTTTTTTCTAGTCCAGTCTGCAAACCCGCAGGGGCAATGAGCGCCTGTCCGGGCAGAAGGGGATCCCCTTCTGCCGCCACTTTTACTTTAAGCGGCGTCAGAGTATTCAGACGGGCGGCAAAAATCTTAATAAATTCTTCCGGCATGTGTTGCGCAATAAGAATTGGCAGTGGAAAATCGACGGGGAGATGAGTCAAGATTAATTGTAACGCTCTGGGTCCGCCGGTGGAGGCTCCGATACAAACTACGCGGGGCTGTGCCGTGCCCATGTGCGGCAAACCTTTTCTGACTCTGGTTATTTCCGTATGTGTTCTGCTTTGCGGGGCTAGTATCCGTTCAGGATGGGCTGAGGCAGCGGTTTTTACTTTTTGTAAAATCTCATCCTTTAGTTCCCAGAACTCTTCTGCAGAGGAGATTCCCGATTTGGTGACAAAATCAACTGCCCCCAGTTCCAAGGCTTGCAAGGTTTCTTCAGCGTCTTTTTTTGCCCAAGAACTGATAATCACGACCGGCGTGGGATGACCTGTCATGATCCGTTCCAGACACTCAAGACCATCCATCTTCGGCATCTGCAGGTCTAAAGTTACAACTTGAGGATGAAAAAACTCAATCTTTCTTAAGGCATCTTCACCGTTTACGGCAACGCCAACAACTTTAATTTGTGGATCAGTCTCCAAAATTTTTTTTATCATTTGTCTCATGAATGCAGAATCATCAACAACAAGCGCTGTTATGACCAAGGAGTACCAATCCTTTCCATGTTCAGTTGTTAGGTAGTTAATCAGGCATTGCATCCAACCCTCTCTATTGATCTTTCGCTAAATTTCAGATTAATCCTGCAAGGATTTACTCACATACCAAAATGTAGTTTATCTCTCCTAAAATATTAAGGGTACAGTAAAGCACAGTCCCCGGTTGAATCTCCTGCATTACCTGATTAAGTTTTCTGCTTACCGGAAACCATCCTTCTTGGTCCGTATCTAGTCCCTTAAGAAGGACGGAGTAATTTTCGTCTTTACTTTCTGATTCTACTGCTACCAACCGTACTTCTCCCCCGATATACCACGCCTCCACAAACTCCACTTCTCCCCAGTCATTTAAGTAGAGCCGGGCTTGAATGTATCTGCCGGGACAGATCGGTCGTAAGGCTTCAGCACTGCTAAGCATAGCGTTAAGATAGATCTCAGCCTCAGCCACCGGATACTCCTGAGTGATCCCTACTGAATTACTAAGGGTTAACTTTACTCTTTCCGTCGCGATCACCTCGCCGGTTACAGTATACAGTAAAGCCCCTTGTTTTTCCTCCTTAGCAATTCTATGTAGGACGACGGTCCGGTCCATCTGGGGCAGATCAGCGGCTGTCCCCAGGCAAACTCCTCCGCCCAAATAAAAGGCCACTAATGATAAGGGAATTAATATAATAAATATAGGTCCCAGATTTTTATGCATCCGAACGAACCCCCTTCATTAACCATTCTAGGTTCTTTGAAGGGGAATTATACATTCTCGTGGCTCGTGAATGGTCGCTCGTTGATCGTTTCTTTATCTATTTTTCTTGTGTGAGATGGAATGTCCAAGGCTGGCTGTGGGATTTTATTCTATCTTTCTCTTAAGTGACGCAGCGCCCATATCTCTGTACTCCTCTGCTTGTAAATTAGAGCCAGATGGGGTGATCTCCCTTACACTGTATACTTATTTATGTGTTATGTGTGAAGTTGCAGCGCAACTCCTGAATGTGCCAGCGGCACATTAAAAGACTTCACCCAAACTAATATGCCACTTTTCATTTTTTTCAGAATCAAATGGTATGGCGTAGTCCACACCCAACAGCAAACCTCGTAAAATAAGGAATTTCAGACCCATCCCCCAGGAGGCCAGGGGATCCGAAGTCAAAGGCTCTCCCTGCCGCCAAACCTGACCGATATCAAGGAAGAGGGTGCCGCTTAAGGCAAATCCACCGATATCCATATAGGATCCGGGGTAGATTAATCCCCTTAATTCCAGATTCGAAGTGGTGAAACCATCCCCGGTGAATTCATCAGGATCGTATCCGCGCAAAACTGAATCAGCCAGCGACCCCAAAAGTCCGATGTTGGCCAGTGTCCCCAAGGCGCTGGTGCTTGTGTTCTGAATACCGCCGACCAAAAATCCTCTGTGCTCCGGATAATCGCCCCAGATTTTACCTCCCCGGGCGCTCCAGATCAATGAAAGCCGCTCTCCTAACGGATGATAACTTCGATGATCTCCTTCAAGCTTTAGGTAGTTGTAGTCAGTGGCGAAGAGAGGAACTCCTCCTCCCAAACTAAGATATTGTCTGGTTCCGCTTTGGGAGATAAAGTCGTGGTTATCAAGGTTCAATGTGACCTCCCATCCAAAAACTCTGCCATCTTCAGCCAAACCCTCCAGCTTAGAGGAGCGGGCCTTGGCTTCAAAATCCTCCCATTGTAACCGAAGATCCATCCGAGCTTCATTGTTCCAATGGTAACTCCCTAAGATGCTGAGCCCGGTCTGTTCTTCATAAAACCCCGGATTCCACATGGATCCTAAATAAGCCGAACCGGCATAGGCGTTGATCCCCATTGACCATTTGGCAAAATGCCTGGTATACCCGGCTACGTATTGGAAATCCTCTGCGTATTCATTGGCATAGATGATAAAATTCAATTCATGTTCCTTCAGAATATCACTGAGTCGCCCATAAAGGAGACCGTAAAAATACTCGTTATAATAGATGACAGGATATAACATCTCCCATTCCAATTTCGGCCGATAATCCTCCCACGGAACTTCCTCGATGGCCTTTGTTTCCAGGGGAAAGAGAAAAAACAACTGCAAAATAAGGATGACCGGGATAAAGAATTTTACACCTCGGCGCCTACGCGTCTGCATCCGTTTTCACTTCCTTTGACTCCCATAAATACACCTTAAATTCTTGAGCGGTATATACTTCAGAAAGGATCCTCCCATCCAATGTAGGCAGCGCATGAAGGATTGTCTCCCTAAAGCTACGTAAGGGAGTGATTTCTCCATTCTCCGGATTAATTGTTACCCCTTGATAATATCCTTTCTCTCCGTACACACAGTATATTTTACCATCAGCCCCCCAATAAGGCTCTATGTGTTCAAACTCAGACGCAGTCAGGGGTAGATTCCTTTCCCCATCCCAAATTACAAGTTGATTATGGCCCAATTTTGTCACAACATAGACCAGTTTATCCCCATCCGGCGACCAGGCGGGAGCTGTTTCGTCAGTAGCCCCTCCGGCCACTCTCCTTATGACCTTCCCGTTCAGATCAGCCAAGTATAAATCCGTATCCCCACGGGTGTTTACAACAACAGCGAAGCGGTCCCCTTTAGGCGACCAAGCCAGATCGATTGGGTTTGCCAACTCCAGTGGGAAGGGTTTAATTTTCCCACTGGCCATATTCAACCGGTATAATTGACGTTCGCCATCGGAGTCAGAGATAAACATGACCTCTTGACCATCAGGGGAGATATCATAAGCGATCACGGTCTGCTCTGTTAAGCGTCGGCATTCGCCCTCTTCCCACAGGTATAGATCAAAGAATTTACTCTGATGAGTGGAGAGGAAATACACCCTCTCATATTGATCAATTTTGGGA
>Ga0079223_10003194_pt1 | contig 10308 bp, 8 predicted proteins | sample Stecom2011_FD_75072 | JGI IMG/M metagenome (GOLD analysis project Ga0079223, IMG submission 75072) | Agricultural soil microbial communities from Utah to study Nitrogen management - Steer compost 2011 | ecosystem: Environmental > Terrestrial > Soil > Agricultural land | place: USA: Utah...
TATAGCCCTTATCGCTATTATCATTCGGGTTATCAGTGGAAGGAAACCTGTTTAAATTATTAAAACAAAATCCAAACTAAGGAAAGCTACTATTCAGGGGATAGTGGCTTTTCTTAGTTTGGGGAAGGAAAGTTCCAAATGTGACAGATTAGGAGAGTGGGTGAGGGGGAGAAATGGAAAAAGAGAAAGAGTTTTAGCGAGGTGAAAACAAGTAAAGTATAGTAAGTCTGTTGGATAAAATAAATAGCGCAAGCGAGAGCATTCGCTTACTTAGGTGTCGTTATTCTTCAATTTCTTCACAATGTAAGGTGATGATTTCTTCAATGGAAGTAGTATAATTTTTCGACAACCATTGCTGACGCATGGGGAATTGCTTAGGTAAATACTGAGATGCTAACTTGACTTTTTGGGAACCTAAAAGGTGATTGACCTTATCCACAGCACGCATTAAAGAATCATGCTTAGGGTTTTCTTCTGAAAATAAGGCTAACTGCTTTTCATTCTTATTTTTTATTTCATGGACAATAACACCGGCTTTTTTATAATGAATACCCGGTCTGTAAATAGCTTGAAGGCCTTGTATTGCTTTTTGATTAATTGCAAAAGAGGAGTTGCTGGGCGTATCTAAATGCAATAATAGTCGACGATAATATTGTGGCAAATCAGTTCTGAATTGATTAGACATGACAAAAACTTCTACCACTGCAGCAATAGATTCTTGTTTTCTTAATTTTTCTGAACACAACACCGCAAAGTTAGAAACCCGTTGAGATAAGTCAATATATTCCGTGATTAAAGTATCAAAAGATCGGGTTACGGCTATAGATTTTTTCTTAGTAACTTCTTCTAATTTTAAAATATCATGGCCTTGTAATTCCTTTTGTAAGCGACGACCGACTACAGTCATGTGTTTTTGAACCCATAGAGGATCCAATTGCGTGAAATCATAAGCTGTACGAACACCTAATTTTTTTAATCGTTTTTGATGTCGACTTCCAATTCCCCAAACATCTCCGATAGCTAACCATTTTAATGCTTTTATTCGTTTATCCTCTGAATCAATCACATAAGTACCTTTACAACGGTCTGGAAATTTTCTAGCAATTCTATTCGCTACTTTAGCTAAAGTTTTCGTCGGTGCAAAACCCACACAAGTTGGCATGCCTAAACCTTTTAAAAGCTTGCGATAAATACCTTCTCCTATAGCCTCAAAAGTCGTATTCAATGGCGTGGAGAAATGCAAGAAGGCTTCGTCAATACTATAAATTTCAATATCTGGCGTAAAGTCAGTTAACAGCGTCATCACTCGACTACTCATATCACCATACAAAGCGTAATTAGAAGAAAAAACCTGAATATTATGAGCTTCTATAATAGCCTTATGCGTATGGAAAGGTGCGCCCATCGGAATGAATGGTTTAGCTTCGTCACTACGCGCAATTACACATCCATCATTGTTACTCAACACGACTATAGGTTGATTTCTCAAAGATGGATTAAACACTCGTTCACAAGAAGCATAAAAATTATTGCAATCCACTAAAGCATACATAGGATTAAAATTGTTTAATCACATTTGTTACTATCCCCCAAATAATGAATTCATTACTTTCGGTAACTATAATAGGTTTATAGTTTTTATTTTCCGCAATCAAAAGGATTCGCTTTTGTTCCATTTTAATGCGTTTAATGGTGAATTCACCATCAATAAAACAAACTGCTATTTTATTATCTTGAGGTTCTAAACTACGGTCCACTACTACGATATCTCCTTCTGTAATTCCAGCATCATGCATAGAATCGCCTTTAACTCTTGCAAAAAAAGTGGTCGCAGGATTCTTAATTAACAAACTATTTAAATCAATAGTTGCATCGCCTAAATCTTCAGCAGGAGAAGGGAATCCGCAAGCTATTCCTTGATCAATATAAGGAAAGTCTTGATTTAAACTAGTGAAATCAATCGATATAAAAGTAAGTGTTGTTTTTTCTTCAGTGAGCATAATACAAAAGTACAAGAAGTTTTATTTAGAACGCATTGGACGCTATTAAAGATTATAAGTTATGAAAAACTCAGGAAGAAGTCACTATTAGGACGCTTTCATTTGGATAGAATAAGGTAGAAGCATTGCCACTTCCACTTAAAAGCTATAAATTCGCATCATGCAAACGATGTCTTATAAGAACATTAATAGATTGGCCCTTCCTGCTATTGCTTCAGGTATTGTGGAGTCTGTGTTATCCTTAACAGATATGTTGGTCGTTGGGCGTGTTACTTTAGATACGGTTGAGTCTGTAGCTGCTGTAGGTTTAGTTGGCACTATTTTATCTAGTTTTGTTTGGGTGTTTGCGCAATCTCAAAATGCTTTATCGACCATTATCAGTCAGTACTTAGGTGCTGGAAAATTAAAAAGAACATTTTCTTTAATTCCACAAGCTTTAGCTCTGAATTTTATGATCGGACTAGTCATTTGTTTCATTGGGTGGAGATATGTGCATCTTATTTTAGGTTGGTTCAATGCCGAGGATGATTTATTAAATTACGCGGCTTCTTATTGGCGAATTCGGATTTTAGGTTTTCCCTTAACCTTGCTGTCTTTTATTTTATTCGGTGCATTTAGAGGTGTTCAGAATACTTATTGGGCTTTTATCTGTAGTCTAACAGGTGCTATTACCAATGCGATACTGACTATTATTTTAGTTCATGGTTGGGGAGATAAGATTTCGGCTATGCACATAGATGGTGCTGGTTGGGCATCATTGACTGCTCAGTCTGTGATTTTAATTATGGCGGTTTACTTTTATATTTTCAAATCTCCTTTAAAGATCAGTTGGTATTGGCGACCTCATCCGGAGTTGAAGCGGTTTTTACATTTGAGTTTTGATTTTATTTTGAGAACGGCCAGTTTGAATTTAGCAATGTATATTGCGAATAGCTTGGCGACCTCTTTAGGTCCAAGATTCATTGCGAGCCATGTATTAATTATGAACCTTTGGATGTTTTTCGCTTTCTTTTTAGATGGATATGCACATGCAGGAAATGCGATGAGTGGGAAAATGTTAGGGGAAAGAAATTATGCAGGAATTATGGAGTTGAGTAGGAAAGTGAGTAAGGCGTCTGTTTTATTAGCTGTGGGCATTATCGTATTGTGTGGTATTTTTTACCCATGGATTCCTATGTTATTTACATCTGAACAAACGTTGATTGATACTTTTTATCAATTTTTCTGGTTAGCGATCTTAATTCAACCCATTAATGCCTTAGCTTTCGCCTATGATGGCATTTACAAGGGCTTAGGAGAAGCAAAAGTCTTGAGAAACAACATTGCTATAGCCACTTTTTTAGGATTCATTCCTGCGGCTTATTTGTTGTTTTATTTAGGTGCTGGTATGTATGCGATTTGGGCTGGATTTTATATTTGGATGTCGATAAGAAGCTTTCCTTTAAAGCGACGTTTAGAGAAAAAATATGGTATGAAAGGGTAGTGTGAGATTTTGCGATTTATTTTATACCCTGTATTCACACTATTAGTTCGAAACTCAATATAGTTATTCCCTATATTGTCCTTCTAATAGTCTTTCGTATTACCTAAGAGTATTTATTAATTCAAATAACATTTCGCCACAGCGTGGCAGTATATAATAACCTAAGGCAACGCCTTAGGTTAAAGCCAAGTCCGTTGCGCTCTGAAAGAGCAACATATATAATACACCAATTTACCCAGCCCAATCTCAACTCAACAACCAAAAAAGAGGCTATCCAATAAAGGATAGCCTCTTAATCATTTAGAAATATAGATTGCATAAGCCGGATTCTGTAACTCACAATAAATTGCAAGCATGATCATTTATCTCGACTTAACATCACTGTTAAGCTCAATCTGCCTACCCATAAGCATCAGACGAGCAATCTTCAAGCGCTTACTTATATGGCATTTCAGCATACAAGGCTTGCCCGCCACCCCTATTACTAGGAGCAGCCGTGCGCTCTTACCGCACATTTTCACCCTTACTCTTCTCGAAAGAAAAGCGGTTATTTTCTGTGGCGCTAGCTGTTCTTGAATAAATTCAAGACCCACCCGTTAGGTGGTGTATTGCTCTATGCTGTCCGGACTTTCCTCTACTGCTCAAGGCAATAGCGATCATCTTCATCTATATTTCAAACAACTTATCTATTAACTATGAATAGCATTTAAAACTAAAGGTTTAATATCCTCCAATTTAACACGTTCTTGTTCCATAGAATCTCTATGACGAACGGTAACGGTACCATCTTCTTTAGTTTGATGATCAATTGTTACGCAGAAAGGAGTACCCAAAGCATCCATTCTTCTATATCTTCTTCCTATAGTGTCTTTTTCTTCATAGAAACATTTGAAATCTAACTTGCAACTGTCAAATAATTCTTTTGCAATTTCTGGTAAACCATCTTTACGCGTCAAAGGCAAAACTGCTAGTTTTATAGGAGCTACTTTTGGTGAAAATCTCAAAACAGATCTACTGTCTTCACGCTTTTCTGTGCTTAAATCTTCTTCTTCAAAAGCCTCACTTAAAATCATTAATATGGCGCGGTCCAATCCTACAGAAGTTTCTAATACATATGGTATATAGTTCCCGTAAGGTTTTCCATTCTCATCTAAAGTGTGATCGTAATATTGTTGTTTCTTTCGACTATGTTCTTGATGATTTTTTAAATCAAAATCAGTTCTGGAGTGAATACCTTCTAATTCTCTAAAACCCATTGGAAATTCATATTCAATGTCACAAGCCATATCTGCATAGTGAGATAATTGAACATGATCATGAAATCTTAATTTTTCAGCAGGAATTCCTAAAGATATATGCCAATTTAATCGCTGCTCTTTCCAGTATTCATACCATTTTTTCTGAGTACCAGGACGAATAAAGTATTGCATTTCCATTTGTTCGAACTCGCGCATTCTAAAAACAAATCCTCTTGCTACAATTTCATTTCTAAACGCCTTTCCTATTTGAGCAATTCCAAAAGGAATTTGCAAACGACTTGTTTTTTGAACATTCAAAAAATTCACAAAAATTCCTTGTGCAGTTTCTGGACGTAAGTATATTTCACTTGATTCATCAGCTACACTTCCTACTTTTGTAGAAAACATTAGGTTAAATTGACGAATCTCAGTCCAATTCGCTGTTTTACTTACAGGACATTTAATATTATGCTCTTGAATTAATGCACTTAATTCTTCAAATTTCTCCTCCCCTAAAAGTGCTTCCATTTTTATTAATAAAGCTTCTTTTTCTTCATCTTCTAAGGATTCTGCATAATCTTCAATCAAATGATCAACACGATAGCGTTTCTTAGAATCCAAGTTATCTATCATTGGATCATTAAAACTATCTACGTGACCACTCGCTTTCCAAACTTTTGGATGCATAAAAATCGAAGCGTCAAGGCCAACAATGTCCTCATGAAATTGAGTCATGTATTTCCACCAAAGATCTTTTAAGTTTTTCTTTAGTTCTACTCCCCAAGGGCCGTAATCATATACAGCGCTTAGTCCATCGTATATTTCACTGGAAGGAAAAATAAACCCATATTCTTTCGCATGGGAAATGATTGCTTGTAAAGTGTTATCTTGTGCCATAATTGAATGCAAATATAAGCTATTAAAATAGAAATATTCTTGTGCTTGTTAAACTTTATGCATCCCATTCATGTTTAATGTATTATAAATAAATTTTCACACTATGAAAAAACTATTATTTGCTTTATCAGCAGTCGCAATAATGACATTCGGCAGCTGTACAAAAGGAGATGGGATTAATATTTTTACAATTCAAGATGATATCGAATTAGGAAGACAAACTAAACAACAAATAGAGTCTGACCCTGCAACTTTTCCAATCTTAAACCCTGCACAATATCCTCAACAATATACCTTTATTAGAGGAATAGTTCAGGATGTACTAGACCAAGGAGAAGTAAAATATAAAGATGAATTTGACTGGGAGATTCATATCATTGATTCAGATGTAAAAAATGCATTCTGTACACCAGGTGGATATATGTATGTTTATACTGGTTTAATTAAATACTTGGATTCTGTGTCTTCTTTAGCAGGAGTCATTGGACATGAAATGGCACATGCTGATAAACGACATAGCACAAAATTGTTAACGCAAAAATATGGCGTACAAACTCTATTAGATGTTGTTTTAGGAAAAAATCAAAACTTACTAACACAAATAGGAGCTGAACTTATCTCCCTTAGATTTGGTAGAAAGGAAGAATCACAAGCAGATGAATATTCTGTTATTTATTTATGCCCGACAAAATATAAGGCTGATGGAGCAGCTGACTTCTTCGATAAAATCAACGACGAATCGAGTAGTAATATACCAGAATTCTTAAGTACGCATCCTAATCCAGAGAATAGAGTAGAAAACATACGAGGTAAAGCTACTGAATTAGACTGCAATACAACTATATCAAAAAACGACGATTTTACTACCTATCAAGCATTTAAAAATAGCTTACCTTAGTAAAAGATCTTAAGTTTTTTATTTTATCATAATAGAAAGGGTATTGTGAATATAATACCCTTTCTATGCTTTTGTTATCCAATAACTATGAATGTAATTTAGCTTTCTTCATTTCCATTATAATTTATTTTTTTCAACAAATTATAAATTTCACTTTGATTTTGAAGCGCACTTTTATAAACACTTGTTTTAGCTTCTAAACACTTATAGTATTTTTCTTTGTAATCTATAGAAGAAGTTTTCTTTTTATAGAAATTGCCCTCTCCTAAGATGAGCCAATTTAAATCTACCTCATCGAAAGCACGACCGATATCTTCAATAATTTGACAGCTCGGTGAAGCTTGTGCAGTATTAAACAATCGGTAAATTTTTTGAGGTGACTTATAACCTAATTGCTCCGCGAATTGCGGAATATTAAGTCTATAAACGTCCATGATTTCTTGTATTCTGGTGACAATAGGTGTTAACATAAGCTTGATAATTAGGGTCAACAATATGTTATAATATATACAAACTTATTAAATAAATCCAACTATATTGTATCTACATCAATTATTTTTAATAATTATTAACTTAAAATAATTAGACAAAAAAATAAGCCATGACGAAAATTAAATATTTTAGTCATAGCTTATTCATTATCAAGGCAATACTTATGCTACTTCTTGATTTGAAGTTGCAATAGCATAAGAAGAAATTATTGGTCGCTCCTGACCATTAAAATGAATTATCATTAAATCTTCTTTAGGAATAATTAAATATTCATCCAACCAAGACTTAACACAGAAATCAACAGAAAACATTGCAAACCTGTATTGATTGTGATTTAACTTCAATTCCTCTACAATTTCAAAATGAGGTTTACGATCCAATTCAATTTCGAATAAGTTCTGTGGTTTTAAATTACTATAAGTATAATAGTCTAAATAAGCTAATTGAAGCAATACCTTATCCTCAGGAAACTTTATTTTAATAAAGTCAATCAAAGCTGTATAGACATTGTTCAAACTGTGTTTATGGTATTTATGTCGCTCTCCGAAAAATATAGCTAAGTCTTTAAAGAAATCAAAAATACTATATGTTTTACTAACATACCTTAAGCTGTTTAAAGCTCGCTGTTTGTTCCAATAAATCTCTAAACCTCGCTCTACCATTCTTGCCAAAGCTAATTCTTCTTCCGACATGAAGTCACTTTTAATCACTTCATAAGGCGGCATAGGGTCAAACACATAACCATAATCCATGTATTTATCACGAAGTGGCGTACCTTTTAAAAACTTCAAAAAGCCTAATTGTAATTCTGGTGGATAAAGTAGAAAAGTTTCCTCAAAACTCTGCTTCAACATGCTATAATCCTCTAAAGGCAACCCTACAATAAGATCTAAATGCATGGTAACACGATCTTTGATTTGATTTATAACATCACTTGTTTTAGTAAAGTTTTGACGACGACCTACTTCTCTATTACTTTCCTGATTTATTGTTTGAATACCTATTTCAAATCTAAATAACCCTGGAGGAACGTGTTCATTGATATATTCGATAATGTCTTTATGCACAATATCTGCTGTAATCTCAAACTGAAAAACGTTTCCTGGACGATGATTTTCTAATATAAAACCAAATAAATCAATCGTAAAGTCCTTTTTAATATTAAATGTTCTATCGAGGAATTTAATTGTTCTCCCATGATCCATCAGATACTTTAGATTGCTCTTAATCGTATCCATAGGAAGATAGCGCACTTTATTATCTAAGCTTGCTAAACAAAACTCACATTTATAAGGACATCCGCGACTAGTTTCTATATAACTTACTTTATTATATAGCTCTTCAGGATTGTCGTATTGATAAGGGTTTCTGTTGCCTAATAACTCGACATTAAAATCAACACTTTGTTTATTATAATGTACTTCATCCTTTTCATTTTTAGAAATGAGGTTAGGTACATTCTCTATATTTGGATAATCATCCATTAAAGTTGCAAATGGTATTTCGCCTTCACCCGTTATGATGAAATCAATAGCATCTTGAGCAATGACATTTTCCCATTCGTAACTCACTTCAGGACCCCCTAATAATATTTTCACATGAGGATGTTTTGCTTTAATAGCTGCTGCAGCTGCTAGTGTTTCAGTAATATTCCAAATATAACAGCTAAAACAAACCAAATCATAGGCACCACACTTTTCGGCAATTTCATCTAAAGATGTTTTAATGGTAAACTCGTGCCAATCTAAACCCCCTTTTTCATGGTTAAAATCATATAAAATTCGAATCGCTAAATTCAAATGAATGTATTTAGAATTCAAAGTACTTAATAATATTTTTGGTTTTTGATTTTCCATCATAGTTTGCAAAATTACCTATTTATAATAGATTTATCTCCAGAGAAAATTAAATTCAATGGATGAAAGAAGCTTTGTTGCATAGTTTAATGTGTATAATTTAAGTCCCTTCATGTATTTTTTTAAAGCTTATTTTTTTAAAGCTTAAATACATCTGCTAACAAATCATAAGAATGCAGTCTTGCAGTATGCTCTGTCATCATGTCTTGAATCATAAATTCATCAACTGATAAATCTTTCTGAAGTTGCAAAAGCTGTTCTTGCACACTTTCGGGAGTGCCTGTAATAAATCTTGGAGGAATTCCAGAACCAGGCACATATTTTTCAGCTTTAGGTAATCCTCCTAACATTTGTATAGCGTCGTCAGGAGATGGTAAGGCTGCATCAATAATTCCTTTAGCAAGATTATTATACATCACATTTACAGGTGCAATTTGCCTTTGTGCCTCAACTTCAGTATCTGCACAAACAACATGAACAGATAATATGACCTCAGGTGATTTTATTCCTGTTTTTCCGTTTGAAGGTTCAAAGTTTGCACGATAAGCTTCAATAATATCTTTTGTACCTGCTTGATTAATAAATCCTGCAAAAACATATCTTAAACCCAACGTTGCTGCTGCCGAAGCACTCCAACCGCTTGAACCCAAAAGATGAAGTTCCGGCAAACTATCAATAGTATGAATTGGTGTTTTACTAAAAGGGTGATCTGCAGCAAAACTATTGTCCAGCCAAGAAACCAATTCTAAAATTTGTTGATTAGAATCACTCTGAAACTTTTTGGACTTATCTTGTTGTAATGCAAAATCAATAATAGGTCCTGTCGTTGCTCTTCCAGCTCCCAGATCTATACGACCTGGATATAGTTCATTAAGCGTACAAAAAACCTCTGCAACTTTAAATGGGCTGTAATGATTGAGTAATACTGAACCTGAACCTACTTTTATTGATTTTGTGTTTGCAGCAATGGCTGCAATTAATACTTCTGGCGCACGACCTGCAATAAATCCCGAACCATGATGCTCTGCAACCCATATTCTTTTAAAACCCAATTCCTCTATGTGTTGAGCAATTTCTATACTATTCATTAAAGCATCATGCCTTGTTTTTCCTGGTGCTACAGTTCCAAGATCCACAATGGATAATTTTATATTATTTACCATATATTTTTATATTTTCTCTCAGATTATTGAGGATTTATGAATTTATATTTTAGGTTTTAGGATTTAGATAAAACATGCATTATTAAACACCTAAATTAGACAATATTCTCCAAGAATATAACAAATTTTCTTTGAGGAAATTTAAAGAAGGTATTAGTTTCAAGGCTATGGGTATTTCTATTTTCCCATCAAATATCTTAATAATAACTTGATTCTAATTGCAAAAAAAACAATATTTACTATTTTATAGACTATTGCTTTATTATCCTGCTAATTATACA
>Ga0079223_10003195_pt1 | contig 10307 bp, 8 predicted proteins | sample Stecom2011_FD_75072 | JGI IMG/M metagenome (GOLD analysis project Ga0079223, IMG submission 75072) | Agricultural soil microbial communities from Utah to study Nitrogen management - Steer compost 2011 | ecosystem: Environmental > Terrestrial > Soil > Agricultural land | place: USA: Utah...
GCCCTCGTCGGCCTCGACATCGGCGTGTTCATGGGCGGCATCGTCGTCGTCGAGTCGGTGTTCGGCTGGCCGGGCATCGGCCAGATGATCTGGCAGGCGATCCAGCTCGTCGACATCCCCGTGATCATGGGCGGCGTCCTGATCACGGCGCTCTTCGTCGTCGTCGGCAACCTCGTCGCCGACCTCGTCTACCCGGCCCTCGACCCACGGATCCGCTACCAGTAGGCGACCACCCCGGCGCGCCGCGCCGGGTGCATCGCGAGCGCGACGACCGCGCCAGGAGGAAGGCACGATGGAAACGGCAACCAAGGCGAACCCCAAGTCACTCGGCCGGAGGCTCGGCGCGGTCACGCGCCTCGCCGCGGCGCTCCTCGTCGTCACGCTGGGGGCGGCGGCCACCGCGCAGCAGGGCGGCAGGGCCGTCGTCTCGTTCCAGGTCGACGTCAGCACCCTCGACCCGGCGATCGGCTACGACTGGCAGAACTGGTCGATCATCAAGTCGATGTTCGACGGCCTTATGGACTACGAGCCCGGCACGACGAACCTCAAGCCGCACCTGGCCGAGAGCTACACGGTCTCCGACGACGGCCTGACCTACACGTTCACGCTGCGCGAGGGCGTGAAGTTCCACAACGGCCGCGAGCTCGTCGCCGAGGACGTGAAGTACTCGCTCGAGCGCGTGCTCGACCCCGCGACGCAGAGCCCGGGCCAGGGCTTCTACCTCAGCATCGCGGGCGCCCAGGAGTTCATCGACGGGCAGGCCGACGAGGTGGTCGGCATCCGCGTGGTCGACGACCGCACCATCGAGTTCACCACCTTGGAGCCCGACGCCGCGTTCCTCCACAAGCTCGGCCTGAACTTCGCGCACGTCGTCCCGCGGGAGGCCGTCGAGGCCGCCGGCGGCGACTTCGGCCACCAGCCGGTAGGCACGGGCGGGTTCAAGCTGCGCGAGTGGGTGCTCGGCCAGCGCCTCGTCCTCGAGCGCAACCCCGACTACTTCGAGGCGGGCGTCCCCTACCTCGACGAGCTCGTCTTCGAGATCGGCGTCGACCCGAACGTCGCGTTCCTCAGGCTGCAGCGGGCCGAGGTCGACGTCCTCGGCGACGGCATCCCCAGCGCCCGCTTCACCGAGGTGATGGCCGACCCGGTCCTCTCGCAGCAGGTCGCGATGGGCGAGCAGATGCAGACCGGCTACGTGACGATCAACGTCACGACGCCGCCGTTCGACGACGTCCGCGTGCGCCAGGCCCTCAACATGGCGATCAACAAGGACCGCATCGTGCGCATCATCAACAACCGCGCGGTGCCGGCGAACCAGGTCCTGCCGCCGCTGTTCGAGGCCCACGACCCCGCGTACGAGGGCTACCCGTACGACCCGGAGCGCGCCCGCGAGCTGCTCGCCGAGGCGGGCTACCCGAACGGCTTCGACACCGTCCTCTACGCCTACAACGTCGCCCCGAACGACCGCATCGCCCAGGCGATCCAGGCCGACCTCGCCGAGATCGGCGTGAACGCCGAGCTGCGCACCCAGGCGCAGTCCACCGTGATCGAGGCGGGCGGCGCCGGCGAGGCCCCTCTGATCTGGTCGGGCGGCATGGCGTGGATCGCCGACTACCCCGACCCGAACAACTTCTACTGGCCGATCCTCGCGTGCGCCAGCAACATCCCCGGCGGGTGGAACTGGGCGCGCTACTGCCGCGAGGACCTCGAGGAGCGCGCCGCCGTGGCCGACACGCTCGCCCGCGCCGACCAGGCCGAGCAGCGCAACGAGGAGTGGCGCCAGATCTTCCTCGAGATCATGGAGGACGCGCCCTGGATCCCCATCTTCCACGAGCTGCAGGTCTCGATGCACTCCTCGCGCGTGACCGGCCCCGAGGGCATCTTCACGGACCCCATGCACATCCCGGTGCACTACGAGTACATCCGGATGGCTGAATGAGCGACGGCGGCTACCGGACGATCCACCACGCGCACCACCACTTCGGCTGGGACAACGCGCTGGAGCCGGTGCTGCGCGTGGGGCCGGGCGAGGTCCTCGAGCTCGAGACCGTCGACTCCTCGGGCGGGCAGCTCACCGAGGGCGCGACGGCGGCCGACGTCGCGCGGCTCGACTTCGGCAAGGTGAACCCGGTCACCGGCCCCGTCTTCGTCGACGGGGCCGAGCCAGGCGACGCCCTCGTCGTGGAGGTGCTCGACCTCGCCGAGTCGGGCTGGGGCTGGACCGGGATCATCCCCGGCTTCGGCCTGCTCGCCGAGGACTTCACCGAGCCGTGGCTGAACGTCTCGCGCTACGACGCCGGGCAGGTCGAGTTCCTGCCCGGCGTCAGGCTGCCCACGCGCCCGTTCCCCGGGACCATCGGCGTCGCGCTCGCCGAGCCGGGGCTGCACTCCGTCGTGCCGCCGCGCGCCCAGGGCGGGAACCTGGACGTCAGGGACCTCACGAGGGGCGCCAAGCTCTACCTGCCGGTGGCCGTGCCCGGCGCGCTGTTCTCGCTGGGCGACACCCACGCCGCGCAGGGCGACGGCGAGGTGTGCGGCACCGCCGTCGAAACGGCGATGAAGGTCAGGGTGCGCCTCGACCTCGTCAAGGGCGCGGGCTTCACGGCCCCGCGCTACGAGCTGCCGGCCGCGGCGGCCACCGAGCCGATGCCCAAGGGCTTCTACGCCACCACCGGCGTGGCGCCCGACCTGATGGACGCCACCAAGGACGCCATCCGCGCGATGATCGACCACCTGGGCAAGGAGTACGGCCTGGAGCCGGCCATGGCCTACGCGCTGTGCAGCGTGGCCGTGAACCTGCGGATCAGCGAGGTCGTGGACATGCCGAACTGGGTCGTGTCCGCCGTGCTGCCGCGGCACGTCTTCGTCTAGAGCGCCGCCGGCGTCCGCGCCCTACGTAGCGGACGCCCGAGCAGCGCGAGCAGGCGCCGCCGCGACCCGGCGACCGCAGCGCCCGGCCCCTCCGGCCGGGCGCTGTCTCATCCCGCCCTGAGCAGGAACGCCCCCAGGAGCCCCGCCGCCGCGATCAGGACGATCGGGTGGACGTCGAAGCGCACCGAGAGCACGAACGCCAGGACCGCGATCAGCCACAGCGGCCAGTTCGCCAGCCAGGTGGCGGGCGCCCCGAGGGCGCTGGGCGCGAACTGCCACACGACCAGCGCCAGCAGCGCGATCACGACCGGCCTCACGCCGCGCAGGAAGCCGGCGATCGCGGGCACGTCGCGGAAGCGCAGGTAGGCGGTGAGCAGCAGGACCATCGCGAGGATCGTGGGCGCCGTCAGGCCCACCAGGCTCACGGTGGCGCCGAGCGGGCCGGCGATCTTGTAGCCGACGTAGCCGGCCATCTTCGTCGCGATCGGGCCCGGCAGCGCGTTGCCGAGAGCGAAGGCGTCGAGGAACTCCTCCGGCGTCAGCCAGCCGTTGATCTCGACGACCTCCTCCTGGATGAGGGGGATCATCGAGGGGCCGCCGCCGAAGCCGAACAGCCCCACCTTGGTGAAGGCCCAGAAGAGCTTCAGCGTCTCGCCCAGCACCTCGCAGCGCCTCCTAGGCGCGCCCCGCCGGCGGCGCGCTCGGCCTCAGTTCAGGTCGTCCCGGTCGAGCAGGGCCTCGGCCTCGGCGTCGCCCGGCAGCGCGTCGAGGCGCGAGCGCAGCACGCCGCGCCGCTCCGGCGAGCGCACGGGCTGCTGCTCCAGGGGCTCGGTGAGGACGAGGAGGAGCTCGAAGTGGCCCCGGGCGTGGGTGCTGCGCATGACGTGCATGTCGAGGTCGAGGGAGTCCTCGATCGCCGGCGGCAGCGCCAGCACGGCCTCGCGGTCGCCCTTGAGGAGCGCCATCGCCACGTCCGACCGGCGCCTGCCCTCGCCGAAGCTCACGCGCACGCCGCGCGGCAGCGCCTGCTTGAGCACCTGCGCCTGGACCTCGAGCGCGCGGCGCTCCGGCCCTTTGGCTAGTCCCTGCCTGTCGGTATCGGCCCCGTCCATCAGTACGCCTTCGCGAACAGGACCTTGCGGGGGTAGCCGCTCGGCCTGCCGGTGTGGACGCAGACGGTGCCCTCGGCGCTGGGTCCCTCGAACGGGATGCAGCGGACGGTGGCCTTGGTGAGCTCCTGGATCTCCTTCTCGCTCTCGGGGTCGCCGCAGTAGGTGGCGTAGACGAAGCCGTGCTCGACCTTCTCGACGAGGTCGTCGAACGTCTCGGCGTGGAACGTGTGGGCGTCCCTGAACTCCTCGGCGCGGCGGTAGAGGGCGTCGTGGAACGCCGCCAGGCGCGCCGGCATGCCGGGGGCGACCTCGGCGAGGGGCACGGCCGCCTTCTCGCCGCTGAGGCGGTCGACGACCGTCGCGACGCCGGCCTCCAGGTCGCGCTGGCCCAGCTCGACGCGGAAGGGCACGCCCTTCTGCTCCCACTCGTTGAACTTGCGGCCCGGGGTGAGGCCCTCGCGGTCGTCGAGCTTCACGGCCACGTCGCGCTGCCTGAGCTCGGCGGCCAGCCTCCTCACCGCGTCCAGCACGGCCGCCTTCGCCTCGTCGTCGCCGGCGCGGTAGATCGGCACGAGCACGACCTGGTGGGGGGCGAGGCGCGGCGGCATCACCAGGCCCTTGTCGTCCCCGTGCGTCATGATCAGCGCGCCGATGAAGCGCGTCGAGAGGCCCCAGGAGGTCGTGTTGGCGTAGGCCTGCTGGTTGTTCACGTCGTTGAAGGTGATGTCGAAGGCGCGCGCGAAGTTCTCGCCCATGAAGTGGCTCGTGCCCGATTGGAGGGCCTTGCCGTCGCGCATCATCGCCTCGATCGTCAGCGTCATCTGGGCGCCGGCGAACCTCTCGCGCTCGGTCTTCTCCCCCATGAACACGGGCAGGGCGCCGAAGTCGCGCGCGAACGCGGCGTAGACCTCGACCATCTGCCGCGTCTCGGCCAGCGCCTCCTCGGGCGTGGCGTGCGCGGTGTGGCCCTCCTGCCACAGGAACTCCGTCGTGCGCAGGAACGGCCGCGTGCGCAGCTCCCAGCGCATGACGTTGCACCACTGGTTGTAGAGGAGCGGCAGGTCGCGGTAGCTCTTGACCCACTTGCTGTACAGCTCGCCGAACAGCGTCTCCGACGTCGGCCTGATGGCGTACGGCTCCTCGAGCTCCTTGCCGCCCGCGTGCGTGACGACGGCGAGCTCGGGGGCGAAGCCCTCGACGTGCTGGGCCTCGCGCTCGAAGTAGCTCATGGGGATCAGCAGCGGGAAGTAGAGGTTCTCGTGACCGGTCGCCTTGAACATCGCGTCGAGGTGACGCTGGATGTTCTCCCACAGCGCGTAGCCGTACGGCCTGAGGACGAAGCTGCCACGCACCGGGCTGAGGTCCACGAGCTCGGCGCGGTAGACGATGTCGTTGTACCAGCCTGGGAAGTCGTCTGCCTGGAGCGGCAAGGCGGGCGTCTTCGACATGTGGGTGACTCTACCAGCCGCGAGGGCACGGTCACGACGCAAACGTCCGCCAGGGTCGCCGGGAGCTCGGAGGGGTCGGGCCGGCTCGAGGCGCTCGGGGGCTAGGGCCCGCTCAGGGCGCCCTGGGCGGTCGCGCCCGCCCAGGGCGCGCGGGCCGGTCGACCCCGCCCGGCGCCCGTGGACCTCACGCCACCAGCACCGGCGCGGCCACGCGGCCGACGACCCGCTCGGTGACGTTGCCTGTCAGCTCCTCGAGCCGCCGGTTGTAGCGGTAGCTGCCCATCACGACGAGGTCGGCGCCCTCGCGCGCCGCCGCGCGCGCGATCGCGGCGTCGACGGCGCCGCGCTCGGGGAGGAGGTCGGCGGCGAGCCCCAGGTCTGCCAGGAAGGCGCGGGCGCGCGCGAGCATCGCCTCCGCCGGGCGGCCGCGCTCGGCCACGCTGACGACGGCCGGCCTGCCGCCGTGCGCCAGGGCGAGGTAGGCGGCGGCGAAGAGGGCGAGGTCGGCCCGCCCCCTGCCGTCGTAGGCGACGAGGGGACGCTCCGGCGGCACGCGCGCGCCGCGGGCGAGCAGCAGCGGCCGCGGCGAGCGGTGCATCAGCGTCCGCAGCCAGCCGGTCGGCCGGCCGCGGGGCCCTGCCACCACGACGACGCTGGCGTAGGCGGCGCGTCCCAGGATCGCCTGGACGGGCTCGCGGCGCGACATCGCGAGCTGGCCCTCGACGCCCGCCGCCGCGCAGCGGGCGGCGAACGCCTCACGCTCGGCCGCCGCCTCGGGCCTCGTAGGGTCGGCGCCGAGCTCAAGGGCCAGGAGGGGCGCGTGCTCGAGCGCGGCCAGCGCGAGGGCCGGCACGAGCGCGGCGTCCTCGTCCCCCTCCTCCATCACGACCAGGACCGAGTCGACGAGGTGGGACATCGCCTCCCTGACGTCCCGTCCTTCGGAGACGGCGGCCTTGAGCCTCGCGGTCTCGCCCGCGAGGTCGAACCGGGCGCGGAACCCGCCGGCGAGCAGCGGGCTCTCGATCCGCCAGCCGTACTCCTGCTCGAGCCGGCCGCGGTGGTCGGAGAGGAAGAGGTACAGGTCGGTGACGGTGCGCCCCTCGAAGCGGCTCAGCAGGTCGTGCTCGCGGATCGCCTCCGCCACCGGCAGGTAGACGGCGTCGTACCAGTGCGCCACCGCCTCGTCCCACGACACGGGCCGGTCCTCGTCGATGCCCATGAAGTACTGGTGCACGCGGATGTGCTCGAGGAGCGAGGGGTAGCGCAGCGGCTCGGTCAGCCGCAGGTCGGCGCCGGGCCTGAGCTGGTCGATGCCGGTCTCGTCGAGGAACGCGGCGTAGCTGCTCGCCAGCGCGATCGCCTCGGCGTCGGCGTCGGGGCCCAGCGGCACGCGGCTGTAGACCGGGGTGACGTAGGCGTTGATCGTGCGGGCGCCGAGCTGCCGCGCGACCGAGACGCGGTGGTTGCCGTCCTTGACGAAGTAGGCGTCGCCGATGCGGTAGAGCTCGACGGGCGGCACGCCCTCGAGGCCGGTCATCGCCAGGCGCACGCCGACCCACCGCCCCCTGTCCTCGTCGACGAGCGGGAGGAACTCGCGCGTGAAGTCCTGGTAGCGGCCGACCGAGCCGACGATCGCGTCCAGGGGCACGTCCTGCAGGGTGGCGCCGTGGCCCTCGACGGCCCGCAGGCCGCGCCTCACCTCCTCGTAGGACAGGAGGCGGTCGTCGGTGGCGCCCAGGAGCCGCCCGAGGACCGTGCGCAGCGCCGCCCGTCGCCGCGCGCGGTGGAAGTCGTGGGCCGCGGAGGCGTGCGTCTCGGAGCCGTCCGCCATGGCGCACATGGTCTCACACGCGGTGGCGGCCGTGACGAGACGGGGGTAGGTTGCCCCCATGGCGCCGCGCCCTGAGCGGCGCGGGAGGAACATGCGCGTAGAGGTCTTCTCCGACATCGCCTGCCCCTGGTGCTACATCGGCAAGACGCGCTTCGAGCGCGCGCTCGCTGAGTACGAGCACGCCGCCGAGGTCGAGGTCGTGTGGCGCTCGTTCCAGCTGGACCCCGACGCCCCGGCCGAGTCGCCCGGGCTCACGGTCGACCACCTCGCCGCGAAGTACGGGGTGTCACGCGAGCGGGCCCTGGCGATGATGGACACCGCCACGCGGGCCGCCGCGTCCGACGGGCTCGAGTTCCGCCTCGACCGGGCCGTGGCGGCGAACACCTTCGACGCGCACCGCGTCGCGCACCTGGCCGTCGCGCGCGGCCTGGGCCCGAGGGTCATGGAGCGCCTGATGCGCGCCTACCAGTCCGACGGCGAGAACGTCGCCGACCCCGACACGCTCGTGCGCCTCGCCGCCGAGGCGGGCCTGCCGGAGGACGACGTACGCGCGGTCCTCGCCTCGGACGCCTACGCCGACGCCGTCCACACCGACCAGAGGCTCGCCCGCGCCTACGGCGTCACCGGCGTGCCGTTCTTCGTCTTCGACGCCGCCCACGCGGTGTCGGGCGCCCAGCCGACGGAGCTGTTCCTCGCCGCCCTGCGGCAGCTCGGCCCACAAGGGTCCGGGACGAAGGCGGCGGTGGCGCCCGGCTGACCGGTCCGGGAGGGCCGCGAAGTCGCCTTTGCTATACTCCGGCCGACATGGCGCCGCGGATGATGCAGCCACGCCCCGTGACGGTCTGAGCCGAACGCTCAGCACCTCACGGGCGCCGTGCACCAAGCCGGCGCCCTTCTTCTTGCCGCGAGATGGCGACGGCCCACCCAGCTAAGGAGCCCCATGGTGGACGAAGGCACGCCCCAGAACCGCATCGTTCTCGACAAGCCGGAGGACGCCGTGGCCACCGCCCCGGCAGACGGGGAGGCGGTCGAGAGCGCCCCCGAGCCGGAGCCCGAAGCGCGGGCGAGCGAGCGCGGCGCGTTCTACGCGACGACCCCGATCTTCTACGTCAACGCCGCGCCGCACCTCGGGCACGCCTACACGACGATCCTCGTCGACGTCGTCACCCGCTTCCACAGGCTCAGGGGCGACGACACCTTCTTCCTCACCGGCACCGACGAGCACGGCGAGAACATCCAGAAGGCCGCGGCGGCGCACGGGAAGTCGCCGCAGGAGTACGCCGACGAGGTCTCGGCCCTGTTCCGCACGACCTGGGACCGGCTCGGCATCCGCTACGACGACTTCATCCGCACGACAGAGGAGCGCCACAAGCAGGTCGTCACCGCGGTCCTGCAGAAGGTCTACGACTCCGGTGACATCGTCTACGGCGAGTACTCCGGCCTCTACTGCGTCAGGTGCGAGCGGTTCTACACGGAGAAGGAGCTCGTCGACGGCAAGTGCCCCCAGCACGAGATCGAGCCCGAGCACCGGACCGAGGCGAACTACTTCTTCAAGATGGAGAAGTACCGCGACTGGTGGCGCGAGACGCTCACGGCGAACCCCGACCTGATCCGCCCGGAGCGCTACCGCAACGAGGTCCTCGCGATGCTGCGCGAGCCGATCGGCGACCTCTCGATCAGCCGCCCGCGCAGCCGCGTGCCGTGGGGCATCCCGCTGCCGTGGGACGAGGACCACGTGGCGTACGTGTGGTTCGACGCGCTCATCAACTACTACTCGGTGCTGGTCGCGCGCGGCGCCGTCGAGCGCTACTGGCCGCACGTGCAGCACTTCATCGGCAAGGACATCCTCAAGCCGCACGGCCTGTTCTGGCCGATCATGCTCCAGGCCGCCGGCATCCCCCTCTACCGGCACCTGAACGTCCACGGCTACTGGCTCGTCGACGACCGCAAGATGAGCAAGTCGCTGGGCAACGTGATCCGTCCGCTCGAGATGGTCAAGCGCTACGGCAACGACGCCTTCCGCTACTTCCTCGTGCGCGACATGAGCTTCGGCCTGGACGCCAGCTTCTCCGAGGTCGCGATCGCCGAGCGCGTGAACTCCGACCTCGCCAACGACCTCGGCAACCTCCTCAACCGCACGCTCGGCATGCTCCAGCGCTACCGGGACGGCGTCGTGCCCGCCGCCGTCGACATGGAGGAGGTCGACGTCGAGCTCAGGCAAGCGTTCACGGACCTGCCGGCGCTGATGGCGCGTCACTTCGACGAGCTGCACTTCGACAGGGCCGTGGAGGCCGTGATGGAGGCGGTCCGCAAGGCGAACAAGTACATCGCCGACGTGAGGCCGTGGGAGCTGGCGAAGGACGAAGCGCAGGCCGCGCGCCTCGACACGGTCCTGAACACGCTCCTGGAGGCGCTGCGCGTGGCCAGCATCCTCCTCGACCCCATCATCCCGGGCAAGGCCCACGAGCTGCGCAAGCAGCTGGGGATCCGGAACGCGCCCTTCGACCTCGCGAACGCCGGGCAGTGGGGCCTGATCCCGCCGGGCACGCGCACGGCGCCGGGCGAGCCGCTGTTCCCGAAGGTCGACCTCGAGGCGCTGCAGCGCGAGATCGAGGAGTCCCGGGCCGAGCCCGAGCCCTCCGCGCCGGAGCCCGCGCCCCTGACGCACAAGGAGCCCATCACGATCGACGACTTCGCGAAGCTGGAGCTCCGCGTCGTCACGGTCGAGAAGGCCGAGCCGCACCCGAACGCCGACAAGCTCCTGGTGCTCACCGTCAGCATGGGCGGCGAGACCCGCACCGTCGTGTCGGGCATCAAGGCGCACTACGCGCCCGACGAGCTCGTCGGCCGGAAGCTCGTGCTCGTCACGAACCTGCAGCCCGTCAAGCTGCGCGGCGTCGAGAGCCAGGGGATGATCCTCGCCGCCGAGGACGCGTCCGGCCAGCTCAGCCTGGTGACGCTCGACAAGGACCTGGACGCGGGCTCCGAGGTGCGCTGAGGCGGGCCTCCGCGCGCCGGCGCGCCCGGCGGGCGGCGTCCGCGCCC
>Ga0079223_10003196_pt1 | contig 10306 bp, 12 predicted proteins | sample Stecom2011_FD_75072 | JGI IMG/M metagenome (GOLD analysis project Ga0079223, IMG submission 75072) | Agricultural soil microbial communities from Utah to study Nitrogen management - Steer compost 2011 | ecosystem: Environmental > Terrestrial > Soil > Agricultural land | place: USA: Utah...
CCCTCGACGATCACCTGCCAGTGCTGGATGGCCTCGCGCGGACGGCCCGCCTCGAAGGCGACGATGCCCAGCAGGCCGCGGCTGGTCATTTCACCCGGATCGGCCTTCAGCGCCTCGTCGGTCAGGCCCTGGATCTGTTCGTCGAACTGCTGACCGTTGGCGAAGTACAGGGCCTGCGCCCACTGGCCGAGCAGCGACGGATCGCGCCCAGCCAGCGCCACGGTGCGCTCGAAGGCCCGGGCGGCGTCGCCCGGGCGCTCCATGGCCATGTAGCCGCGGGCCAGGAAGTACCAGCCTTCCACCCCGTCGGGCTGCGCCTTCACCACCTGCTCCAGACGCGCCACCATCTCCTCCATGGAGGCCGGCTGGTGGTCGAACTGGCGCGCCAGCTCCAGCTTGTCGCTGGCGCCCCAGTACAGGTACAGCGCCAGGCCCAGCACCGGCACCAGCACGGCGGCGGCGATGGGCACCGCGCGGCCCAGGTGGGCCTGGCGCCGCACGTCACCTTCGGTGTCCGTCAGCAGCTCGCGGGCGGCCTCGGCCTTGCCGGCGGCCAGCTGTTCGTCGCTCAGGGTGCCGGCACCGTGCTGGGTTTCCAGTTCGCGCACCCGCTCTTCGTAGAGCGCCACGTTGAGGGCGGTACGGTCTTCCTCGGTCTGGGCGCGCTGACCGTGCAGCACCGGCACCAGGATGAACGCCAGGGCGGCCAGCAGCAGCAGGCCGGCGACAAGCCAGAGATCGATCATGGGTCTTTCTTATCCAGCAATTGGGAAAGGCGCTCCTGCTCCTCGGCGGACAGCAGGGCATTGTGCGGGGCGTTCTCGACCCGGCGACGGCGGACCACGATGACCGCCAGGGTCAGCAGGCCACCGCCCAGCAGTACCCAGGGTCCGTACCAGAGCAGCAGGGTGCGCAGCTCCACCGGCGGCTTGTAGCGCACGAAGTCGCCGTAGCGATCGACCAGGTGTTCGACGATCTGGTCATCGCTGCGACCACTCTCCAGCATGCGGTGGATTTCCCGGCGCAGGTCCATGGCGATGGGCGCGTCGGAATCGGCGATGTTCTGGTTCTGGCACTTGGGGCAGCGCAGCTCGCTGGTCAGCTGGCGAAAGCGCTGGCGTTCGGCCTCGCTGCTGAACTCGTAGGTGTCGATGGCGGCCTGGGCGAAGCCGCCCAGGGCCAGGCTGCAGAACAGCACGGCAAGCAGTCGTTTCATTGCTCGAGCAGCTCCTGGTAGAGCGGCGCCAGCTGCTGGCGCCAGACGCGCTCGTCAATGGCGCCGACGTACTTGTGGCGGATGATGCCGTCCCTGTCGATCAGGAAGGTCTCCGGCGCGCCGTACACGCCCAGATCGAAGCCCAGCTCGCCGCGGGGGTCCTCGACGTTGAGGCGATAGGGATTGCCCAGCTCGTTGAGCCAGCGGCGCGCGGCGTCGCCGCTGTCCTTGTAGTTGATGCCGTAGACCGCCACGCCCTGCTCGGCCAGGCGATTGAGCATCTCGTGCTCGGCGCGGCAGGTCGGGCACCAGGTGGCCCAGACGTTGACCAGCGCCGGCTCGCCCGGCACGAAGTCGGCGGTGCCCAGGGTGCGCTCGGGATTCTCCAGCGACGGCAGGGAGAACGCCGGCAGCGGCTTGCCGATCATGGTGGTGCCGATGTCGCGGGGGTCCAGGAACAGGCCCTTGTAGAGGAAGCCGGCGACCACCAGGAAGATCGCCAGTGGAATCAGCAGCAGTGCGCGTCTCATGCCGGTTGTGCTCCAGAGATGCCCAGCGCCTCGCGGACGCGGGTCTTGACCTTGATGCGATAGCGGCGGTCGAGGGTGGACAGCAGGCCGCCGAAGGCCATCAGCAGGCCGCCCAGCCAGATCCAGCGCACGAAGGGCTTGACGTGCAGGCGCACGGCCCAGGCGCCATCCTCCAGCGGCTCGCCGAGGGCCACGTACAGGTCGCGGAACAGGCCCGGATCGATGCCGGCTTCGGTCATGGGCATCATCTGCACGGTGTACAGGCGCTTCTCCGGGTGCAGCACGGCGATCTGCCGGCCGTCCTGCAGCACGCGCACGGTGGCGCGGTCGGAGGTGTAGTTGGGGCCCTCATGGTGCTGGGCGCCCTCGAACACGAACTGGTAGCCGCCCAGCTCCTGCATGTCGCCCGGCGCCATGCGCAGGTCGCGCTCGGCATTGTGCTGGGTGGACAGCACGATGCCGACGGCGCACACGGCGATGCCCAGGTGGCCCAGCTGCATGCCCCAGTAGCTGCGGGTCATGCGCGTGATGCCCTTGAGCAGGCCGGTGTGACGGGTCTTGTCGAGCAGGTCGCGCACGCCGGTGAGCACCACCCAGAACGACAGCAGGCACACGGCCAGCACGGCCCACTGGAAGTCGTCGAGCAGCAGGCAGGCCACCCCGGCCAGCCCGGCGCTGAGGATCAGCACCGGGGTCAGCATGCCGGCCAGCCACTTGCCGGGGGTGTCCTTCCAGCGCACCAGCACGCCTACGCCCACCGCCACCATGAGGATGGCCATCAGCGGCAGGAACAGGGCGTTGAAGTAGGGCGGGCCGACCGACAGCTTGGCGCCGGTCAGGGCGTCAAGCAGCAGCGGATACAAAGTGCCCAGCAGGATCATCGCGCAGGCCACCACCAGGATCAGGTTGTTGGCCAGCAGCAGGGTTTCCCGCGACCAGAGGGCGAAGCCCACCTTGCTCTTGACCACCGGCGCACGCAGGGCGAACAGGGTCAGGGAGGCGCCCACCACGATGAGCAGGAAGGCCAGGATGAAGGTGCCACGCGCCGGGTCGGCGGCGAAGGCGTGCACCGAGGTCAGCACGCCGGAACGCACCAGGAAGGTGCCCAGCAGGCTGAGGGAGAAGGCGGCGATGGCCAGCAGCACGGTCCAGCTCTTGAACACGCCGCGCTTTTCGGTGACCGCCAGCGAGTGGATCAGCGCGGTGCCCACCAGCCAGGGCATGAAGGAGGCGTTCTCCACCGGGTCCCAGAACCACCAGCCGCCCCAGCCCAGCTCGTAGTAGGCCCACCAGGAGCCCAGCACGATGCCGACGCCCAGGCTGGCCCAGGCCACCAGGGTCCAGGGTCGCGACCAGCGCGCCCAGGCGGCGTCCAGGCGGCCGCCCAGCAGCGCGGCGACGGCGAAGGCGAAGGCCACCGAGAAGCCCACGTAGCCCATGTACAGCATCGGCGGGTGGACGATCAGGCCGAAGTCCTGCAGCAGCGGGTTGAGGTCGCGGCCGTCGGTCGGCGCCTGCGGCAGCAGGCGCTCGAAGGGGTTGGAGGTGACGATCAGGAACAGCAGGAAGCCGATGCTGATGATGCCCATCACCGCCAGTACGCGGGCGAGCATCTCCTCGGGCAGTTGACGGGACAGCATCGCCACGGCGAAGGTCCAGCCGCCGAGGATCATCGCCCACAGCAGCAGCGAGCCCTCGTGGGCGCCCCACACAGCGCTGAACTTGTAGTACCAGGGCAGCGCCGAGTTGGAGTTGTGCGCCACGTAGGCCACGGAGAAGTCGTCGACCATGAAGGCCCAGGTCAGGCAGGCGAACGACAGCAGCAGGAAGAAGAACTGGCCCGAGGCTGCCGGACGGGCAACGCCCATCCACAGGCGGTCGCCGCGCCAGGCGCCGATCAGCGGCAGCGTGGACTGCACCAGCGCCAGGCACAGGGCCAGGATCAGGGCCAGATGGCCGATTTCAGGGATCATTGCGCATTCTCCGCCTTCGCCTGGATGGCCTTGTCCATCGCCTGCGCGACTTCCGGCGGCATGTAGTTCTCGTCGTGCTTGGCCAGCACCTCGTCGGCGACCAGCACGCCGTCCGCGTTCAGGCGGCCCAGGGCGACGATGCCCTGCCCTTCACGGAACAGGTCGGGCAGGATGCCCCGGTAGCGCATGGCCACCTCGGCGGCTCCGTCATGCACCACGAACTCCACGTCCAGGGAATCGCCGGTGCGCTTGAGGGAGCCTTCCTTGACCATGCCGCCGGCGCGGATGCGCACGCCGTCCGGCACCTCGCCATTGGCGATCTGGGTCGGGGTGTAGAACAGGTTGATGTTCTGCTGCAGGGCCGAGAGGGCCAGGCCGACGGTCGCACCCACCCCGACGAGCAGGGCGAGGATGATGTACAGACGTTTCTTGCGGACCGGATTCACTTCATTTCCTCCCGGCGCAGACGGCGCGCCTCATCTTGCAGGTAACGCCGGCGTCCCAGCAGCGGCAGAGCGACATTAAGCAGCAGGACCACCAGGCCGGCGCCGTAGCTGGTCCACACGTAGACGCCATGGTTGCCCATGGCCAGGAATTCGGAGAAGGAGGCAAAGCTCACGGACGACCCTCCACCTGGGCGCGCAGCTCGGCCCTGACCCAGCTGGTGCGCGCTTCACGCTTGAGAATTTCCAGGCGCATGCGCATCAGCAGCACGGCGCCCAGGAAGCAGTAGAACCCGATGACCATCACCAGCAGCGGCAGCCACATCTCCGGCGGCATGGCCGGCTTCTCGGTGAGCCTGAAGGTGGCAGGCTGGTGCAGGGTGTTCCACCACTCCACCGAGTACTTGATGATCGGGATGTTGACCACGCCGACGATGGCCAGCACCGCGCAGGCCTTGGCGGCGCTGTCACGGTTGGTGATGGCGTTGCCCAGGGCGATGATGCCGAAGTACAGGAACAGCAGGATGAGCATGGCGGTCAGGCGCGCGTCCCACACCCACCAGGCGCCCCAGGTGGGCTTGCCCCACACCGCGCCGGTGAGCAGCGCCAGGAAGGTCATCCAGGCGCCGATGGGCGCGGCCTGCTGCAGCGCCACGTCGGCCAGCTTCATCTTCCACACCAGGCCGACCACGCCGGCCACCGCCAGCATCACGTAGATGGACTGGGCGAGGATGGCCGTGGGCACGTGCAGGTAGATGATCCGGAAGCTGTTGCCCTGCTGGTAGTCCTGCGGGGCGAAGGCCAGCCCCCAGACACTGCCCACCAGCAGCAGGACCACCGCGGCGCCGCTCAGCCAGGGCAGCCAGCGACCGCTGATTTCGTAGAACCACTTGGGCGAGCCCAGCTTGTGAAACCATGTCCAGTTCATTGCAACTCTCTTCGTTTCGCGGAGCCGGCATGCCGCTCCACTTGCCTTCAACCGGTCGAACCGGGGTGTGTGCCTATTCGCCGACGCTGATCTTCAGGCCCGCCGCGATGGCAAAGGGCGTGAGGGTCACCGCCAGGGCGGTCAGGGTGGCCAGCCACAACAGGTGGCCGGCCGTGGGCAGTCCTTGCAGGTCCGCCTGCAGCGCTCCGCTGCCGAGGATCAGCACCGGGATGTACAGGGGCAGGATCAGCAGCGCCAGCAGCAACCCGCCGCGCTTGAGGCCCACGGTCAGCGCCGCGCCCACGGCTCCCAGCAGGCTCAGCACCGGGGTGCCGAGCAGCAGCGAGAGCAGCAGCACCGGCAGGCAGCGCGGCGGCAGGCCGAGCATCAGGGCCAGCAGCGGCGACAGCAGCACCAGGGCCAGCCCGGTAAATAACCAGTGCGCGAGCACCTTGGCCAGCACCAGCAGCGCCAGCGGCTGCGGCGAAACGACCCACTGCTCCAGGGAGCCGTCCTCGAAATCGCTGCGAAACAGCCCGTCCAGCGACAGCAGCACCGCCAGCAGCGCGGCCAGCCACACCAGGCCCGGCGACAGGGTCTGCAGCAACTGGCTCTCCGGTCCCACCGCCAGCGGGAACAGGGCGATGACGATGGCGAAGAACACCAGCGGGTTGGCCAGCTCGGCCGGGCGCCGGAACAGCAGGCGGCTCTCGCGGGCCAGCAACAGGGTAAAGACGCTACTCATGCGGCACGCTGCCCCAGGTCCAGTTCGCGGTAGCCGGAGGGCTTGTTCTCCAGCGTGTGGTGAGTGGTCAGCACCACCATGCCGCCACGCTCGCAGTGCCCCGCCAGATGCGCTTCCAGCTGGGCCACGCCCTGCTTGTCCAGGGCGGTGAAGGGTTCATCCAGGATCCACAGCGGCGGCGCATCCAGATAGAGGCGCGCCAGGGCCACGCGGCGCTGCTGGCCGGCGGACAGCCGATGACTGGGCACGTCCTCGAAACCGCGCAGGCCGACGGCGGCCAGCGCCTGCCAGATCGCCTGGCGCTCGGCCGGCTGATGCAGGGCACACAGCCAGGCCAGATTCTCCTCGGGGGTCAGCAGACCCTTGATGCCGGCGGCATGGCCGATCCACAACAGGTTGCGGGCCAGCTCGGCACGCTGCGCGGCGAGCGGCTGGCCATGCAGGCGCACCTCGCCGGCGGTCGGCTGCATCAGGCCGCAGAGCAGACGCAGCAGGCTGGTCTTGCCACTGCCGTTGGGACCGACGATCTGCAGCATGTCACCAGGCACGAGGCGCAGGTCCAGGGCTTCGAACAACAGCCGCCAGTCACGCTCGCAGGTCAACGCGACGGCTTCGAGGAATGGACGGCTCACGACATGCGTATCCACTTCAGTATGCAATCAGGGCCAGACGGAACGCTTCAGAAAATCGACGATCCGCCTTAAGTCGGACCAACGGCAGCCGTTATCTAGAACAGACCGCCCCGGCGAATGGCTCGGCATTATACATAGGTGCCCTTGCCACCAAGACGGGTAATTACGACAGGTTGTAAGGCATTTCCGGAAGCCATGAGCGAGATCAATTTTGCGCCGCCTGCACCACCGCCCGGCCCGCCTTCAGGCAGCGGCGGAGGCACCCAGCCCCAGGTGTTTCGCGCGCTGGCCTCGCTGGAGGTGCTGCGCCTGCAGCCCGGCCAGCAGATGCAGGCCGAGGTGCGCCAGCGTGCGCCAGGCGCCGAAGGCTCGCAACTGAACCTGCGCGTGGCCCTGGCCGACGGTCGCAGCCTGAACCTGGACGTGGCCGCCGGCCGCCAGGCCGAACCCGCCGTGGGCGCGCGCCTGCAGCTGACGGTGCTGCCCGGCAATCGCCTGCTGGCCACCCCGCTGCAACCGGCCTCGCCCGTCGCGACGCCCGCCGCCCCGGCCGCGCCCCTGACCCGCCTCGACCTGCCGGCCGGTACCCTGCTGCAGGCGCGGGTGCTGTCCAGCACGCCGTTGGGCGGCCAGTTCCAGGTGCTCGCCCAGCTGCCGGATGGCCGCCAGATGCTGTTGTCCAGCGCCCACCCGCTGCCCGTCGGCAGCCTGCTCAACGCCCGGGTGCTCGATGACCGGAGCCTGCGCTTCATCAGCCCGGACGCACGGGTGCAGCAGCTTGAGCTGCTGCAACAGCTGTCCAACCAGTTTGCTCAGCAATCGCCGCTATCGACCCTGTTCAGCGCCCTGCGGGCCATGCAGGGCCAGCCCCTGCCCCCGAACCTCGCGCAGAGCATCGAGCGCCTGCTCGGCAACCAGCCCAGCGCGGCGCAGGTCAGCGATCCCCGCCAGCTGGCGGCGATCCTGCGCAACGCCGGCATCGGGCTGGAAAACCGCCTGCTGACCGGGCAGACCGATGGCCTGTCCAGTGACCTGAAGGCCAACCTGCTGCGCCTGCTGGGCCAGCTGGCCGGCAGTCAGCAATCCACTGGCTTGTCCCTGGCCCCTTCCGCCGGCCTGCTGGCCACCCTCCCCGTTCTGGCCCGCCAGGTGCTGGGCGCCCTCGGCCAGCGCCCCGAACGCCAGCCGGGCCTGCGCTTCCCGCTGCCGGCCCAGCGCCTGGAGGGCCTGGAAAACCCCAGCCTGCAGTTGCTGCTGCGCCTGGCCGCCGGCGCCGTGGCCCGCCTGCAGAGCCACCAGCTGGCCAGCCTGGTGCAGGGCCAGAACAGTGCCGAGGGGCAGCAGCCGACCACCGTGCTGCAGATGGAGATTCCGGTGCGCGAGCTGCCCACGCCCATCCAGTTGCGCATCCGCGGCGAGGAGCAGGCGCGCGACAGGCGCAACGCCCGCCAGCGCGAGCGGCAGTGGCACATCGACCTGGCCTTCGACCTGGAAGACCTCGGCCCTCTGGAGGTGCGCGCCGAGCTGTGCCGCCGGCAGTTCAGCGCCCGGCTGTGGGCCGAGCGTCCAGCCACGGCGGAACTCATCGAGCGGGAACTGGGGGAACTGCGCCGCTCGCTGACCGAGGCCGGCCTGGAGATCGGTGCCCTGGACTGCCATCGCGGCAGCCCGCCGACACCCCCCGCTCCTCCCCTGGAAACCCACTGGATACACGTGACCGCATGAACGAGCCACGCGCCATCGCCCTGCGCTACGACGGCCAGAGCGCCCCGACCCTGGTCGCCAAGGGCGACGACGAGATCGCCCAGGCCATTCTCGACCTGGCCCGGGAATACGAAGTGCCGATCTATGAGAACGCCGACCTGCTGCGCCTGCTGGCCGAGCTGGAGGTGGGGGATGAGATTCCCGAGGTGCTGTACCGCAGCGTGGCGGCCATCATCGCCTTCGCCTGGTATCTGAAGGGCAAGGCGCCGGAGGGTTTCAGACGCCGGGATGACGACGAGTGAGAGGCGGCGTCAGTCCGCCTCCTGCTTGGCCGCGCGGGCCTTGTACAGCTTGCTGACCAGCTCCGCCTCGCCCTTGGTCAGGCCGCAGGACTGGGTGAGGTCCTCGACGCTGGCACCCAGGGTGACCAGCCGCGACGCCTGGATGTAGGAGATCATCGTCGGGTCGCTCTGCTCCAGCTTGCTCAGCCGCTCGGGCAGCGGCGCGGCCAGCTGCTGCAGGGCCTGCAGCTCCTCGCCCATCTTCACGCACACGCCCATGTAGGTATCGAGCCGGCGCATCAGCTCCTGGATGCTCTGATCCCGCTTCAGATGCCGCTCGGCATGCTGTCTGAACTGGAACTCCATGCTCTTGTTCAGGCGCTTGATGCGTGCGGCCAGCCACACGCAGGCGATCGCCAGCACCAGACAGGCGACCGCCAGCCCAATCACCGCAAATCCCTGCATCATCAGAAGTTCTCGAGTTCCGACCACTCTTCCTCGGTCATCATCTTGTCCAGCTCGACAAGAATCAGCAGCTCGCCGTTCTTGTTGCACACGCCCTGGATGAACTTGGCCGATTCGTCGTTACCGACGTTGGGCGCGGTCTCGATCTCGGACTGGCGCAGGTAGACCACCTCGGCAACGCTGTCGACCAGGATGCCGACCACCTGCTTGTCGGCCTCGATGATCACGATGCGGGTGTTGTCGGTGACCTCGGTGGGCTCCAGACCGAAGCGCTGGCGGGTGTCGATCACCGTCACCACGTTGCCGCGCAGGTTGATGATGCCCAGCACATAGCTCGGCGCGCCCGGCACCGGGGCGATTTCGGTGTAGCGCAGCACCTCCTGCACCTGCATCACATTGATGCCGTAGGTCTCGTTGTCCAGGCGGAAGGTTACCCACTGCAGCATCGGATCGTCGGAGCTTTGCGCTGTCGAATTCTTCATTAGTTCACCTCGTCGTCGAACGCCCGGGCCGACCCTGGCGCGTGTCCTTTTCAGCCCGCAGCGGCGGGCCCCCTTCAGCGCGTCTTCTTCAACGCGCCGCTTTCAATCAGTTCGGCCAGCGCGGCCACATCGAGCAGCGCGCACATGTGTTCGATCACCGTGCCCGCCAGCCAGGGACGCTGGGTCCGCAAGCTGCGCCATTTCACCTGGTCGGGATGCAGGTGGATGGAACGGTCCACCTTGTGCACCGCCAGCCCCCAGTCGAAGCCCTGGATGGTGATGACGAACGCCAGGTCGTCGCGGAACTCGTCGCGGTAGCGCTCGGGCATCACCCAGCGCGCGGTGTCGATCACCTTGATGTTGCCGGAATGGGTCTTGAGCATGCCCAGGAACCAGTCGGGCTGGCCGAACAACGGTGTCAGGGTCTGCCCCTCCAGCGAATGGATGGTGCCCAGGCATACCAGCGGCACCGCCAGGGTCAGCCCCGCCACGTCGAACAGCAGGCACTCGAAACGGTTCTCACCCCATTGCGGCCGCCCGGAAATCACCTTGGGCGGCAACGGCGGCACCGCGGCCGGCGGTTCGGGCTGCACCTGCGGCGGTGCCTGCACCGGCTCGGCCACCTCGGGTACCGGGTCGGCCACTTTCAGCACCTGGGGCATCAGCAGCGCAGCCGGCTCGGCAACCGGCTCGCGGCGCTCGACCGCGGGCCTGGCGGGCGCCGGCTGCGGCTCGACCGGACCGGGCTGGGCGCGACTCGGCGCGGGCCCCGGCGCCGCGGAGGCGGCTACGGGCTCAGGCTCGGGCGCGCTCGCCTGGACCTGAGGTTCCGGCTGCACCTGAAGCAGGGCGTCGCGCAGCGTTGCCTGCAGGCCTTCCGTCAGCGCGGACGCAGCCGGCGCAGCCA
>Ga0079223_10003197_pt1 | contig 10306 bp, 8 predicted proteins | sample Stecom2011_FD_75072 | JGI IMG/M metagenome (GOLD analysis project Ga0079223, IMG submission 75072) | Agricultural soil microbial communities from Utah to study Nitrogen management - Steer compost 2011 | ecosystem: Environmental > Terrestrial > Soil > Agricultural land | place: USA: Utah...
CCGGCCGGCGTGGCACCCTGGGCGTTGATGATCTGCATCACCTCGCGAATGGCGGTGCCGGCAGTGATCACGTCGTCGATGATCAGCACGCGGCCCTGCAGCGGCGCGCCCACCAGGGTGCCGCCCTCGCCGTGGTCCTTGGCCTCCTTGCGGTTGAAGCACCAGGGCAGGTCGCGGCCATGCCGCTCGGCCAGTGCCACGGCGGTGGCCGCTGCCAGCGGAATGCCCTTGTAGGCCGGGCCGAACAGCACGTCGAACTCCAGACCGCTGTCGACCACCGCCTCGGCATAGAAGCGTCCCAGCTGCGCCAGCGCAGCGCCGCTGTTGAACAGGCCGGCGTTGAAGAAATAGGGGCTGGTGCGCCCGGACTTGAGGGTGAATTCGCCGAAGCGCAGCACCCCGCGCTCGATGGCAAAACGAATGAAGTCGCGCTGATACGCCTGCATGTGGAAATTCCGCAAATGGCCGGTGGCAAACGCGCGGCATGATACACCCCCGCCACGCGCCCCGCATGCCGGCCCGCCGGCACAACGCAACGCTGCGTTCTGAGCGCCGGCAATGGTAAGATCCGCACCATTCTCGCCGCCGGCCCACGAAGCCGGTTTTACGTACACCCGAATCGCTTACCCAGCGATTCCGGGGGGCTGACCCCTTCGTTCGCCCCCACAAGACTTCGAGAGACATATGCGGATCATCAACCTGAACGTGAACGGCATCCAGGCAGCTGCCGAACGCGGCCTGCTCAGTTGGCTTCAGGCCCAGAATGCCGATGTGATCTGCCTGCAGGATACCCGGGCCTCCGTCTACGACCTCGAGGACCCGGCCTACCAGCTGGATGGCTACTACCTGTACGCCGCCGAAGCCGAGGTGCCCAGCCAGGGCGGCGTGGCCCTGTATTCGCGGCTGCAGCCCAAGGCGGTGATCAGCGGCCTGGGCTTCGAGCTGGCCGATCGCTACGGGCGGTATCTGCAGGCCGACTTCGACAAGCTCAGCATCTCCAGCCTGCTGCTGCCCGACGGTCGTGGCGGCGACGAGCAGCTGAACCAGAAGTTCAAGTTCATGGAAGAGTTCGCCCGCTACCTGGACAAGCAGCGCCGCAAGCGCCGCGAGTACCTGTATTGCGGCTCGCTGTTCCTGGCCCACCAGAAGCAGGATGTGAAGAACTGGCGCGACTGTCAGCAGCTGCCCGGCTTCCTGCCGCCGGAACGGGCGTGGATGGATCAGGTGCTGGGCACCATGGGTTACGTGGACGCGCTGCGCGAAGCCACCCGCGAGGGCGATCTGTTCAGCTGGTGGCCGGACAGCGAGCAGGCCGAGACCCTGAACCTGGGCTGGCGCCTGGACTATCAGTTGCTCACCCCCGGCATGCGCCGCTTCGTGCGCGCCGCCAAGCTGCCCCGTCAGCCCCGCTTCTCCCAGCACGCGCCCCTGACGGTGGATTACGACTGGCTGCTCACCGTCTGAGCCCGCATCCGGAACGCCGCGCTTCGCGGCGTTTTTTTATGCCCGGCCGCCGATCCGAAACCCTGTTCCGCATAGCGGACTTCGTTAAAGCAGCGTTCGGCGCAGCCGATACCCCCCGCGTAAAAGGCGGAAAGCTGGCGCCAAGATTCCGCTCCCGCAGTCCTCGCAGACAGGGAATATCCCGGAGAACTCTCATGAAAAGTTGGTTTGGCAATCTGAGCGTCAGTCGCAAGCTCGGATTCGGCTTTGGCGTGGTCCTGGCCATCACGCTGCTGCTTGCCCTGATTGGCTGGAACAGCCTCAACAAGATGATCTTCCGCGTCGACGTGCTGGGCGAGATCGCCCGTCTCGATTCGGCCACCAACCGCCTGCAGATCTCCCGCCTCGAGTACGTGGTGGCGGACGGCAGCGATGAAGCGGGCCTGCGCGCCCAGGACAGGCTGGCCGAGCTGCAGGAGCTGCACGGTCGCCTGCTGACCCTGCCCCTGACCCTGGAGGCAAACCGTCAGCGGATCAACGCCATGACCGCACCGATCAACAGCTACGCCCAGGCCCTGCAGCAGGTCCGTACCGCCTTCGCGGAGACCCATGTGGCCCGGCGGGCCATGATTGCCGCCGGCAACACCCTGATCGAACAGGTCAACAGCCTGCGCGACAAGATCCGCGCCATGGATGCCGGCATTCCCCAGCGTGATTCCCTGATCGTCGGCTTCACCACCTTCAACGACGAGTTCCTCATGACTCGCTATGAGGTGCGCGGCTTCATGATGACCCGCTCGGCGGATCGCGAGCGCACCCTGAGCAATCAGATGCAGAAGACCGGGGCCGCCCTGCAGGACGTGGAGCCCCTGCTCACCCTGTACTTCCCCGGCGAGCTGCGCCAGCTGAAGGCGGCCATGCAGGCCTACTTCGCACCGCTGGACGACTACAAGAAGCACGTCATGACGATCAACGCGATCGGCCAGGAGCTGGACCGCCACGCCGCTCAGCTGGTGCAGACCGCCGCCGAGCTGCAGCGCACCCAGTACGTGCTGCGCGACGAGGACAGCACCCAGTCCCGCATCCTTCAGATTGTCGCCGTGCTGGGGGCCCTGGCCCTGGGCATCCTGGCCGCCGCCATGATTTCCCGGCAGATCACCCAGCCGCTGCAGGAAACCCTGGAGATCGCCAAACGCATCGCCGATGGCGACCTGACCAGCGAAACCCGGGTCACCCGCCGCGACGAGCTGGGCGCGCTGCAGCGCGGCATCCAGGACATGGCCGGCACCCTGCGCACCCTGATTGGCGGCATCCGTGACAGCGCCGCGCAGATCGCCAGCTCCGCCGAGGAGCTGTCGGTGGTCACCGAGCAGACCAGCACCGGCGTCGGCAAGCAGAAGGAAGAAACCGACCAGGTGGCCACCGCCATGCACGAGATGTCCGCCACTGTGCAGGATGTGGCGCGCAACGCCGAGCTGGCGGCCCGGGCGGCCAACGAGGCGGAAGGCGAAGCCCGCCAGGGTGACCAGGTGGTGAATGATGTCATTGCCCAGATCGAACGTCTGGCCCAGGAGGTCAGCCGCTCCACCGAGGCCATGACCCAGCTGGAGCAGGAAAGCAACAAGATCGGCAGCGTCATGGACGTGATCAAGACGGTAGCCGAGCAGACCAACCTGCTGGCTCTGAACGCCGCCATCGAGGCCGCTCGTGCCGGCGAGGCCGGTCGCGGCTTCGCCGTGGTCGCCGACGAGGTGCGCACCCTGGCCCAGCGCACCCAGCAGTCCACCGAGGAAATCGAAGAGCTGGTGGCCGGCCTGCAGAGCGGCACCCAGCGGGTAGCCAGCAGCCTCAGCAGCAGCCACAGCCTGGCCGGCAACAGCGTGGAGCTGACCCGCAAGGCTGGCGAGGCCCTGGGCAGCATCAACCGAGGGGTGTCCAACATCCAGTCGATGAACCAGCAGATCGCCGCCGCCGCCGAACAGCAGAGCGTGGTCGCCGAGCAGATCAGCCGCAGCGTCAGCGGCGTACGCGACGTCACCGAGCAGACCACGGTGGCCGCCCAGGAAATCGCCAAGTCCAGCACCGAGCTGGCACGCCTGGGCAATCAGTTGACCTCGATGGTCAGCCGCTTCCGCATCTGATCGCACCAGCGCTCACGAAGAAATGCCGCGCCTCACCAGGCGCGGCATTTTCGTTCACGGCGTGCTCACTTCCTCGGTCAGCACGGCCTCCGGCGCATGGCGGCGCACCGATTCGCAGCCCTGCTCGGCACCGGCCCGGCTGGCGTACTGTTGACTCTGACCGACCACCTGGCCGTTGCTGGCCTTGAGCACGAAGTAGTGCTTGCCGTTGCTGCTCTCCTTCACCTCGAACGCACCCTCGCGCAGGGCATTGCGCCGCACCGACTCGATGCCGTTGAGCGCCGAATCGCGGGCCTTGTACTGTTCGCTGGAAAGGATGACCTGGCCGTTGCTGGCCAGCAGGTTGAAGTGGAACTGGCCATTGCGGGCCTTCTTCAATTGGAACTTGCCGGGGGACATGGCAACACCTCCTGTGCTGTGCGCCTGTCCACAAGCGTAGGCCGCTTCGCGCACCGTTGCGCCTGACGGCCCCTGTGGGGAAGAAGCTCGCAGGGTGGACAACGTCTTTCTTGTCCACCATCGCGCCGGCACGGCGCGCGCGTTGGCGGATCGATGAAACGCGATCCACCGACACACCCGGTGCTCAGGTCCGGGTCAGGGTCTTCACCCCCTGCGCAGTGCCCAGCAGCAGCAGGTCCGCCGGACGCGCGGCAAAGAGTCCGTTGGTGACCACGCCGACGATGGCGTTGATGTCCGTCTCCAGCTGCACCGCGTCGGTGATGTGCAGGTTGTGCACATCGAGGATCACGTTGCCATTGTCGGTCACCACGCCCTCGCGGTAGACCGGATCGCCACCGAGCTTCACCAGCTGGCGCGCCACGTGGCTGCGGGCCATGGGAATCACCTCCACCGGCAGCGGGAAGTTGCCCAGCACCGGCACCAGCTTGCTGGCGTCGGCGATGCAGATGAAGGTGCGCGCCACGGCGGCGACGATCTTCTCACGGGTCAGCGCGGCGCCGCCGCCCTTGATCAGCTCCAGGCGCTCGTTGGCCTCGTCGGCGCCGTCCACGTAGAACTCCAGCTCGGCCACCGAATTCAGGTCATAGACCGGAATGCCATGGTCCTTCAGGCGCTGGGCAGTGGCCTCGGAACTGGCCACGGCGCCGTCGAAATCCATCCTGTGGCGGGCCAGGGCGTCGATGAAGAAGTTGGCGGTGGAGCCGGTGCCCACTCCGATCACGCTGTTGCGTTCGAGGCGGGGAAGAATGTGGTCGACGGCGGCCTGGGCCACGGCCTGCTTGAGCTGATCCTGGTTCATCACGAAATGCCTGGGAGAGACGAAGGCCGGAATTATACCCCCGCCACGCCCCGTGCGCCCCGCGCGACGAGGGAGTAGACTGCATCGCTTTCCAAACTCGCCCGCCAGAATCGCCACGATGCTCGAACAATACGTCAAGAAGATCCTCACCTCGCGCGTCTACGACGTTGCCGAGGAAACTCCCCTGCAACTCGCCCGCCAGCTGTCGGAGCGTCTGGGCAACCAGATCCTGCTCAAGCGCGAGGACCTGCAGCCGGTGTTCTCCTTCAAGATTCGTGGCGCCTACAACCGCATTGCCCAGCTGACCGAGGAGGAGCGCGCCCGCGGCGTGGTCACCGCTTCGGCCGGCAACCATGCCCAGGGGGTGGCCCTGGCGGCCCGTCACCTGGGCATCAAGGCCACCATCGTCATGCCGCGCACCACCCCGGAGCTCAAGGTGCAGGGCGTGCGCGCCCGGGGCGGCAAGGTGGTGCTGCACGGCGACGCCTTCCCCGAGGCACTGGCCCACTCCCTGAAGCTGGTGGAGGAAAAGGGCCTGGTCTACATCCATCCCTACGACGATCCGGACGTGATCGCCGGCCAGGGCACGGTGGCCATGGAGATCCTGCGCCAGCAGCAGAACCAGCTGGATGCCATCTTCGTGCCGGTGGGCGGCGGCGGGCTGATCGCCGGCATCGCCGCCTACGTGAAGTACCTGCGCCCCGACATCAAGGTGATCGGTGTCGAGCCGGAGGACGCCGACTGCCTGCACCAGGCCATGGCCGCGGGCGAGCGGGTGGTGCTGCCCCAGGTGGGCCTGTTCGCCGACGGCGTGGCGGTATCGCAGATCGGCGAGTACTGCTTTGCGGTGTGCCGGCATTTCGTCGACGAGGTGATCACTGTCAGCACCGACGAACTGTGCGCAGCCATCAAGGACATCTACGACGACACCCGCTCGATCACCGAGCCGGCCGGTGCGCTGGGCGTGGCGGGCATCAAGAAGTACGTGGCGCGCGAAGGGGTCACCGGCCAGGTGCTGGTCGCCGTGGACTCGGGCGCCAACATCAACTTCGACCGCCTGCGCCACGTGGCCGAGCGCGCCGAGCTGGGCGAGCAGCGCGAGGCCATCATCGCGGTGACCATCCCCGAGCAGCCGGGCAGCTTCAAGCAGTTCTGCCAGGCCATCGGCAAGCGGCAGATCACCGAGTTCAACTACCGCTACAACAACCCCGAGCAGGCGCACATCTTCGTCGGCGTGCAGACCCACCCCGAGCACGATCCCCGCGAGGCGCTGCTGGAAAGCCTGCGCGAAAAGGGCTTCCCGGTGCTGGACCTGACCGAGAACGAGCTGGCCAAGCTGCACCTGCGCCACATGGTGGGCGGCCGCGCCAACGGCGTGCGCGGCGAGCGCATCCTGCGCTTCGAGTTCCCGGAGCGCCCCGGCGCCCTGTTCAACTTCCTCAACAAGCTGGGCGGCCGCTGGAACATCAGCATGTTCCACTACCGCAACCACGGCGCCGCCGACGGCCGCGTGCTGGCCGGCCTGCAGGTGCCCGAGGACGAGTTGCATCTGCTGACGGCGGCGCTGGAGACCATCGGCTATCCCTATTGGGACGAGACCGACAACCCCGCCTATCAGCTGTTCCTCGGATGACCTGCGCGCCACCGCGTGTCGGCGACTCTCTGTCTAGACTGCTGCGGTCGACAGAGAGGACGCCGCCATGGATACCGTGCTGAGCCTGAAGATCCTGCTGGGCCTGCTGGCCGCCCTGCTGCTGGCGCTGACCGCCGCCTTCGGCGCGCTGCTCTGGCAGCGCTGGCGCGCCACCGCCTGGCCGGCCTGGGCGGATCAGCACCATCTGCTGAGCGTCGGCCCCCCGGCCCTGCTGGCCCTGGCCATCGCGGCGCCTGTGGTGGCCTGGTGGCTGCTGCATCTGCAGGCCATTCCCCTGGGCGAAACCTGGGTGCTGGGCAGCGCCTGCCTGTATCTGCTGACGGGGATTGCCTGGTTGCTGCTGGCGGCGCGGCTGCAGCCATTGAGGCGTGACCCTGTGCAGTCGCCGCGCTTTCTGCCGATCAGTTTTGCCGTCGCCGTGACCGCGCTGGGCCTGCTGCTGCTGATTCTGGCGCTGATGGTCACTGGCGGGCGCGGTGCCTGAAGGCATCGCGGCTGCAGCCGCTCCTGCCAAAGCCGACGCAGGCCCACCAGCGCTGGGCGCGGAAGTCGAGCGTCGTAGGGTGGGGCAACGTCGCTCTTGCCCACATCGCGCCGCACGGCGCGCCTGACCGCTGGAAACGCGCCGACCGAAAGCGAATCAGCGCAGGGAGATCACCGGCCAGCCGCGCGCCTCGGCCTCGGCGCGCAGGATGGGATCGGGGTCGACAGCAACCGGGTTGCTGACCCGCGACAACAGCGGCAGGTCGTTGCGCGAGTCGCTGTAGAACCAGCTACCCTCCAGGCTCACGCCATTCTCCGCCAGCCAGCGCTCCAGGCGCACCACCTTGCCGTCCTGGAAGCAAGGCACGTCGACGCTGCGCCCGGTGTAGCGACCGTTCTCCATGCCGCACTCGGTGGCCAGCAGGGTGTCCACGCCCAGCCGGGCAGCGATCGGCGCAGTGATGAAGCGGTTCGTGGCGGTGATGATCACCACCCGGTCGCCGGCCTCCTGATGACGGCGGATCAGCGCCTCACCCTGGGCCAGGATGATGGGCTCGATGCACTCGGCCATGAACTCGCGGTGCCAGGCCTCCAGCTGGGCCATGTCGCTGCGCCCGAGCAGTTCCTGGCAGAAATCCTGGTAGGCCTGCACGTCCAGGCAGCCGTCCAGATAGTCCTGGTAGAAGGCGTCATTGCGGGCCCGGTAGGTTTCGGCGTCCACCAGACCGCGCCGGCAGAGAAACTCGCCCCAGGCATGATCGCTGTCGCCGGCCAGCAGGGTATTGTCCAGATCGAAAAGGGCCAGGGCCACCACTCACCTCGGTACGCGAACCAAATGGCCGCAGAGCATAGCGACTTACCGCGTGCCACTGAAGACGAAAATCGGCATCAGGCTTCGCTTTCGGGGCCATCGGTTTTTGTGGAACAATGCCGACCACGAGTTTTGTGAGGTGATCCGCCGTGATCGACTCCGATGGTTTCCGCCCCAATGTCGGCATCATCCTGACCAACGATGTCGGGCAGGTACTCTGGGCGCGCCGCATCAACCAGGACGCCTGGCAGTTTCCCCAGGGGGGCATCAATGCCGATGAGACCCCCGAGCAGGCCCTGTATCGCGAGTTGAACGAGGAGGTCGGCCTTGATCCCCACGACGTGCGCATCCTGGCCTGCACCCGGGGCTGGCTGCGCTACCGGCTGCCGCAACGCCTGGTGCGCACCCACAGCCAGCCGCTGTGCATCGGCCAGAAGCAGAAGTGGTTCCTGCTGCGCCTGCTCAGCGATGACACCCGGGTACGCATGGATCTGACCGGCAAGCCGGAATTCGATGGCTGGCGCTGGGTCAGTTACTGGTATCCCCTCGGCCAGGTGGTCACCTTCAAGCGTGAGGTCTACCGCCGCGCCCTGAAGGAACTGGCCCCGCGCCTGCCGGTGCGGGACTGACAAGGAGACCGCCATCGAAATGCTGAACACGCTGCGCAAGATCGTCCAGGAAGTGAACGCCGCCCAGGACCTGAAGGCGGCCCTGGCCATCATCGTGCAGCGCGTCAAGGAGGCCATGGGCAGCCAGGTGTGCTCGGTCTACCTGCTTGATCCGGAAACCAACCGCTACGTGCTGATGGCCACCGAAGGTCTCAACAAGCGCGCCATTGGCAAGGTCAGCATGTCACCCAACGAGGGCCTGGTGGGCCTGGTGGGCAGCCGCGAGGAGCCGCTGAACCTGGAGCGCGCCTCCGAACACCCACGCTACCGCTACTTCGCCGAGACCGGCGAGGAACGCTATGCCTCGTTCCTGGGCGCGCCGATCATCCATCACCGGCGGGTGATGGGCGTGCTGGTGGTGCAGCAGAAGGAACGCCGCCAGTTCGACGAGGGCGAGGAAGCCTTCCTGGTCACCATGAGCGCCCAGCTGGCCGGCGTGATCGCCCATGCCGAAGCCACCGGCTCGATCCGCGGCCTGGGCAGGCAGGGCAAGGGCATCCAGGAAGCGCGTTTCGTCGGCATCGCCGGCGCACCCGGCGCCGCCATCGGAAAGGCCGTGGTGGTGCTGCCGCCCGCCGACCTCGATGTGGTTCCCGATCGTCCCGCCGAGGACATCGAGGCCGAACTGCAGCGTTATCAGAGCGCTCTGGCGGCGGTTCGCGAGGAGCTGCAGACCCTTTCGGCCAAGCTGGCCAACCAGCTGCGCCCGGACGAACGCGCCCTCTTCGACGTCTACCTGATGATGCTCGACGACGCCGCACTCAGTAAGGAAGTCGTGCAACGCATCAAGGCCGGCCAGTGGGCGCAGGGCGCCCTCAGTCAGGTGGTGCGCGGTCACGTCCAGCGTTTCGAGCAGATGGGCGACCCCTACCTGAGCGAACGCGCCTCGGACGTACGCGACCTCGGCCGCCGCCTGCTCGCCCATCTGCAGCAGGAGCGTCAGCAGACCCTCGTCTACCACGACAACACCATCCTGGTCAGCGAGGAGCTGACCCCGGCCATGCTCGCCGATGTGCCGGAAGGCAAGCTGGTGGGCCTGGTATCCACCCAGGGCTCGGGCAACTCCCACGTGGCCATCCTGGCGCGCGCCATGGGCATTCCCACCGTGGTCGGCGCGGTCGACCTGCCCTACGCCAAGGTGGACGGCATCGAGATGATCGTCGACGGCTACCATGGCGAGGTGTTCACCAACCCCAGCGCCCTGCTGCGCAAGCAGTACGCCGAGGTGATGGAGGAGGAACGCCAGCTGACCCAGGGCCTGGAGTCGCTGCGCGCCCTGCCCTGCGTGACCCTGGATGGCCAGCGCATGCCGCTGTGGGTCAATACCGGCCTGCTGGCCGACGTGGCCCGCGCCCAGCAGCGCGGCGCGGAAGGGGTCGGCCTGTACCGCAGCGAAGTGCCGTTCATGAATGGCGAGCGCTTCCCCAGCGAGAAGGAACAGGCCGCCATCTACCGCGAACAGCTGGCCGCCTTCCACCCGCAGCCGGTCACCATGCGCACCCTGGACATCGGCGGCGACAAGTCGCTGTCCTACTTCCCCATCAAGGAACAGAACCCCTTCCTGGGCTGGCGCGGCATCCGCGTCACCCTGGACCACCCGGAGATCTTCCTGGTGCAGGTGCGTGCCATGCTCAAGGCCAGCGAGGGCCTGGAGAACCTGCGCATCCTGCTGCCGATGATCTCGGGCGTGCTGGAAGTGGAGGAATCCCTGCACCTGATTCACCGCGCCTGGAGCGAGGTGCGCGACGAAGGAGTGAACGTGCCGATGCCGCCGGTGGGGGTGATGATCGAGATCCCGGCGGCGGTCTATCAGATTCGCGAACTGGCCCGGCAGGTGGACTTCATTTC
>Ga0079223_10003201_pt1 | contig 10298 bp, 6 predicted proteins | sample Stecom2011_FD_75072 | JGI IMG/M metagenome (GOLD analysis project Ga0079223, IMG submission 75072) | Agricultural soil microbial communities from Utah to study Nitrogen management - Steer compost 2011 | ecosystem: Environmental > Terrestrial > Soil > Agricultural land | place: USA: Utah...
ACATAACAGTCGACGTAAAGACGGGTGCGCACGAAAGGGGGAGTGAAAATGCTACGGGTAGTCTGCCGGAGTAAACTGCACCGGGCAACAGTGACCGAGACCAATTTGGAATATGAAGGAAGCATTACCATAGACCGGAACCTATTGGAGAAAGCCGGTATTTCCCCTTACGAAATGGTCCAGGTAGTCAATGTCAACAACGGGGCCAGGTTTGAGACTTACGTAATGGAGGGGGCGGCCGGTAGTGGAATCATTTGCCTGAATGGAGCGGCGGCCAGATTGGCAGTACCCGGCGACCGGGTGATCATTATCGCCTACGGCTTGGTTACTGAGGGGGAGATAAAGGCTTTTCAGCCCCGCATTATCCAGTTGGATGAGGAAAACAGAATAAAGGGATAAAATTTACTTTTTTTGCCGGGCTTTTCGGGCCCGGTTTTTTATTTTTCCGGGTATGCCTTTGCGCTCCTGCGGACAGACTAGAGATGTCCTATTTTTTTTATTTTTTTTACAAAAAGCAGACTCTGAAGCTGTCTTTTTCTTTGTCCATATGTAACGGGGAATCTCGCAAAAAAAAACAAGCAGGCGGTGAAGGAATGAAAATTCTAGTTTTGAGCTGGGAATTTCCTCCAAGGGTTGTGGGAGGGATCGCCGCCCATGTTTATGACCTTACTTTGGCCTTGGCCGGGCAGGACCAGGAGGTTCATGTTTTAACCGCCGGTCTGCCGGACGCTCCTGAAGAGGAAGAGATTGGTGGGGTAATTGTCCACAGGGTGGCAGGTAATAACCCGAAACCATTTGATTTTATCTCCGGGGTTTTGCAGCTTAATTTAAACCTGGTTGAAAAAGCCGTTAGTCTGAAACGGGAAGGCGACGGGTTTCAAATTATTCACAGTCATGACTGGGTGACAGCCTATGCGGGCAAGCTCCTGAAGCATGCCTGGCGGTTGCCCCTGGTGGCAACGGTCCACGCCACGGAATGGGGAAGAAACAATGGCCTTCATAATCCGCTTCAGCGTTATATAAGTGATGTTGAATGGTGGTTGACCTATGAAAGCTGGAAAGTCATTTGTTGTAGCAGTTATATGTATGATGAACTGCAACGCATCTTCCAGCTCCCGCCTGATAAGTTACGGATCATTCCCAACGGGGTTTACCCGGAAAAATTCCGGCGGCTGACAGGGGATCCGGCGGCAATAAGAGGGAAGTTTGCCGCTCCTGATGAGAAGATCGTTTTTTTCGTCGGCCGGTTGGTCAGGGAGAAGGGGTTGGATCTCCTCCTGGAGGCGGCGGTGCGGATTTTAGAACGTTTTCACCGGGTAAAGTTTATAATCGCCGGTAAAGGCCCATATGAGCCCAGACTAAAGGAGAAAGCCCGGAATCTGGGGATCTACCATAAGGTTTATTTCTGCGGTTACCTTGATGACGAAACCCGCAACGCCCTTTTTCGCTTGGCTGATGTGGCGGTTTTTCCCAGTCTTTACGAACCGTTTGGGATTGTTGCCCTGGAGGCGATGGCCGCCGGAACTCCGGTGGTGGTTAATGACACCGGCGGTTTAGGCGAGGTGGTTCGCCATGGTGAAAACGGGTTGAAGGCTTCCCCCGGTGATATCGGTTCTCTGGCCGACAATATTCTACGTCTCCTCAGCCACCCGGAGGAGGGTGAGGTTTTGCGGAATTTGGCCGCCCGGGAAGTTGAGGAGGTCTATAACTGGGGTAAAATTGCCCGGCAGACCCTGGCGGTTTATGAAGAAGTTTGGCAAGAGTATTTGGCATCACCCTGGAAGCCCATGGATAAAGATGATCTGTACCACCATGGAAGCCGGGTTTTCCCGGCGCCGGCCAACGATGGGGAGAGTGTGCGCGAACCTGCTCTCCATCGTTATCTCCAGGTAGAAACCTAGTAAAGGCCGGTTTAAGGCGATTATGAATTATGCCCTGGTCAGGTAGAAGGATAACCGGCCGCTCCTTACAGGTAGAGGCCGGGGATAGGAGGTATCCCTTTGAAAGCTGTAATAATGGCGGGAGGAGCCGGGACCAGACTCCGCCCGCTCACCTGCAAACTGCCAAAACCAATGGTCCCTTTGGCGACCCGCCCGATAATGGAGTATATTATCGGGCTTCTTCGCCACCATGGTCTGACCCAGATCGCGGTAACCCTTTATTACCTGCCGGAGGTGATCAAGAACTACTTTGGCAATGGGGATGAATTCGGCGTCACCCTGCGATATTTTACTGAAGATACCCCGCTCGGGACAGCGGGTAGCGTTAAGAACGCCGAAGATTTTTTGAACGAGACTTTCCTTGTCATTAGCGGGGATGCTTTAACCGACTTTAACCTGGCGGAGGCAATCGCCTTTCATCAGAGCAAAAAGGCCCTTGCCACCTTGGTTTTGACCAGGGTAAAAACGCCTTTAGAATACGGGGTGGTAATCACCGATGAAAATGGGAAGATCCGGCGCTTTTTAGAAAAGCCCGGGTGGGGGGAGGTCTTCAGCGATACGGTAAATACCGGCATCTATCTATTGGAACCGGAGATCTTCCGTTTTTACGAACACGGGAACGCCGTAGATTTCAGCAAGAACCTTTTCCCCAAGTTACTGGCGGACGGGCAACCCCTTTACGGCTATGTTGCCGATGGTTATTGGTCGGATATCGGCAATCTTGACCAGTACCGGCAGGCCAATTATGACCTGTTAAGCGGAGAAGTGCGGTTACCTCTGCCCGGTCAGGAATTGGCCCCGGGTGTCCGGGCGGGAGAAGGGACCGAAATTGAAGAAGGGGCGGAGATTGAGCCCCCAGTGATCCTTGGGCGATATGCCAGAGTAAAGAAAACCGCCAAAATCAGCGGGTTTACTGTCCTTGGGGATCATACCCATATCCAAAAGAATGTCTCGGTGAAAAAGAGCATCCTCTGGAACCATGTGTACGTAGGAGACCATTCCGAACTGCGTGGGGCGGTCTTAGGCCACCGGGTCCATTTAAAATCCCGGGTCTCCCTCTATGAAGGAGTGGTGATCGGTGATGGTTCTACGGTTGGGAACCGGTCACTGCTGCGGCCGGAAGTCAAGGTCTGGCCGGACAAATATATAGAAAGCGGATCGGTCCTGAGTAACAGCCTCATTTGGGGGACCCGTTGGTGCAACAGTCTTTTTGGAAATTTGGGCATTGACAAGACCTTTAACCAAGAATTGACGCCGGAATTTGCCGCCCGGCTGGGGGTGGCTTACGGCTCTTTACTCCCGGAGAAGGCACGGGTGGTGATCAGCGCCGATAATTCACAGCCGGCCCGGACGTTGAAGAGGGCGATGATCGCCGGTTTTCTCGCCACCGGGGTTAACCTTTTTGACCTGGGGATTGGGACCACCCCGATTGTCCGATACGCCCTGGCCACTCTGGGCGCTGGTGGCGGGGTCCACCTGCGGGTCTCGCCCAGAAACGGCGATAGCATCCTAGTGGAATTTTTGGATGAAAAGGGCTTTGCGGTCAGCCGGGATCTGGAGCGCAAGATCGAGCAGCGCTTTTTTACCGAGGAATACCGGCGCATAGCAGCAGACCGGATCGGGGAAGTCTTTTACGTCCCCCATCTTCTCGAGCGGTACCTGGAAGGGGTCCTCTCCGCCACCAGTCCGCAACAGATCCGGAATGCCCACTTTAAAGCGGTCGTCAATTATGACCGGGGGATCCTCTCCCTTCTTTTACCGACCCCCCTGCGGGTTTTGGGTTGCGACGCCATCCACCACCAGCTTTTAGAGGAAAACAATAAGGCGAAAAGCCTGAAAGAGATCCTCGCCGTGTTGGATGAGATCGGCGGCCGGGTCCGGGAAGAACAGGCGGATATGGGGATCGTTGTCGACAATAATGCCGAGAGACTAATCCTCCTGGACGAAAAAGGCCGGTTGATCCAGGATGAGCAGTTTGTCGCCTTAATCGCCTTTCTGGTTCTCAAATACACCGAGCATAGTACTGTGGCTGTTCCGGTTACCGCTTCCGGGATCATTGAGGAACTGTCCAAAGAGTACCGGGGAAAAGTGGTCCGGACAAAGGCCAATCCGCGTTCTCTAATGGAAAAAGTGGCAGAGGAGAAGATCTTCGCCGGCCGCGACGGGAAAACCCAGTTTCAACCGGCCTTCGATGCCCTGCTTTCTCTCGTCAAAATCCTGGAGTTGGTGGCCAGGGAAGGGATGACCCTTTCCGAGTTGGTTGCCACTCTTCCCCGGTTTTACATGGAACACCGGGAGGTGGCGTGCCCGTGGGAGGAAAAGGGCCGGATCATGCGGGCGCTCTTTGAAGAGAATAAAGACCGGCCTATTGAAGCGGTTGACGGTTTAAAGGTTTTCCATGATAACGGCTGGGCCCTTGTGTTACCGGATGCCGAAGAACCGGTCTTCCAGATCTACAGCGAGGGAACCTCTCCGGAGCAAGCTGGGGAACTTGCCAGGCTATATATGGAGAGGATCAACGAATTGCAAATGAAATAGGCTCTTGCCGCCGCGTACGCGGCGGCAAGAGCCTACACCTGCTTACTTGTTTACCTGCTTACATTACCTGCCCACTCCACGCCTATAAGCGGAATTTTGCCGCCAGCAGATCCTCCTGGCGGGAAGAACCGCCGGTATAGGCTGTGTATTCCATCTTTTCGATCTCCCATTCTTTTCTCTCCGGATTGTACCAGGCAAGGTCGGCATATTTAACGGGGATGGCGACTTGCTGTTTCTCTCCGGGTTGCAGGAAGACCTTTTTGAACCCCTTCAGCAACTTAACCGGCCGGTCGACAGCAGACTGTTCCAGTCCGATGTAGACCTGGGCGACTTCCGCCCCGGCCCGGTCGCCGGTATTCTCCAGGTCGAAGGTGACGAGGAGTGCCTCGTTGTCCGTTTTCACCTGGAGATTACTATAGGCAAAAGTGGTGTAGCTTAAACCGAAACCAAAGGGGAAAGCCGTACGCAAGCCCTGCTTCTCAAAGAGAGTGTAGCCATGGTAGTAGCCGTAGTCAATGGCATCAATGCGGTCCTTAAAGAAAGGCAGGTCCGCCTCGTTAACCGGGATGGTAAACGGCAGCTTGCCGCTGGGATTAACCTCGCCGAAAAGGATCCGGGCCAGAGCATGGCCTCCCTCCATCCCCGGGTACCAGGCCATGATAATTGCCGCCGCTTTCTCTTTCCATTCTTCCATAATGATGGCACTGCCGCCGATCAAGACGACGACAGAATTCTTGTTGAGCGGGGTAACCGCCTCGATCAGCCGTAGATCCCGCTCATAGAGGGTGAGCCGCTGCCGGTCGCCGCCGGGCGCATCCATTCCTCTTCTGGGCTTGCTTCCTTCCTCCACGTTATAAATCTGTTCTCCTTCTTCATTCGGGCGGTAACCAGCGACAATAATTACGGCGTCGGCGGTGCGTGCGGCTTCCTTCGCTTCTTCCAGGTCCTTGCCGTCACAGTAGAGGACGGCCTCTGCTCCCAGGTGCCGCTGAAGGCCTTCCAGGATGGTAACGATATAGGGCGGGCGGACACAGCTGCTGTCGTAGTCCCCGATGTTGGGGGCGGTGGCCAATTCGCCGAGGACCGCCAATTTTTTAATCTTCGCTTCGTCCAAAGGCAGAACCGGTCGGCCGCCGGTAACGGGCTGGTTCTTCAGAAGCACCATGCTGGTTTCCGCCGCTCTTTGCGCCAGTTCCCGGTGTTCCCGGCAGGCGATTATTTCCTCGGGATATTCCTGGGGGTCGGGGGCAAGGGTGAACTTCAGCACCGTTCTGATGATGCGGCGTACCGCCTCGTCAATGGTGCTTTCTGCGACTAAACCCTGGCGCACGGCCTCTATTAGTCTCCGTCCATAAAAATTGGTAATGGGCATCTCAATCTCCAGGCCGTTGTTGGCCGCTTTCACCGTATCCCTGACTCCCCAGAAGAAATCGGAGATGACAAAGCCGGTAAAGCCCCACTCGTTTTTCAAAATATCCTGTAACAGGTAGCTGTTTTGGCAGCAGTATTCGTCGCGGAACTTGTTATAAGCACCCATTACCGAGGCGGCGCCCTCGTCAACGCAGCGTTTAAAGTGGGGCAGGTAGACTTCGCGCAGGGTCCGTTCGTCCATGCGTACATCCACACGGAAACGGCTGTTTTCAATGCTGTTGGCGGCATAATGCTTAATACAGGCCATCACGTTATGTTTCTGGACGCCCCGGGTCAGGGCGGCGCCCATCTCTCCCAGGAGGTGCGGGTCTTCGCCGTAGGTCTCCTGGGCCCGGCCCCAGGCCGGGTGGCGTAAGAGGTTGATACAAACCCCGCCGAAATAATTGCCGTCGTGGGCACGGACCTCCCGTCCGATCGCCTCGCCAATCTCCGTCTCAAGCTCCGGGTCCCAGCCGGCGGCCCGGGCCATGGCCACAGGGAAACAGGTGGAATTCCCGCAAACCACACCGCGGGGACCGTCGCAGAATTTGACCGGCGGGATCCCAAACCGCCGGGAGCCTCCGGCGACCCACGGGTGAAAGTTATACTTACGATCGATCATAAAGCGATACTTGTTTTTCATACTTCCTGACATAAAACGGGTCTTCTCGCCCAGTGTTAACCGGGAGAGAATTTCCTCTGTCACCCGGTTAATTCCCTCTGCGGTGATCCCCGGGCGTAAGCGGTTCTTAGTCGGTTTTACCCGGCCCAATTTATCCTCTCCTTCCTGTTGTTGTCAAAGGGTAGTAAAGCTATAACGCTGTGTGGTAACAGCCCATGCGGACGGGCGTAAACGTGTGCCTGATCCGGGAAGACCTTGACCGGCTGCTTTTGGTGACAACGCACACGGGCGCGCCCCCCGGATAAATATAATATATGGATGGGGACGCGCGTAAACACATAAATGATCCCTTCTACACAGCAAAGAAAAACTCCTTGTTCAATCCGGCGGGGGAGAAATTTTTCAAGATTCTTAACATAGAATATTTCCTGGGATTCCCGAAAGGGATTTTCCGTAAGAACCAGAAATAATAGAGAAAAGGGGTTGTCCATCCAGTACCTGTATTGATCGCGCATATGCGCGTGCGCATATGCGCGCGCTCGTGCCCCAGCTTTTTTGAGAGGACGATTGCCAATGAAGGAGCCACGGGTTGTAATTATCACCGGCCTTTCCGGGGCGGGAAAGTCGGAAGCCATGAAAGCCTTCGAAGATTTAGGCTTTTTCTGCGTTGATAATCTTCCGCCTGTTTTGATCCCTAAATTTGCGGAACTTTGCGCACAATCGGGCGGGAGAATTAATAAAATAGCATTGGTCGTTGATGTCCGGGGGCGGGATTTCTTTAAGAGTGTCACTTCCTCCCTGGAATTTCTGGAGGAGGCCGGGTTTGTTTACGAGATTTTATACTTGGAAGCCAGGGAGGATGTTTTAGTCCGGAGGTTCAAAGAATCCCGGCGCCGTCATCCCCTTACCCCCGAAGGAGGAATTCTCGAGGGGATCAAGGAAGAAAAGGTGATGTTGTACGAGTTAAAAGGTAAGGCCACCATGATCCTGGATACTACGGATTTGAGCGTACGGCAGCTCCGGGAGAGGATTGCCGAAAAATTTGGTCTTCCCAGAGAAGAAAAACTCTTAATTACCTTGCTTTCTTTCGGCTTTCGTCACGGAATTCCCCTCGACGCGGATTTGGTTTTTGATGTCAGGTTCCTCCCTAACCCGAATTACATTGATTACCTGCGGGAATTGGACGGCAACTCTCCGGAGGTGGCAAAGTATGTTTTGAAATGGCCTGTTACAACCAGATTCCTGGCAAAAACCCGGGATTTTTTGGTCTTTCTTCTCCCGCAGTATATTAAGGAGGGAAAATCCCACCTGATAATCGGGATCGGTTGTACCGGCGGGCGGCACCGTTCGGTAACTGTTGCCAATCAGTTGGGTGATTTTCTCCGGGCCAAGGGTTATCAAGTGGCCGTAAACCATCGCGATTCCGGTTCAAGGGGGAGTAGTGATGCCCCGCTGGATTGATCTGCAGAAATTGGGCTTTATCTGGCTAGGTTGGTTTATTTTTACCGTTTTATCGGTCTGCTTAGGTTTGTTTTTTCTTTACACCCTTCCGGACACCAGCAAATGGTTGGGGGTTTTTTTCATTGCCGGCGGGATGATGACCGGTGTTATCAGGATCCGCCGGCTTTTTTGGCAGTTGGTGACCTGGCTTCCTACGCGGGCGCGAAAAGGTCAAGGTGTAGGCTTCTGGCGGGAACTGATCAACGGCCCGCGTATTGTAGTGATTGGCGGCGGTACCGGTTTAGGGACGATTCTCAGGGGGCTTAAGAAATTGACTGCCGATCTGACGGCCGTTGTTACCGTGGCCGATGACGGTGGAAGTTCAGGCCGCCTGCGGCAGGAGTTTGGGATTCTTCCCCCCGGCGATATCAGGAATTGCTTGATTGCCATGGCGGATCTTGAACCGTTAATGGAACAACTGATGCAATACCGCTTTAACGGTGATAATTGGCTTTCCGAGCATAATTTTGGCAACCTGTTTTTGGCGGCGATGACCGGCATTACCGGGGATTTTGAGCGGGCCATTGAAGCTTCGTCCCAGGTTTTAGCGGTGCGGGGAAGGGTGTTTCCGGCTACCCTTGAAAATGTCAATATTTATGCGGAATTGGATGATGGTTCGGTAGTAAACGGCGAGTCCACCATTGGTCATAGTCACCGGCCGATCCGCCGGGTTTTTCTGGATCCCCCGGACGCCGTGGCGTTGCCCAAAGCGGTCAAAGCCATACACCAGGCGGATATTGTGCTTTTAGGTCCGGGTAGCCTCTATACCAGTGTGATCCCACCGCTTTTGGTGAAAGATATTACTGAGGCGTTACGGCGGACCAGAGCCCCTAAAGTCTATGTTTGTAACGTCATGACCGAACCTGGTGAAACCACCGGTTATACGGCTTCCCGGCATTTGCAGGCGATTATTGAGCATACCGGTGGTAATCTCATCAACTATGTTATCATTAACGACCAGGAGGTTCCGGAGAAGGCGCGGGAGATTTATGCCCGGGAAGGAGCAGCCCCGGTGGTTGTGGATAAGGAGGAGGTATCCCGCCTGGGTTCCGTGGCGATTACCGCCCCCTTACTGCAGGCTAACAGTTTGGTACGGCATGATGCCAGTCGCCTGGCCCGGCTTTTAACCGGTTTGCTCCGGGCGACGGCGAAGAGGGATTTTTCCATTCCCCCTTTTCAGAAAGCCCGTTTCCGGCGGGCATTTACGCGTTGGCGCCGGCTGATCACGGGTGTTGTTGCTCTGAATTTACGGGCCGGAGAGACAGAGGTTTCCCCGGGTTCCGGCAGCAGCCGGTCCCGGCCGGTCTCATTACCATTTGCCAGCCACAAAATAGAAGGGCGTTCCCAGGCCGGGTGTGAAGTCTACCTTTCCCCCCCGGGAGGGAAAGACCTGCCGGAAGGGATCCCTGCGCTTGCGGGTGTTCGCCCGGAAGAGACCGTATATATCGCAATTTACTTGGGGAAACGTCCCACCGGCGGCTATAAAATTACACCGGTCAGCGTTTCTCTGGAAAAATCCCGCTTGTCCGTGAAGTACAAGGAAGAGCACCCGGCTACAGCCTCCCTTGTCACCCAGGCTTTTTCCTATCCGGCGTTGCTCATAACCGTGGAAAAAAGGTTTCTTCCCGCCGGGAAACTGCTTGTGGTTTTTCAGGAGGAGGGGAAAAAAAGAAAAGAGGAGAAAAAGATCCGGCTATAGCGCGCGGCGCGCGCTATTAATCTTTACAAATATCTTGGGACGTTATATAATATAGCCAATAAAACTGAATAGACCGCTTTCTTCAGGGCAGGGTGAAATTCCCGACCGGTGGTGAGGGTTGTTCCCGAGTCCACGAGCTTACGGTTGCGCGCGTAAGCAGATCTGGTGAAATTCCAGAACCGACGGTATAGTCCGGATGAGAGAAGAAAGGATTTTTTATTTGAGTTAAGAAAAAGCCCTGACGTATGTTCAGGGCTTTTTTCGGTTTACACCCGGACCGCGCGGACGGGCTTGAGTGAGCACGGGGGCGTGGGCCGGAGGGTGCAATTGACTGACCACAGGGCAGGGGGATGAAGATGCCGGTACCAGTGATTGAAGTGAAAGATGTGATCCTTTTTTTTGACTCCGGGAGAGAGCGGACACGGCGCGCACGTGTGCGTGAGCGCGTACGCGCGCATTCGCGCGCGACCACTCCTGAACTTTCCGGGGTGAACCTGCAAATAAAGGAGGGGGAGATCGTCAGCCTGGTGGGGCCGAGTGGTTGTGGGAAATCCACATTGCTCCGGTTGATCTGCGGAGTTTTGACCCC
>Ga0079223_10003206_pt1 | contig 10288 bp, 10 predicted proteins | sample Stecom2011_FD_75072 | JGI IMG/M metagenome (GOLD analysis project Ga0079223, IMG submission 75072) | Agricultural soil microbial communities from Utah to study Nitrogen management - Steer compost 2011 | ecosystem: Environmental > Terrestrial > Soil > Agricultural land | place: USA: Utah...
ATAAGTTCCTAAATAAAAAGTTTCACGCAATAACAGCAGAATATAATGCCATTTTTAATGGCGAGGAAGCATTAAAAGCAGGAAAAGAAAGCCTGATAGAAGGCTATGTCGATGATTTTTGGGAAATCCTTCCGGTAGAACGTATTAATATTCCAAGCTTAGAAGAGCAGGAAATAGGGTATTCGGACGATCAAAACCCTACTTTATTCGATCGTGCCGAAGAGAAAGCAATTGTTGCTATTCAAAAACACGGCATGTACATCAATGGAAGGGAACGAAATCCAAAAATGGCCGAGGCCTATTTACTATTAGGAAAAGCTCGATATTACGATAGCCGTTTTATTCCAGCCATAGATGCATTTAACTTTATTCTTACCCGCTATCCATCTAGTAAAAGCATTAACGAAGCCAATATATGGCGTGCAAAAACCTACGTTCGTCTAGAAAACGAGGAGATTGCAATAGAGCTGCTTAAGCGAACCCTAAACGACACAGATTTAAACGACTATACTAAGGCCGATGCTTCCATAATGATTGCGCAAGCATATATTCAGATGGATTCTTTGCCAGAAGCATTGCCTTATGTGCAGCAAGCCGCAGCGCATACACGTGATAATGAGAAAAAAGGGCGCTATAGATATATAGAAGGGCAGTTATACAATCGATTGCAAAAGCCAGATAGTGCAAACATCGCTTTTGATAAGGTTATCGACTTACACCGTAGAACGCTTAGAGATTACTATATACATGCGTATTTAGAGAAGATAAATAACATTTCGTACACCACAGAGGAAGAAAAAAAAGAGTTGAAAAAACTTCTGACCAAATTGGAAGAAGACAGAGAGAACAGACCTTATTTAGATCATGTATATTATAATATAGCCTTATTTCATCACAAAGAAGACAGTTTAAAACTTGCGGAGTCGTATTATAATAAGAGTGTAGGAGCCTATATAAACGACGATAAACTACAAGCTATAAACTACCATACCCTAGCCGAAATACATTTTGATAGGGCGTTGTACCGAGAAGCTGGTGCATACTACGATAGTACGCTTGCTTTTATGGAGCCGAATACCTTGATCCGCAGACGTACACAAAAGAAAAGAGACAACTTAGAAGACGTTATAAAATACGAAGGAATTGCACAGGTAACCGATAGCATTATTGGGTTAACAAACATGAGTGAAGCTGCGAGATTGGATTATTTTACCGGGTATACCGATGCATTGCGCGAAAAGGCTGTCGCCGATTCTATTGAACAGGTCAAGCGAGAGCGATTGCTGGAAAGAGGCGTTGCTGGATCTGGAGGCCGAGGTAGACAAGAACAAGCATCTTCGTTTTATTTTTATAACCCATCCCAAGCAGCGTATGGAAAACAAGAGTTTGAGCAGGTTTGGGGAAGAAGAACACTAGAGGATAACTGGAGGCTATCCAATAAACGCGGTGGAAGTAGTGGGTTTGAAGAAGAGAATCTGTTTGCTGCAGAAGGCGTGGCTATAGTAGACGACCCGCGTTTTAATCCTCAAACTTATATAGATGCAATTCCAACAGATAAAGCGGTAATCGATAGCATTGTCGGTCAAAGAGACTTTGCATACTATCAGTTAGGCTTGATATATAAAGAGAAGTTTAAAGAAAACTTACTGGCTGCAGATCGCCTAGAGCAATTGCTTGAAAACAAACCAGAAGAACGACTTGTTCTGCCTGCACAATATCACCTATACCGTATCTACGAAGAGGAAGGGAATGCTGCGCAGATGAACCGTATGCGAGATAAAATCGTGTCGGAATATCCAGACTCCCGATATGCCGAAATAATCACCGATCCACAATCCTTTTTTGGAGAGGACGACAACAGCCCAGAGTATCATTACAACCAAACGTATGCATTGTATGAATCGGAGCAATATCAAGATGCATTAGATAATATAGAGAATTATTTAGACCGATTTACAGGCGACGAAATCATTCCAAAATTCGAGCTGTTAAAAGCAACAATCATCGGAAAAACAAAAGGCTATGTAGCCTATGAAGAGGCTTTAAACTTTGTGGCGTTGAACTATCCGAACTCGCCAGAGGGAAAACAAGCAGAGAGAATCCACTCCCAAGATCTGCCAAAGTTAGCATTCACAGGATTTACTTCCGATTCAGAATCAAGTCGCTGGAAATTGGTTTATTCTTTATCTCATGAAGAAAGAGAAGATGCAGAGGCTTTAAAAGAACGCTTGGAAGATGGCTTAGAGGAACTGGATTATCTTAGTCTTAAGGTGTCTGTAGACTACTACGATGCCGATATGCTGTTTGTAGTAGTACATGGATTGCGCTCTAGACTTGGAGTAAAAGGACTTGTTGAGCGATTAGAAGAGGATGAAGAGACTGTGATCGATCGAGTAGGTTTTGAAATATCCTCAGAAAATTATACCAAAGTTTTAATCCATAAGAATGTAGAGGAATACCTAATGCAAAACCTTTAATTTTAATCCCCCAAATTATGTTCTCTAATAAAAAATCAAAGAAACAAGACAGCTTAAATCCCACTACTTCCGAAAACAGAATAAACGAAGGAACCACTTTTATTGGGGACATCCAATCCAACGGCTTTATTAGAATAGATGGAACAGTAGAGGGAGATATTTCCTCTCCTGCACGTGTTGTAATTGGAAAAACAGGCGTTATAAAAGGAACGCTACATTGCGACAATGCCGATATTGAAGGGGAGGTGCACGGAGCGTTGAAGGTGGCCGAAACTTTAAGCCTGCGAGCATCCGCAGTAATTCATGGCGACGTGAAAACCACAGAATTAATAGTAGAGCCTGGAGCAGAGCTTAATGGTAATTGTAATATGCAATCCAATGTAAAGACTTTGGAACAAGAAAATGGTAAATCAAAAGCAAAACAACAAAAAAAGAAGAAAATCTCTTAGCACTTGGGTGGAATTCACGCAGATAGGACTACAGATGGGGGTGGTGATTACTGCTGGTGTTTTGCTAGGATTATGGTTAGATAAAAAATTTCCCAATAAATATAAAGCCTTTACAATAATACTCTCCTTGTTTTCGGTGTTTGCATCGCTATACATGGTGATAAAGAAAGCATTGAGGATGTCTAAACAAGAAGAAAATTCAGAAGATGCCTGAAAAAACATTACAAAGATTTATCCTTCATTATGTTATAAAACTTCTAATACTAGCCTTGTCTTTGGGATTGACACATAGACTGATCTACGAGTATGTAATAACAGACATAATTCTATTTATTCCTATCTGGAAAATCTACGGAATCTTAGTTTTGCTATCCTTGGCAACCTATGCTATGGTAGTGTTTGTTTATAATATCATTAAGGAATACGCAGGCTTTGCTTTTATTGCAAGTATTGTTTTAAAAATGTTTGTTTCCCTGTGGTTTCTTCTTCCGCTTATAGAAAGCGAATTCCCAAATAAAATTCCAGATGTTATTAACTTCTTTTTGCCTTTTTTTATCTTCTTAGGGATGGAGGTGTGGTTTAGCATTCGATTATTGCAGTCGCAAGAGCCGATTTAGTTGGCAGTCAAAGCTGAAGGCAGGTGTCAATATAAAAAAAGTCAGTTTTGTAGGCGAATTATTAATATAAGTTGTACTTTTGCCCCAAATTTTTATAGCATAAAACTTATAGCATTAGATTAAAACGATGAAAAATCAGATTAATTTTGGACTGCTTCTTGGATTGTTGTTTGCAATAATACCATTTACTGGATTTTCGCAGGCAGAAGATATGGAAGAGGCTTTCAGCCCAGTAGAATTGATTAACAGTCACGTTTGGGATTCCCATGAGTTTCATATCACGGATTGGAAAGGGAAGCCGGTAACCATGCCGCTACCTATTATTCTTTGGACAGATAATGGATTGACTGTGTTTTCATCCTCAAAGTTTCAGCACGACAACGAAGCTAATGTGGTGGTAGAAGCCAACGGACAGGCGTTCGTTAAGTACGATGAGCATATTTTCTATGCAGATAAATTTAATGCTGCAGAGTTTGAAGCACAGACCGTGCTATCCAAACCTTTTCAATACGACTCTAGACCTTTAGATTTTTCTATTACAACCAGCATATTTTCTATGATCGTATCGGTGGTACTATTGCTGCTCATCTTTATTGGTGCAGCAAGAGGCTATAGCAAATCCGATAAGGCACCCACTGGTTTGGCTGGTTTCTTAGAACCATTGATTCTTTTTGTGCGCGACGATATAGCAGAGCCACAGCTAGGTCATAAGTACAAGCGTTTTATGCCATTCTTACTTACAGTGTTTTTCTTTATTTTGATAAACAACCTGATGGGATTAATTCCATTTTTCCCGTTTGGCGCTAACTTAACAGGAAACATTGCCTTTACCTTTGTAATGGCATTTATTGTTTTCCTGATGACCACGTTCAATGGAAATGCAAATTACTGGAAAGGCGTATTTTTGCCACCAGTGCCAGCATTCTTATTGCCGATTATGGTTCCTATAGAAATTGTAGGAATGCTTACAAAGCCATTTGCATTAATGGTTCGTTTGTTTGCAAACATGACGGCAGGACATATTATAATACTTAGTTTAGTTTCCTTGATTTTTATCTTCGGAAGTGCTGCAATAGCACCAGTGTCTATCCTATTTGTATTATTCATGACCGTGTTAAAGCTGTTAGTAGCGGCTTTACAGGCATATATCTTCACCTTACTAGCAGCCTTATTTATTGGTCAAGCGGTTAGCGATGAAGCACACGAGTAATTTATTGTTTAATTTATATTTAATTTAATTATTATGACAGGAGTTTCATTAGCAGCAATCGGAGCAGGTATCGCAGTAGTAGGTGCTAGTTTAGGAATTGGATCCATTGGTAAAGCCGCAATGGAGGCGATAGCAAGACAGCCAGAAGCTGCAGCTAAAATCCAAACAGCGATGATTATTGCAGCAGCACTTATTGAAGGTGCAGCACTATTCGCGATTGTAGTAGCACTTATTGCAGGGTAATCTATTTACTTTGTAAATTTGCAACACTAAAATAGTCAGAATCATTTCGTAACGGTTGGTTACGAAATGATTCTAACTTATAATTAGACAATTAAATAAAACAATTAATATCATACTATGAATATAGTTGCACCAGAGAGTCTTTTATTATGGACTACTTTAATATTCGTAATTCTAGTTTTTCTTCTAAGAAAGTTTGCTTGGAAACCTATAATGGGCGCGGTAAACTCTAGAGAAGAATCGATAAATAACGCGTTGGAAGCTGCAGAAAAAGCCAAGATAGAAATGGCTAACCTGCAAGCAGATAACGAGAAGTTGCTAAAAGAAGCTAGAGCTGAAAGAGATCAGATGCTTACTGAGGCAAGACAACTACGAGATAAAATGTTGAACGAGTCTAAGGAGATGGCAAAAGCAGAAGGCGATAAAATGATCCTTAGCGCAAGAGAAGCCATTCGCAATGAAAAAGCGGCTGCTATGTCAGAAATCCGCGATCAGGTTGCAGAATTATCTCTAGATATCGCCGAGAAAGTGGTGAAGAGTGAGCTGTCTGATAAAGAGAAGCAGATGAAGCTAATCGATAACATGCTAGAAGGAGCAAAACTTAATTAATATAAATGAGCACAAGTAGAGCCGCCTTGCGATATGCCAAGGCTTTATTACTGGAAGCAGATCAGCAGAGCAATACCGAGGTAATGCAGCAAGACATGCAAGCTGTATATACTACTATGCAGGCAAGCAGAGAATTGCGTCTTGCATTGGGCAACCCGATTATTAAGTTGGAAGACAAAAAACAAGTCTTACTGGAAGTATTTGCAAAGCAATCTAAAGCAACACATAACTTGATAGAAGTGCTAGTTCATAATAAACGAGCCGATTTATTAGGTGGTATTTCTAAAGCCTACCTCGACCAATACAACGAGCGTAAAGGCGTAAAGAATGTGGAGGTGGTTACCGCTATAGCACTTACTCCAGAGATGGAAGCACAAGTATTGGCAAAAGCAAAAGAAATAACCCAAGCAAAAGATGTTATCCTTACCAGTACTATAAACCCTGATATATTAGGAGGCTTTATCATTCGAGTTGGAGATGTGGAGTACAACGCAAGTATTTCTAACCAATTAGACAATATTAAAAAAGAATTTATAAAAAGATTATAATACCTATATAAAATGGCAGATGTAAAACCAGCTGAAGTATCAGCAATTTTAAAGAAACAATTAACCAACTTTGAGGCAACCGCTTCACTGGATGAGGTTGGAACTGTTCTTACCGTAGGAGATGGTATTGCTCGAGTTTATGGACTTACCAACGCAGAATATGGCGAAATGGTAGCGTTCGAAGGAGGATTAGAAGGAGTTGTTCTTAACCTTGAAGAAGATAACGTTGGGGTGGTACTATTAGGACCCTCTAGCGGGCTTAAAGAAGGAGCTACTGTAAAACGTACCCAGCGAATTGCATCTATCAATGTAGGTGAAGGAATTGTAGGACGTGTAGTAAACACCCTTGGACAGCCTATAGACGGAAAAGGTCCTATTACTGGCGAAACTTTCCAAATGCCTTTAGAGCGTAAAGCACCAGGAGTTATTTATCGTCAACCCGTAACAGAACCATTGCAAACGGGTATTAAATCTATCGATGCCATGATTCCAATCGGAAGAGGGCAAAGAGAGTTGGTTATTGGCGACCGTCAAACAGGTAAAACTACCGTTTGTGTCGATACCATTCTAAATCAAAAAGAATTTTACGATGCTGGCGAACCAGTATACTGTATCTATGTAGCTATCGGACAAAAAGCTTCTACTGTTGCAAACATTGCTAAAGTACTAGAAGATCATGGTGCTATGGCTTATACAACTATCGTAGCCGCAAACGCATCCGATCCTGCACAGATTCAGGTTTACGCACCTTTTGCTGGAGTAGCAATTGGAGAGTACTTTAGAGATACAGGAAGACCTGCACTTATCATTTATGACGACTTGTCCAAACAGGCCGTTGCATACCGTGAGGTTTCTCTTTTACTACGTCGTCCACCAGGACGTGAGGCATATCCAGGAGACGTTTTCTACCTACACTCTCGTTTACTAGAGCGTGCAGCGAAGATAATTGAAGACGATAAAGTAGCTAAACAGATGAACGATTTACCAGAATCCCTAAAAGGAATGGTAAAAGGAGGAGGTTCTCTTACGGCTTTGCCGATTATTGAAACACAAGCTGGAGACGTTTCTGCATATATTCCAACCAACGTAATTTCTATTACCGACGGACAGATATTCTTGGAGTCCGACTTATTTAACTCCGGAGTTCGTCCTGCGATTAACGTAGGTATATCGGTTTCTCGTGTAGGAGGTTCTGCTCAGGTAAAATCGATGAGAAGAGTTTCTGGTACCTTAAAACTAGACCAAGCGCAGTATAGAGAATTAGAAGCTTTCGCTAAGTTTGGTTCGGATTTAGATGCAGCTACAATGAACGTAATCGAGAAAGGAAAACGTAACGTAGAGATTCTAAAACAAGCACAAAACGATCCATTCACCGTAGAAGATCAAGTAGCAATAATCTACGCGGGTGCACAAAACTTGCTAAGAGAAGTGCCAGTTGAGAAAGTACGTGAATTTGAAAAAGACTTCTTAGAGCAGCTTAATTTACAGCATAGAAGTACTTTAGATGCATTGAAAGCAGGAAAGTATACAGATAAAGAAACAGAGGTGCTTAAGAAAGTGGCTGCAGAAGTTGCAGAGAAGTACAAAGCATAACAAGTTTAACTATTTTTAAATCTAATAAATGGCCAATTTAAAGGACATACGAACTAGAATTAACTCGGTAGGTTCTACCATGCAGATTACCAATGCCATGAAAATGGTGTCGGCTGCAAAGCTTAAGCGTGCGCAAGATGCTATTACCGCTATGCGCCCTTATTCGGAAAAGCTTACAGAGTTGCTTCAAGGCTTAAGCGCTTCTATGGAAGGCGAAAGCGGAAGCGTTTTTGCTACAGAAAGAGAAGTAGAAAAAGTTCTTGTCGTATTAATTACGTCCAACCGTGGTTTAGCAGGAGCATTTAATACCAATGCTATTCGAAGAGCCAAAGAGCTTGCAGAAACTTTATATTTAGGAAAAGATGTCGACTATCTAACCGTTGGGAAGAAAGGACATGATATGGTTTCTAAAACAGGATACGTTATTTTGAATAATAACGAAATTATAGAGGAATTAAACTTCGAAGAATCCTCCAGAATTGCGGAGTATTTAATGGGACTGTTTGTAGATGGCACCTACGATAAGATCGACATAGTGTACAACAGCTTTAGAAATGCTGCAACGCAGGTTATTATTACGGAAACATTTTTACCGATAGAGAATCAAAGTTCTGATCTTACAGAAGAAGTAGAATTAGATTATATTTATGAGCCTGGAAAAGCGGAGATCATTGAGGAGTTAATACCTAAGAGTTTAAAAACACAGCTTTATAAAGCGCTAAGAGATTCCGTAGCTAGTGAGCACGGTGCTCGAATGACAGCGATGCACAAAGCAACCGATAACGCAGAAGAGATTCGCGACGATCTGGTACTACAATACAACAAAGCTAGACAAGCTGCTATTACTGCAGAGATTCTGGAAATTGTTGGTGGTGCAGAAGCACTTGCTGGTTAAATCACAGATTACAACATATACAAAAAAGCTCAAGCAAATTTGCTTGGGCTTTTTTAGTAGAAGGAATCTCTCAAGTTGAAATAGTTCTTATTTTAATTATTTTCTGAATTAAACTAAGATTAAGATAGCAAGAGAGAGTTTGCATTCTAAATATGTACTTTTGCTTAGTTTTTAAACCCATTATTTTTGGCAGGATACAAGAATCTTTTTAAGCAAACATTTATTTATGGACTAGCTACGGTTTTACCTAGGGCGTTGTCCATCATATTAGTACCGCTTTACGTTTCTACTTTAGAGAAAAGTGAATACGGCATCTATGCATCGCTGTTTGCTTTTATCATCTTCGGAAATGTGATTCTATCCTACGGAATGGAAACCGCCTATTTTCGATTTTTACATCGAAAGGACGAAGATCCAAAAAAAGTGGAGTCCACTTCGCTCACTTCTTTAACGGTAACCAGTCTGCTGTTTTTGTTGCTAGCACTTCCAAACGTAGACTTTATCGCTAGAAGTTTAGATTACAATCCAGAGTACATTCGCTATACTATCTGGATTTTGGCGTTGGATGCGCTGGTGGTAATTCCATACTCTTGGTTTAGAGCTAGAGAAAAGCCTATGCGATACGCTGCTTTGCGGATTGCCAATGTGTTTATAAACCTAAGTTTAAATCTATTCTTCTTTTTAGTATTACCCAAATTAGCAAATAGCCCAGGGAGTTTTTGGGATGCTATCTACAATCCCGATAACCTAATTGCCTATGTATTTATTTCAAATATAGTGGCTAGTGCACTTACTTTGGCGTTTGTTTCTCCATTATACTTTAAGATCGGGTTTTCGCTAGATAAGGCCATTTGGAAGCGCATGATTCGATATGCTATGCCGATACTTTTAGCAGGAATAGCATTTTCGATAAACGAAGCATTAGATAAAATCCTATTAAAATATTTACTACCTCCAGATATTGCCGACTCCGAAGTGGGCGTATATGCCGCCTGTTATAAGCTTGGCGTTTTCATGACCTTATTTGCCACCGCTTTTCGTTTGGGAGTAGAACCTTTCTTTTTTAAACAAGCCGAAGAGAAGAATGCACCCATTGTCTATGCAACAGTAACCAAGTATTTTACCTTACTTGGAAGCTTAATCTTTCTTGCAGTAATGGTCTACATTGATATCTTTAAAACCATTCTCATTACCGATGAGTCGTATTGGGTTGCCATGGATATCGTTCCTATTATTCTTTTGGCAAACTTATTTTTAGGAATATATCATAACCTATCGGTTTGGTATAAGATTACCGACAACACTAAAGTGGGAGCGTACATCTCCATTATAGGGGCTTTACTGACTATTGTGGGCAACTACTTGCTTATTCCATGTTTAAGCTATTACGGGTCGGCATTGGCTACGCTGTTGGCTTATGGAGTAATGATGTTGCTGTCCTATCTGTTCGGTCAGAATTATTATCCGATTCCTTATCCAATAAAAGAGATTTTGGTGTACTTGCTAGTAAGTACTGCCTTTTCCTTTCTAGCTTTTTATATATTTGGAGGAAGTTTGTTATTAGGTACTTTATTACTAGTACTTTATGCAGGCTTATTAGTATTTATGGAAAGAAACCTAGTCCGACAATTGATAAAACGATAAATA
>Ga0079223_10003207_pt1 | contig 10287 bp, 9 predicted proteins | sample Stecom2011_FD_75072 | JGI IMG/M metagenome (GOLD analysis project Ga0079223, IMG submission 75072) | Agricultural soil microbial communities from Utah to study Nitrogen management - Steer compost 2011 | ecosystem: Environmental > Terrestrial > Soil > Agricultural land | place: USA: Utah...
CAGCTGTTGCACTTGGTCGAGCGAGTCAGGCATCGCCACCAGCATGGGGAGGGTGCGATACACCGAAAGGCCGTCACATTCGAAAGGACGCATGTCCTCTTCGCGATCCAGCAGCGTCATGCCCGGAATGGCCTGGGCGAGGCTGTCTCGGATGGCGGTCCGGTCAAACTGGGGGACCGGGCCGTCGAGTCGTTCGTCGTAAAGGATGTTCATGAAAGCGCGCCTCGTTGCAAATCCTGGCGACAGGTCATTAATAGAAGCCCTAATCTGCGCTTTTCAGCGGCGCCTGTCCAGCTTGTGGTCTACTGGTATGACCAGTAGCATTGTGCTGTATTGGAAATAGTTTTCATGCTACACGTGTCGAAGGTGCGGGCTGGTGGCCAGTCCGCCTGAGATACGCTATCGGAGAGAATCATGCTTCAGGAGAAGGATCATGTCCTGCCGACGCACACACCCGATGCGGTGGCGGCTCGCCTTGAGCACTTGATACTTGATGGCGTATTCCGCCCGGGTGACTTGTTGCCTTCGGAGCGGCGCATGTGCGAGCGCCTCGGGGTATCACGCACTTCGCTGCGTGAGGGCCTGCGTATCCTGCGCAGCAAGGGCATTATTGTCACCCGCCACGGCCGGGGTTCGGAGGTGGCGCCGTTGGTAACGGGCCAGGATGACGGTCCCTTGTTGCACCTGTTTCGTGACCACCCACGCACTCTGTACGACCTGCTGGAAGTCCGCTCACTGCTGGAAGCGGAGTCGGCCAGTCTCGCGGCTGAACGAGCGACCCGCGCGGATCGGGTGTTGATCCAGCGGCGTTACGAGGAGATGGTCGAGCATGTTGAGTCGGGGCGCATCGACGTAGAGCGCCTGGCCCATCTGGACCACGCCTTTCACCTGGCGATCTGTCAGGCGTCGCATAATCCGGTGCTTGTGCATACCTTGCAGTCGCTCACCGACCTTCTGCTTAGCTCCGTCTTTGCCTCGGTGAAGAACCTCTATCACCGTGAGGAGCCACGGCAGATGATCAATCGCCAGCACACACGGCTTTATCGTGCGGTGATGGAAGGCAAGCCACAGGCGGCTCGCCGCGCGGCACATGACCACCTTGCGGGCATCGAAGCACAATTGCGCGAGATCGAAGCCGAGGACCAGCGTCTCGAGCGCTCGGCCATGCGCCTCATTGAATCTGATGCCAGAGTAAAGAGTAGCTGAGCGGCACCCGCATGGAGTGAATATCGACTAGGGGTAAAGGCTGGCTAGGAATTAGCGACACTGCGATTTTCTTCCTCGTCAATAACACCAGCAAGCGAAGCCACCTCAAGCTTATTGCAGAGATGCTCGCGCAGCACGTATCCCAAGCGCTTACTATCACGCTGCTTGAGCGCGTCGACCATGTTTTCATGATCCTGGACGGCTTGGCGCCAGTAGGCTTCTGTCATCTTCTTTGAATAGCGTACCCGTTTTACTCGCTGACTGAGATTATTGTACATCTCGATCAGCACTTCGTTATTCGAGGCATGCAGAATGCTTTCATGTATTTCTTGATTCACCCGAAAGTAGTCGGCAAGCTCCCGGTTGCGATAGTGCATGAGCATGCGCTGATGCAGCTGGCAGATCGCAGCGATGCCCTCATCGCTGATGTGCAGACAAGCTAATTCGCCGGAAAGCCCCTCCAGTGCTCCCATCAGGTCATAGGTATCTTTGACCATCTTGTAGGTCAGCTGCTTGACCCGCGCGCCTCGGTTGGGAAGGAGTTCTACCAAACCTTCCGATGCCAGTACTTTCAGCGCTTCTCGAAGCGGTGTACGTGATACTCCGAAGCTTTCACACAACTGCTTCTCGGAAATTCGTTCTCCCGGAGCGAGCTCGCCACGTTCGATCAATTCACGGGTACGGTTAGCGACCTCTCTATAGAGGGTGCGGGGCTGAATCTTGCTCATGTGTTTTTTCCTTTGCGGTCGTTGCGAAGCTTCCCTGCAAGGTAAACGCCGCTGTATCCGGTTGTCGCTGTGCTGCTGTCATTATCACCCTTGAGGATTCAAACATAAGGCAGCATTGACGAGATAGTCTAAAGGTATTATGAATTCAAAATGCATGCAAAGACTTTGTATGTACAAAATTCGCCAATAGCTCGTATCCAATAGCTCATATCAATAGCTAGGCGCACTCGTTCAAGCGCCGATATCACAACAATGACAATTAGGAGTCCACATGGCGGGAAGCGTTTTCTTCAGTAGCGTAAGGCTCAGTCGCCTCCAGGCACGGTCCATTCTTGATGGTGCTTTTAACGAGGCACAAAAAACGGTCACGCAGCCGCTAACTGTCGTGGTGTTGGATGGCGGTGGGCATCTAGTCGCCGCTGAGCGTGAAGATGGCTGTGCACCGCTGCGTTTTCCCGTTGCCCAAGGCAAAGCTTTCGCTGCACTTGGCAATGGTGTGTCCAGCGGAGTAGTAGGTAGCCGAAATGCCGAGCGTCCTGCGTTTCTTTCCAGCGTAGCGGCAGCTGCCGGTGGCCACTTTATTCCGGTTGCCGGCGGTGTGCTAGTCCTTGATGAAGACCAGCATGTGATTGGTGCTGTAGGAGTCAGCGGGGCCTCGTCCGCTGAAGATGAGCGTGTTGCGATAGCCGGTATCGAGGCGGCCGGGTTGAGTGTTGGCCTGGAGCCCGACTGAATCCGCCTCACGCCGTCAGCGTTGCTTGACAGTTCGAGAACTTGGGGTCTAGGGTCAATATACGACGCATTTCGCATAAAGAATGCAATTTGCGATGGCGCCTACTATGTAAGGCACTGGTGAACCATGTTGCGCTCGGCTCCTAGCGTGGTCGAACTTCAGCCGCAGCGCATTCCAACAACAAAACCCGTATCACCTAGGTCTGAAGCCAACAATACAACAAGAGGAAACACGCCATGCACCTGCTACGTCTTACGGCGGTCGCTGCTGCTGTTGCACTCATCTCGGCACCGCTCCAGGCTCGCGAGATCACTTTCGGTCACGTCGGAGGCCCCGACTCTCTATTCAGTGATTCTGCCGACCACTTCGCCGAGCTGGTCAACGAGCGCCTGCCCGAGCCATATGAAGTGGTCGTTTTCGGCTCCAGTCAGTTGGGCACGGATTCGGAGCTACTGCAAAAAATGCGGCTCGGCACTGTGGACCTGGCGCTGCCCTCGACCATCATGTCGTCGGTGGCGGATGAGTTCGGCCTCTTTGAGTTGCCGTACCTGATCCAGGACCGAGAACACATGAAGCGTGTCGAAGAGGAGATCTTCTGGCCGGAACTGGCGCCGCTGGCGGAACAGAATGGCTATCGGATTCTCGCCGTTTGGGAAAACGGCTTCCGCCATATCACCAATAACCGCCGCGCCATCAATACCCCGGAAGACCTACGTGGCGTCAAGTTGCGGGTGCCGCAGGGAGTTTGGCGTGTACGCATGTTCGAGGAATATGGCGCCGAGCCCTCGCCAATGTCGCTTTCCGAAGTGTTCATGGCCTTGCAGACCGGCGTGATGGATGGTCAGGAAAATCCGCTGGCCCAAATTGCCGGTCAACGCTTCCAGGAGGTGCAGGACTATCTCTCCCTTACCGGCCACGTTTACACCCCCGCCTATCTGACTGCTGGGCGTCGCTTCGGCAACCTGCCCGAGGAGGTCCAAGAAATCATCATTGAGGCCGCCGAAGAGACTCAGGCATTCGTCTACGAGCATGCCGCAAGGCTTGATGAGGAACTCATCGACGTGATTCGGCAAGCAGGTACCGAAGTAAATGAGGTCGATACCTCAGTCTTTATCGAGGCTTCCGGACCAATTTACGAGGCCTTTGCCAATGAGGTACCTGGCTCTCAAGAGCTGATCGACAGGGTGCTTGAGCTAGGCAACGGTGCCTGATCTATCTGCAGCCGCAAGGCGTTCACTTTCCGCGTCACCGAGTGGAGGCGCGGGATTTCTATCCCAGAACGAGTCGATAGCCATGGGTATCGTGAATCAACTCTCCCGCGTCATGGAGCGTCTGCTCGAGATCATCACAGTGGCACTGATGGTCTCGCTGACGCTGGTGGTGCTCTATGCGGTGGTGACCCGCTATGCTTGGCGTACGCCCTCCTGGTATGACGAAATAGCCGCCATCATGTTGGTGTGGCTGACTTATTATGCGGGGGCCTTGGCGGCACTCAAGCGCGGCCATATCGGAGTCGATGGGGTGCTGACTGCTCTGCCGGTGCATATCCGCATGCCAATCGCCTATCTCTCCGAGGTACTGTTCATTGGGTTCTTCGCCGTGCTGGGCTGGGCCGGCTTGATAGTACTCGACGTCATGCAGGGTATGTCGTTGATTACCGTGCGCTGGATACCGCTTACCTTGACTCAGTCGGTGATTCCCATCGGAGCGGCACTATTTATCATTGCCCAGCTGTTCAGCATGCCGGGTTACCTGGCCAAGGTACGCTCGGGGCTCACTCAAGAAGAGCAAGAAATCGCCCAAGCCATTGCCGAAGCTGAGCGTGACAACGCCAAGGCCGGCTTGACCGCTGAAGAATTGACCAAGAGGACCCAGTCATGACACTTCCCTTCATGATAGTGGGCCTACTAGGGCTGATCCTGATGGGGTTGCCTATTGCGGTGGCACTAGCGATCGTGGCCACGGTAGCCATTGTGGTTTACCAGGGCGTCGATATGCTGCCCAATGTCGGGTTGACCATGTTCGAAGGCGCGAGCAGCTTCCCGCTGCTTGCCATTCCGATGTTCGTATTGGCCGGTGCGATCATGAATACCGGTGGTATCTCCAAACGCTTGATCGCCTTTGCCTCGGCGCTGTTTGGCTTCATTCGTGGCGGGCTTGCGATGATCAATATTGGAGTATCGCTGTTCTTTGCCGAGATCTCGGGCTCGGCGGTGGCCGACGTGGCCGCTACTGGTTCGGTGCTCATCCCTGCGATGAAGAAGCGCGGCTATCCCAGCTCCTTTGCTGCAGCCGTTACCTCCTCGTCGGCCTCGCTGGCCATTATCATCCCTCCTTCCATCCCGATGATTCTTTACGGGGTCATGTCGGGAGCTTCCATCGTACAGCTCTTCGTTGCCGGTATTGTGCCGGGGTTGTTGGGCGCTGGGGGTATGGCAGCGCTGAGCTACTACTACGCTCGCAAGTACAACTGGCCGGTGGAGGAAGTGTTCCAGTTCAAGCGCGTCAAACAGACCGCCAAGGAGGCTGGCTGGGCGTTGACTCTGCCGATCATCATTTTGGGTTCGATCTTCGGCGGTTTGGTGACCGCCACCGAAGGGGCCGGACTAGCGGTGGTAGCAGCCATCTTCATCAGTGCCGTGATCTATCGTGAACTAGACCTGCGCACGCTCTACAAGGCGATCATCGACGGCGGCCAGCAGACCGCAGTGGTAATGCTATTGGTGGCGGCTTCCGCTCTGATTGGAGTTTTCCTAACCGAGATGCGTACGCCCCAGCAACTGGCCCAGGCGGTCCTTAGTCTGACTGATAATAAATATGCCATTCTGATGATCCTGAATATCTTCTTTCTGCTGATTGGGCTCTTTCTGCACTCGGCGGCAGCGATCATCCTGGTGGTACCCATCGTCATGCCGCTGGTCAACGCGGCCGGAATCGACCCCGTCCATTTTGGTTTGATTGTCACGTTGAACTTAGCCATTGGACAGCAGACCCCGCCGGTGGCAAGCGTGCTGATCACTTCATGCTCGATTGCCAAGGCGGATGTTTGGTCTGTGACCCGCTCGAACCTCGGCTTCATCGGCGTGCTGCTGTTTGTCTTGCTGCTGGTGACCTATATCCCTGCCATTCCGATGGCTTTGGTGGAGCTCTTCTACCGTTGACAGCACGGCGGGGCATCGCCCCGCCGGATATTTCGAGGATACCTACACAATTTGTGACCAGGGGTTATCTTGACTTAAAAAAATGCATTCATAATTCAAGGTGTGTTGGTGCTTGGCTGAGGAAGTGACCATGACGTGCGAGACATTGCAATATCAAGAACGTGACGGAGTCGCCTGGCTTGGCTTCAATCGCCCTCAGAGCCGCAATGCCATGACCTGGGAAATGTACGCTGCCTTGGAAAAGCACTGTGAGTGTCTTGCCAACGACGATGGCATCCATGCGGTGGTACTGCATGGTGTCGGCGGAGAGGCCTTCGTGGCAGGCACCGACATTTCCCAGTTCGAGCATTTCCAAAAGCCTCAGGATGCCATTGATTATGAGCAGCGCATCGATGCGGTAGTTGGTCGGCTAGAGGCGTTGGAGAAGCCCACCATTGCCCTGCTCGAGGGCGCATGTGTCGGCGGTGGGGCAGCTCTGGCTCTGGTGTGTGACTTTCGTTATGCCGCTCCGAACCTCAAGCTAGGTGTGCCAATCGCTCGAACATTGGGCAACACACTCTCCATTACCAATATTTCGCGACTGATCGACATGCTCGGTGTGGCGCGTACCAAGGAGGTGTTGATGCTCGGCACCCTGCTGGATGCGGAGCAGGCAAGCGATGCCGGGCTGCTTAATGCCGTCTTCCCGTCCGATTCCATTTATGCGGAGGTGGCTGCGGTAGCTGAGCAACTGGGACGTCGTGCGCCTCTTACGCTCAAAGCGAGCAAGGCTCTGATTGCCCGCGTACTTGAACACCGACGCCTTGAGCGCGATGCCAGCGATGACTGGGTTACCGCCTGCTACATGAGTGATGATTTCAAAGCGGCAGTGAACAAGTTCCTCTATCAAACCCACTTCGAGTGGAAGGGGCACTGAGGCGACCACGCCGATGTATACCGACACTTAGTGAGAAGAGAGGTGGAGCCATGCTTCCCTTGAGCCAGATTAAAGTACTAGATATTTCACAAATCATGGCAGGGCCATACTGCACCATGGTACTGGCCGATATGGGCGCTGACGTGATTAAGGTCGAGAAGATCAAGGGCGGCGATGATAGTCGTCAGATGGGGCCTTACGTCAATGATGAATCCACCTGCTTTTCGCAGATCAATCGCAATAAGAAGAGCATCTCGTTGAACCTCAAGGACGAGCGAGGCCGAGAGATATTTTATCGCCTGGCCCGAGACGCTGACGTTATTGTCGAGAACTATCGCACTGGCGTCACCAAGTCGTTGAGTATTGATTACGACACTATCAAGGAGATTAATCCAGGAATTGTGTACTGCTCCATATCAGGTTATGGGCAGACGGGGCCTTACAGCCATCGTGGTGGTTTTGATCTAGTGGCTCAAGGCATGAGTGGCTTGATGTCAATGACCGGTGAGAAGGGCCGCCGACCATTGAAGACCGGCATTGCAGTATATGATATCGGGGCTGGTATTACAGCAGTCTATTCAATTCTTGCTGCCTATATTCATAAGCAAAATACTGGTGAAGGCCAGCATATCGATATCGCCATTACCGAGTGCGGCTTGCCATGGTTTACCTGGGAGGCCGCAGCCTACTTCGCGCAGGGCAAAGTACCCGAGCCCACCGGCTGGCGCCATCGTGTCTCGGCGCCTTACCAGGCGATCAAGGCTCGTGATGGCTATCTCATGCTCGGCTGCGCCAATCAGCGGACCTGGGAGCGCTTTTGTCAAGATGTACTCCAACGTGTGGAGCTGATGGAGGATCCGCGTTTCTTGACCAATTTTGACCGTGGCCAGCATGTCGAAGAGCTGGAAGCACTTCTCGAAGAGATCATGGTTGAGCAGAACGTCGATCATTGGTTGGGCTTATGTGACAAGGCCGGGGTGCCCGCCGGACCGATCAATGATTTCGCCCAGGCCATGACCGATGAGCACTACCTGGCGCGAGGCATGGTGCAAGAAGTCGAGCACCCTGTGATCGGCAAAATGAAAACGATCGGCTTTCCCAGCAAGTTTTCCCTGACCCCATCGCAGATCAGAAGCCCCGCGCCGCTGTTTGCCCAGCATACCGACGAAGTTTTGGAATCCTTGGGCTTGTCGCGCGATCAGCGGGAAGCGTTACGCAAGGAAGGATGCATTAAATAATATTCCGCTTCTAAATTAAACGCATTGTTAAAAAATACAATACAAGGAGAAGTGTCATGTTAAATCTCAATTTTCACCATTCAGGACGCCATTTTTTGCAGATTCCCGGCCCCTCACCGGTGCCGGACCGTATTTTGCGTGCCATTAGTCTGCCTACTATTAATCATCGTGGACCAGAGTTTGGTGCATTGGGTCGCGAGATCCTCGATAAGACAAAACGGATCTTCAAGACACAAAACCCGGTAATTATATATCCTTCATCAGGGACTGGAGCATGGGAGGCCGCGCTTACCAATACCCTATCGCCAGGCGATCGCGTATTAATGTTCGAAACCGGCCACTTTGCCACGTTATGGAATGAGATGGCGCGACGTCTAGGCCTTGAACCTGAATTTATCGGCCTAGCGGGCTATGAAGGATGGCGTCATGGCGTCCAGGCCGACATGATCGAGGAGCGGCTCAAACAAGATAAGAATCACGCTATTAAAGCGGTATGCGTGGTGCACAACGAAACGTCTACTGGAGTAACGAGTGATATCCTTGCGGTACGTCGAGCTATCGATAATGCCGGCCATCCAGCACTGTTGATGGTGGACACTATTTCGGGGTTGGCCTGTGTCGATTATCGGCATGATGAGTGGGGCGTTGATGTTACCGTATCCGGTTCGCAGAAAGGGCTAATGCTACCGCCAGGGATAAGTTTCAATGCGCTTTCTGATAAGGCCATCGAGGCGAGTAAGCACGCACAGTTGCCCAAGAGCTTCTGGGCCTGGGATGAGATCATAGAGTCTAATAAAAACGGCTATTGGCCTTCCACACCAAATACTAACTTGCTCTATGGTCTCAACGAGGCCATAGACATGCTGTTTGAAGAAGGTCTCGAGCAAGTGTTTGCTCGCCACCAGCGTTGGGCGGTGGGGGTGCGTTCTGCGGTTGAAGCCTGGGGGTTGGAGATCCAGTGCCTGGAGCCAGCTGTTCACTCACCCGTGCTGACTGGGGTGGTGATGCCCGAGGGGGTCGATGCCGATGCTGTGCGCCAGATTATCGAGGAGCGTTTCGATCTGTCATTGGGGGCAGGCCTGGGCAAGGCCAAAGGCAAAATGTTTCGCATTGGCCACTTGGGTGATAGCAATGACTTGACGCTGGTTGCCACGCTGGCGGGCTGCGAGGCTGGCATGAAACTGGCTGGTATCTCTCTCAAGGGGAGCGGTGTGATGGCGGCACTGGACTATTTCGCCGATCACCCGTTGAACGCTAATGCCTGATGCTTGCGGCGAGCCAGGCGGCTCGTCGCTTGCCATGACACTGACCAAGCAAACAGACGGCGGCCTGCAGGGGAGGGAGGGGGATGACGTCCCTGAAGAATAATACACACTTTCGCGATGCCAGAATCAAGCCGACGACTGGATTCTCGGCTCGACTGATGAGTGAGCTTGAGGGTGAGGTGCTGTTCGATCAGGCCTCGCGGGGCCGCTACTCGACGGATGCATCCATCTATCAGATGACCCCGGTAGGGGTAGTGATTCCCCGTCATCAGCAAGACTTACGGTTGGCGTTGGATATCGCCCGCGATGCCAGGGTGCCGGTGCTGCCGCGCGGTGCGGGAACCAGTCAGTGCGGGCAGACGGTGGGCGAGGCCTTGGTAATCGACACGACCCGTTGGCTGAACGAGATCGTTGCATTCGACCTCGAGGCGCGCACCGTGGTCGTGGAGCCCGGCATTGTGCTCGATCATCTCAATGCCTGGCTCAAGCCCTATGGCCTGTGGTTCCCGGTGGACGTCTTGACGAGTGCGCAGTGCACGGTAGGAGGGATGGCCGGTAACAACTCTTGCGGTTCGCGCTCGATCCGTTACGGCAATATGGTGCACAACGTTGTTGGTATCGATGCACTACTGGCTGATGGTACGGAGAGCCATTTCGGCTTTATCGACGAATTGCCGACTACCGGCAGGACGCGAGAGTTAGCCGATAGAGTCAAGGCTATCGCCAGCGGGGTGGCTTCCGAGATTCATGAACACTTTCCCAAGGTATTGCGTCGTGTCGGTGGCTACAATCTCGATCTTTTCGATTGCCAAAATCCCAAGCCCTATGACCTAGAGGGGCGCGTCAACCTGGCGCACCTGCTGGTAGGTTCGGAAGGCACCTTGGGCGTGACCCGGTACATCACGCTCAAGCTTTCGCCGCTGCCCGAACACAAAGTGCTCGGCGTGGTCAACTTTCCCACTTTCTATCAGGCGATGGACTTCACCCAGCATATCGTCAAGCTGGATCCTGCGGCAGTGGAGCTGGTCGACCGCACCATG
>Ga0079223_10003208_pt1 | contig 10285 bp, 9 predicted proteins | sample Stecom2011_FD_75072 | JGI IMG/M metagenome (GOLD analysis project Ga0079223, IMG submission 75072) | Agricultural soil microbial communities from Utah to study Nitrogen management - Steer compost 2011 | ecosystem: Environmental > Terrestrial > Soil > Agricultural land | place: USA: Utah...
CCCGCTTTTGGGAGAGACGCCGAGCGGTCAGACTTTTCTGCCTCTAGTCATCTCGGTCTTGGCGCAGGTTGGGCTCACGTTAGGCGCGCTCTACCTCGTCGTGATCCGCCTGAGGGGGCTGTCGTGGCAGGACCTGGGACTTATCCAGCCACCGCCAGGCGCCATCGTCCGAGGCTTGCTTCTGGCGGTGATCGCGGTTCCCGCCATCGGCCTGGTAAATCTTTTCGTTCAGGGACTTCTGGGCAACGAGATCGAAAACCCTCAGATCGAAGCCCTGGCGCCGGTCGCGGTTTCGCCTGTCAACTTGCTGGCCATGGTCCTCCTGGCCGGTGCGCTGGTGCCCCTGGTAGAGGAACTGGCCTTTCGCGGTCTCTTGCAAGGATGGTTGAGAGAACGGGTCGGGGCGAATGGCGCCATAGCGCTCTCTTCCCTGATCTTTGCCCTTATGCACGGGATTCCTACGCTGATCCCGGCGCTGCTTTTGGTTGGCGTCCTTCTGGCCTGGCTCTACGAGTCCAGTGGATCACTGTGGCCATCAATTGCCATGCACGCCGCCTTCAACACCATCATGACCACGCTGCTCTATATCGCATTGGGCCAGGGTCTGGACGTGGGCTGACGGGCGAACCGTCAAGGCGATGCAGGAATCACTTTCTGCGGATCGCCATAGAGTTCCCTAGCGCGCGTTTCAAAGGCACCCACCATACGGCGAACAGCCTCGTTGAAAAGCGGTTGCATTACCTTCTGCAACAACCGGGAGCGGAACTCGAAATCCACATAGAAGTCGAGCATGCATCCCTGCTCATCCGGAATGAATAGCCAGTGGTTGTTCAGGTACTTGAAGGGTCCCTGGACATAGGTCACATCGATGCGCAGGTGCTTCGCCGTCTCATCGTCGTGGAGAACCACCCGGCTAGTGAAGCGTTCGCGGATCATCTTGAAGCCGACAATCAGGTCGGCGATCAGCGTGTTTCCTTCTCGTCGCTTGATGCGCGCGCCCAGGCACCAGGGAAGAAACTCGGGATAGCGTTCGACATCGGCGACCAGATCATAAAGCTGCTCTGGTTGGTAAGGTAGACGCCGTCGCTCAGCGTGTGTTGGCATAGAGTACTATTCGCCTGCGAGCTTGGCTTCTCGCGCCGCACGCATGCGCTCAAAATCCTCGCCCGCGTGGTAGGAGCTGCGGGTCAAGGGCGAGGCGGAGACCATCAAGAAGCCCTTGCCGTAGGCGCGCCTTTCGAACTCCTTGAACTCGTCGGGCGTGACGAAGCGATCCACGGGGTGATGCTTGGGCGTCGGCTGCAGATACTGGCCTATGGTCATGAAATCCACGTCAGCCGCCCGCAGGTCGTCCATGAGCTGCAGCACTTCCTCCTTGCTTTCCCCCAAGCCGACCATGATCCCGGACTTTGTGAAGATTGAGGGGTCGATCTCCTTTACCCGATCCAGGAGACGCAGAGAATGGAAGTAGCGTGCGCCGGGGCGCACCGACGGATAGAGCCGAGGCACCGTTTCGAGATTGTGATTGAACACATCCGGGCGGGCTTCCACCACCACCTCCAGAGCCCCTTCTTTGCGCAGGAAGTCAGGGGTCAGCACCTCGATCGTCGTAATTGGTGAGGCCTCCCGGATGGCCCTGATGGTCTGGGCAAAGTGTTCGGCGCCTCCATCTGCAAGATCATCGCGATCCACGGAAGTGACAACCACATGCTCCAGGCCCAGCTTTCGCACGGCTTGGGCGACGTTGGTTGGCTCGAAGGGATCCAGTTGTCCCGGACGGCCGGTCGCGACGTTGCAGAAGCTGCAGGCGCGCGTGCAGATCTCGCCCATGATCATCATGGTCGCGTGCTTCTTGGACCAGCACTCGCCGATGTTCGGGCAAGCAGCCTCCTCGCAGACCGTGGAAAGCTTGTGCTCTCGCACGATCTCCCGCGTCTCGTGGTAGGTCCGTGAGACCGGGGCTTTCACTCGGATCCAGGAGGGCTTGCGCCGCTGTACCGGATTGTCAGGCTTGTGCGCCTTTTCGGGATGACGCACCCGGAGCTTCGTTTCGATATCTGCCATGGCTCTAGAAGTGTATGGCACGACCGTAGGCGTCAAGGACGCTCTCGTGCATCATCTCGGAGAGAGTGGGATGGGGGAAGACGCTGTGCATCAGCTCAGCCTCGGTCGTCTCTAGGTTCATGGCGACGACATAGCCCTGGATCAATTCCGTCACTTCCGCACCGACCATGTGTGCGCCCAACAGCTGCCCTGTCTTGCCATCAAAGATGGTCTTTACAAGACCGTCAGCCTCGCCGAGCGCAATTGCCTTGCCGTTGCCAATAAACGGAAAGCGGCCAACCTTCACCTCATGACCCGCCTCGCGGGCCTGTTTTTCGGTCAACCCGACGGAAGCAACCTGCGGGTGGCAGTAGGTGCAGCCCGGGATCAGGTTCTTGTCCAAGGGATGAACATCGTGCCCGGCGATGGCCTCGACACAGAGGACGCCCTCGTGGCTCGCCTTGTGCGCCAACATTGGTGCGCCGGCTACATCCCCAATTGCGTAGATACCAGGTTCTGCCGTCTGGCCGCGCTCATCGGTTACGATAATGCCCCGCTCAACCTCCACCTTGGTGCTGTCGAGGTTCAGGTTTTCAACGTTGCCGACGACGCCGACCGCGGAGATCACGCGCTCTACCTCGACCGTCTGGCTCTTGCCCTTCTCCATCTCTACCGTGCAGGAAATCATGTCTGGCCGCTTGTCGAGCTTGCTCACCTTCGCCGACGTCAGAATCTTGATGCCCTGCTTCTCCAGGCGCTTGCGCGCGTGCGCGGCAATCTCCTCATCCTCCGCTGGGAGGATTTGCGGCAGCAACTCGACGACAGTCACCTCCGCCCCCAAGGTGCGGAAGAAGCTGGCGAACTCGATACCAATCGCGCCGGAGCCAACCACGAGCAGCGACTTCGGCATGCTCTCTGGCACCATCGCCTCAAAGTAAGTCCAAACCTGCTTTTTGTCGGGTTCGAGACCGGGAAGCACGCGCGGTCGAGCGCCGGTCGCAAGGATGATGTGCTTGGCCTGGTAGTCGCTGTCGCGCCCGTCCTTGTCCTTCACCTTGATCTTGCCAGGTCCGTTCAGGCGCCCTTCACCCAGGATCACCGTGACCTTGTTCTTCTTCAAAAGGTGGCCGACGCCGCTGTTGAGCTGCTTCGATACATCACGAGAGCGCTTCACGACTTTCGAAATGTCGAAGGCGACGTTGTCGGCGGAAAGGCCAAAGTCCTTCGCGCTAAGCATGTTGTGGTAAACTTCCGCGCTTCGTAGCAGAGCCTTGGTTGGGATACAGCCCCAGTTGAGACAGATTCCCCCAAGATGCTCCCGTTCGACGACAGCAGTTTTCATGCCGAGCTGAGCGGCCCGAATGGCGGCTACGTAGCCGCCAGGTCCGGAGCCGATCACGATCAGGTCGAAGTTGGTCTGCGCCATGCTGCGCCCCTTCTTCAGGACATCAGAGAAGCATACTGATCGGATCCTCGATCAGCTTCTTGAACGCCGTCAGATACTCGGCGCCAATCGCGCCATCGACTACGCGATGATCTACGGAAAGCGTGCAGCTCATCACGGTTGCGATGCCAAGCGATCCATTGCGCACGACCGGCCGCTGTTCTCCCGCCCCCACGGCAAGAATACAGCCCTGCGGCGGGTTGATGATCGCATCGAAATGCTTGATGCCGTACATGCCGAGGTTGGACAGGGAGAAGGTGCCGCCCTGATACTCCTCCGGCTTCAACTTCCCTTCACGCGCCCGCGCGGCAAGATCCTTCATTTCGCGGGCGATTGTGGCCAGGCCCTTGTTTTCTGCCTCTTTCACGATCGGCGTGATCAGACCGTTGGGCGTAGCCACTGCTACGGATATGTCCGCATGTTCGTAGTAGAGCACGCCGCTCTCGTCGTAGGAGACATTGGCCGCCGGGATCTGCTTGAGCGCAAGGGCAGCAGCGCGGATCACGAAGTCGTTGACCGAAATCTTGACGTCGCCTTCCGTTCGTTCGTTCAACTGCTTGCGCGTCTGAAGCAGTGCATCGACCTCACAGTCTACCGTGAGGTAGAAGTGCGGCACCTGCTGCTTCGCCTCGGTCAGCCGCCGAGCTATCGTCCGCCGTATGTTGCTGAGCGGCTCCTGCCGGTACTTGAGGCCAAGGAGATCGGCGAGCTGTTTGGCACCCGGACCTGCGGCCGCCGGCGCGGTCGGGGCCGGTGCGGCTTCCGCCGTCGGCGCAGGTGCCGCAGCCTTGCCTCCAGCCAAAGCGGCCTCGATATCTGCCTTCACAATCCGCCCGTTGGGGCCACTGCCCTTCAGTTGAGCAAGATCCAGTCCGGCTTGCTCCGCCATGCGGCGCGCCAGTGGACTGGCAAAGATGCGGTCACCACCCGCTCCGGCTGTCGGCGCGGCCGAGGGTCGCTGTGACGCAGGCGGAGTGACCCCTTGCTTTTCGGCCGCAGCCTCCCCTGCCCCGTCTGCCGATCTGGCAGCAGGCGGCTCCTCTGGCTGCGGTTCTTGCGCGGACGCCTCGGCGCTGGGCTTGGCTGCGCCGCTTTGCGCCTGTTCAAGCGCGCTCTCATCCTCTCCTTCCTCGAGGAGTATGGCGATGGGCTGATTGACCGCGACCCTTTCGGTGCCTTCCGCCACGAGAATCTTGCCGAGGCGGCCTTCATCAACCGCCTCTACCTCCATCGTCGCCTTGTCGGTCTCGATTTCGGCGATCACGTCGCCGGCTACGATCTCATCGCCTTCCTGCTTGTGCCACTTCGCCAGCGTGCCCTCCGTCATCGTGGGCGAGAGCGCCGGCATCAATATCTCAATCGTCATGGCTTCTTTCCCCAGGATCAGCGATAGCAGACATCACGCGCCGCTTCGACGATGTCGTCTGGCTGCGGCAGCGCAAGTTTTTCCAGGTTGGCAGCATAAGGCAGAGGCACGTCCGCACCGGTTACCCGGCGTACCGGCGCATCCAGCCAATCGAAGGCCTGCTCCATCATGATGGCGGCGATCTCGGAGCCGATACCTGCAACCGACCAACCCTCTTCTGCCGAAACAACTCGGTTGGTCTTCTTCACAGATTCAACGATGGTGGCCGTGTCCAGCGGCCGAAGGCTGCGCAGGTCGATGACCTCAGCGTCAATTCCCTCTTCTGCCAGCTTCTCCGCGGCCTCAAGGGCTTTGCCCACCATAATCGAGAAGGCGACGATCGTGACGTCGCTTCCCGGCCGAACGACCTTGGCCTTGCCGATGGGCACCAACCAGTCTTCGGTATCAGGCACCTCGAAGCTCTGGCCATAAAGGATCTCGTTCTCGAGAAAGATTACCGGGTTGGGATCGCGAATGGCCGACTTCAGCAGCCCCTTGGCGTCAGCAGCAGACCAGGGTGATACCACTTTCAGCCCAGGGATATGCGCGAACCAGCTGGCGAAGCATTGGGAATGCTGCGCAGCCACCCGTGCGGCCGCTCCGTTCGGGCCACGAAACACGATCGGGTTCTCGATCTGCCCGCCCGACATATAAAGGGTCTTGGCCGAGGAGTTGATGATCTGGTCCATGGCCTGCATCGAGAAATTGAAGGTCATGAACTCGACGATCGGCCGCAAGCCATACATGGAGGCCCCAGCGGCAAGTCCGGTAAAGCCATGCTCCGTAATCGGCGTGTCGATGATCCGCTTGGGACCGAATTCCTTCAGCAGGCCCTGGGTAACCTTGTAGGCCCCTTCGTACTCGGCAACTTCCTCACCCATGACGAAGACGCGTTCATCGCGACGCAACTCCTCGGCCATGGCATCGCGCAGCGCCTCGCGCACGGTTTGCTTCTTGGTGGGCCCATCCCACTCGGGTTCTGGCTCCGGGATCGCCTCTTTCGGGCCCTCAGGCGCGGCTAGTGTCGAGCGGGCTTGCTCAGCCTTCTGAGAGGAGCCTTCATCTTCGGCGGCTTCAGTCTCGCCCTCGACGCTCGCCGCTTGACGCTCGTCCGCTCCCTCCAAACTCGAGGCCTCTTCCCCTTCTTCCAGCAGAAGGGCGATCACATCGTTGACCGGAACCCCTTCTGTTCCTTCCGCCACCAGGATCTTGCCCAGAACCCCTTCGTCAACGGCCTCCACCTCCATGGTCGCCTTGTCGGTCTCGATCTCTGCCAGGACGTCGCCTGCAGAGACCTGGTCCCCCTCCTGCTTTACCCACTTTGCCAGCTTTCCTTCAGTCATAGTGGGGGAAAGCGCCGGCATCAGTACTTCGATCGGCATCCTATCGCTCCGCAGATGGAATGTGCGCCCTGCACGCGCACCAGACTGGGTTGGATGGCGGCCTACTCTGCGGCCTGCGCTTCGACATAGACGTCGGTATAGAGTTCGGAAGGATCAGGTTCGGGACTATTCTGGGCGAACTCGGCCGCGTCGCCGACGATCTCCTTGACCCGCCGGTCGATCTCCTTGAGCTCCTCCTCCTTCGCCCGCTTTTGCTCCAGCAAGGTTTCGCGCAAGCGGTCGATCGGATCGTGCTCGGTCCGCATCTTCTGCACCTCTTCGCGCGTGCGGTACTTCGCCGGATCCGACATGGAGTGGCCGCGATAGCGGTAGGTCAGCATCTCCATGATGTAGGGGCCCTTGCCCCCCTTGACGTAATCAACCGCTTCGAGACCTGCTTCCCGAACAGCGAGAACATCCATTCCATCGACCTGAACACCTGGGATACCGTAGGCCTGGCCGCGGTTATAGAGTTCTGTCGAGTGTGCCGCAGACCGCTCGATGGAAGTGCCCATGCCGTACTTGTTGTTCTCGATCACATAAACGACGGGCAGTTTCCAAAGGGAAGCCATATTGAAGGATTCGTAGACCTGCCCCTGATTAACGGCGCCATCTCCCAGATAGGTCAGACAGATCCCCGGCTCCTCGTTGTACTTCATGGCAAAGGCGATGCCGGTGCCAATCGGCACCTGTGCGCCGACGATGCCATGCCCGCCGAAGAACTTCCGCTTCCGGCTGAACATGTGCATGGAGCCGCCCTTGCCTTTGGAATAGCCTCCTTTACGGCCGGTTAGCTCCGTCATTACGCCGTTGGCTTCCATGCCGGTGGCCAGCATGTGTCCGTGATCTCGGTAGCTGGTGACTACCGCGTCATCATCGGTGATGCAGGATTGAAGACCGACCACAACGGCCTCCTGCCCGATGTACAGATGGCAGAACCCGCCGATCAGCCCCATGCCATACATCTGCCCGGCCTTTTCCTCGAAACGGCGAATGAGCAGCATTTCCTCGTAGAGCTTGAGCAGCAGCTCCTTGTCGACCCCCTTGGCAAGGTCTCCTTGTCGCGCCGTGGGGCTCTTGCTTCGGGTCGAGCTCTTGCTTTGCTTGGAAGAGGCGCGCTTAGGCGCCGAAGTCTTGGCGGCTTCAGGATCGCTGGAATCGCTGCGTTTCCGGGAACGTTCTTGACCGGATTTTGTCGCCATACGGCGCCTCCCAAGGCTTGATGACGGACAGGTGCCGTCGACTGACAGCGAGCTGTAGACGAAACGTTAGGAGGAAACTGGCCGCAACGCAAGCAGGGATAAACCACTGATACAGCGGGAAAATCCCTTGTTTAACTGGCTATAGGTTAATCGGACTTTTCAGGGAGGTAGATGACAACCTCGTCGTCCCGTAGGTAGTTGAGCAAAAGCCTTGCTCTCTCCTCCAGCATATCAGGATCGATCCCCTCGGGCCGCAACAAGGCTACGCGGTTTTCCCACCGCGCCCGCTCCTCCGCAACCTGTTCAGCGAGCGCCCGAGTTTGCTGCAGTTCCTCGCTCAAGCGCTTGTGCGCCATCAGACCGCGCTCACCCTGAACTGCGTGGAAGGCGAAGTACACGACGGCTGCTGCCGCCAATGCCTGCGGCGCAACCTGACCCAGCCGATATCCGATTTCTTCGAGCAACTGCATAACCCCAGAGAATCACGCTGCGACTCGGGGGTCAAAGGAAAAAGAGCGCCGAAGAACGGCGCTCTAAAACTAGTGGTCGCTCGGATTCTCTACTACCGCATATAGCAGTAGGCCGGAGCGCTAATGCCGGCGCCGGGCGCGGCGCATTCTCGCTACCCCCTCCCCTTTGGGATTTACAGCGGCTTGCGAAGCCTGCGAGCTAGCACGCCGATAATGCCCTCTCGGAACAGCAGCACCGCGATGACGAAGATGACACCTTGGATGATCGTCACCCAAGCGCCGAAGCTCGCCAAATAGTTCTGCATCGCTACGATCACGGTCGCGCCGACAATCGGGCCGAAGATCGTTCCCATTCCGCCCAGCAAGGTCATCAGCACGACCTCGCCCGACATGGTCCAGTGTACGTCGGTCAAGGAGGCGAGCTGGAAGACCAGCGCTTTGGTGGAGCCGGCCAGACCCGCCATGGTCGCCGAAAGCACGAAGACTGCGAGCTTGTACTGGCTGGTTCGATATCCCAGGGAGACAGCACGAGGCTCATTCTCACGGATCGCCTTCAGCACCTGGCCGAAAGGCGAGTGGATCACCCGATATATGATCAACAGCCCAAAAAAGACGATCGCCAGCACCACCCAGTAGAGGGTGAAATCGGCGCGCAGATCCAGCAGTCCTAACAGGTGGCCCCGAGGAACCGCCTGAATGCCGTCTTCACCGCCTGTGAACTCGGCCTGGAGGGCAAAGAAGTAAATCATCTGCCCGAAGGCGAGGGTCACCATGGCGAAGTAGATGCCCTGGCGGCGGATTGCCAGCGAGCCGAAAACCACGCCCAGGAAAGCGGCAACCGCCGTGCCCGACAGAATGGCAAGTTCAGGGGTGAGCCCCCACACTTTGGCTGCATGGGCGGTGATGTAGCTGGCAGAACCGAAGTAGGCTGCGTGGCCGAAGGATAGCAATCCGCCGAAGCCGAGAAGAAGGTTTAGGGCGCAGGCGAAGAGCGCGAAGCAAAGAACCTTCATCACGAAGACGGGATAAAGCAGGAAGGGCGCCACGGCCGCGACCACCAGAAAGCCGATGAAAATCGCGATGTGATGGCCCGGCATGCCGCGCACCAGGGAGCGCTTGCCGTAGGCGAGCCCCGCAGTCGTTGTTTCGCTTGCCATCAGGCCGCCCTCCCAAAGAGCCCGGCGGGCTTGATGAGTAACACGATGGCCATGATGACGAAGATCACCACCGAAGAGCCCTCAGGATAGAAGACCCGGGTCAAACCCTCGATGATGCCCAGGCCGAAGCCCGTAATGATGGCGCCGAGGATGGACCCCATACCGCCGATCACCACGACCGCGAAGACGACGATGATCAGTTCAGCGCCCATGTTGGGGTTTACCGAATAGATCGGCGCGGCGAGCACGCCGGCAAAGGCCGCCAGGGCCACGCCGAAGCCATAGGTCAGCGTTACAAGGCGCGGCACGTTAATGCCAAAAGCTCCGACGAGGGACGGGTTCTCCGTGGCAGCCCTCAGATAGGCACCCAGCCGGGTTTTCTCGATCACGAACCAGGTAGCCAGGCAGACCACCAGGGATGCCACCACAACCCAGCCACGATAGTTGGGGAGGAACATGAAGCCGAGATTCTGCCCGCCTGCGAGTTGCGGCGGGATACTGTAGGGCAAACCGGAAATGCCGAACTCGTTGCGCAGCAAACCCTGGATCACAAGCGCTATCCCAAAGGTCAAAAGCAGCCCATAGAGATGATCCAGATGATAGAGCTTAGAGATCATCAGGCGCTCTAGGATGACGCCGGTGATGCCCACGGCGATTGGTGCGATGATCAACGCCCACCAGTAGCCGATCCCCAGATATTGCAACAGAAACCAGGCGACGAAGGCGCCGAGCATGTACTGCGCACCGTGGGTAAAGTTGATGATGTTCAGAAGGCCGAAGATGACGGCCAGCCCAAGGCTCAGGATCGCGTAGAAGGAGCCATTGATCAGCCCCAGTAGAAGCTGACCGAAGAGGGCCTGAGGGGGAATACCCAGGAGCTCGAACATGCGCGCAACTCGCGTGGTGAAACCGAACAGATAGGGGACGCGCCTTTCGGCACGTCCCCGCTTTGCTAGAGGGTGTTACTCAACGAGGGGGCAGTTGCCCTCTTCGAGCGGCCGGAAGGCGCGCTCGGCCGGGATGGTGGCCAGCACCTCGTAGTAGTCCCAAGGACCTTCCGATTCCTCTGGGCTTTTCACGCGGAAGAGGTACATGTCGTGGATTTTCCGCCCGTCTTCACGCAGGTAGCCCTCGCCGAAAATCGGATCCTCGGTGGGCATTTCCTTCATCTTGGCGATGACC
>Ga0079223_10003210_pt1 | contig 10275 bp, 4 predicted proteins | sample Stecom2011_FD_75072 | JGI IMG/M metagenome (GOLD analysis project Ga0079223, IMG submission 75072) | Agricultural soil microbial communities from Utah to study Nitrogen management - Steer compost 2011 | ecosystem: Environmental > Terrestrial > Soil > Agricultural land | place: USA: Utah...
ATATAACCGGCATTCCTTAATGTATCTGGTTTATTAGGTATTACACCTGTATTATAGAAGGGAAAATCATTTTCGGCCGATTCAATAAATAAACGGGTAGATGACTGGAAGTATTTATTCCCCGGAGTCACTCTTAGGAAGGCTTTTCGTGAATCAAACGAGCCGGTTTCTACCATCCCCTGAATCCCTAAAGTAGTGTTCCAGTCAGGATTGTTCTCCAGATGGATACTTCCTCCCAATGCTCCTGTACCTCTGGTCATTGAACTTCCCCCATGCAACAGATACATCCCGTCGGTAAAATAAACAGGCACCAGTGACAGGTCAGCGATCCCTCGCAATGGTGAATTGAGGTTCATACCATTCCAGAATAATTGTGTATGCGAAGCTGCTGCCCCTCTAAAGCTTGCTGTCGCTACTGAACCACGCCCATAAGATCTTATAAAAACAGGGGTATAATCAGAAAGCAGCTCTGAAAGATCTGCTGTCAGATAGGCTGCTCGTTGCATTGAATCAGGACGCGTAATTTTTAAACCCGCTTCATCAATCTTTCGTCTGGCAAGTACATTCACTTCCCTTACATGGATTGTGTCGCGTAAAGACTGACCTTCTGCAGCCATTACCGCCAATATGCACAACATATTGCACAGAAAACTAATTCTTTTCATTCCCCTTTATCTTTTTAAACATGGGGAAATAAAATGTCAGGTATTGAAACCATCGCTTTTATTCCCGAAAGCATTATTAGAAAATGACAGGTTTTCTGGCTTATCCTGTTAAGTGGCGGCCTTCCCATTCGTTGGGTAAACGATCAGTGACTTTAAGTGCCCCTTACATTACGGACTTACAGCTGCGGGTACAGCTCCGGTTTTACACCGGATTCCCTATGTTCCATTCTCAATGCAAAAATAGGCAATTTGGGAACAATTTCCTAACCTACATGTTCCAAAAGGATATTTGAAATCATAATATTTAATCTTTCATCAACTATGGGACTTAGAATTCTTCTTTTACCGTTACTAATTCTCACACACACATTTTATTTATTTGCAATGGATGACACTGATGCAGTTATTATGGGTCATGTTGTAGCTCACGGTGAACATGTTCCTTTCGTCAGCATTTATCTTGAAGGTACGAATCATGGTTCAGCAACGGATGTTACCGGTCATTATATGATGGTAGATCTGCCAATCGGAGAATATGTTCTGGTAGCAAGAATGGTTGGCTATAAAACAGTTAAAAAGGATGTAGTTATTAAAGCCGGCCATACGCTTGAAGTGAATTTTGAACTGGAAGAGGACAATATGCGGGTGAACGAAGTTGTTGTTACCGGCACCAGAACATTCAAACGACAAACCGAAAGTGCCGTTATTGTTAATGTGCTTGATTCAAAAACCATCAAGAATGTAGCTGCACAAACAGTTTCCCAAACATTAAACTTCCAGCCGGGGCTTAGAATGGAAGTTGATTGCCAGACCTGTAATTATTCCCAGTTAAGAATGAACGGCCTGGGAGGTGCTTATAGCCAAATCCTGGTTAACAGCAGATCGGTGTTCAGTCCTCTTACAGGTTTATATGGACTTGAACAACTGCCGGCTGAAATGGTAGAACGCATTGAAGTGGTTAGAGGTGGTGCTTCTGCTTTATATGGTTCTAGTGCTATTGGAGGTACTGTAAATATCATTACCAGAATGCCTCAACGTAACTCTTTTGACATCACTGCCAATAACTCTGTTATTGCTGGTGGTGCAAGCGACTATTTAATGAACGGAACAATCACTGCTTTGTCTCAAAGCCGGAAAGCAGGCGTCGCTTTATTTACTTCTCATCGCAACAGAAATGCATACGATCATAATAATGATAATTTTTCTGAACTTCCAACCTTGACGAATAATTCCTTTGGCCTTAATGCATTTTTTAATTTCTCAGATCGCAAAAAACTTCAGGCCAATTTCTCAAGTATGCATGAATATCGGTATGGTGGCGAAATGATTGATGGCCCTGCCTTCCTTGCTAAACAATCAGAAGAACGTACCCATGACATTTTAATGGGGGGTGTCGATTATGAAATTACAAGTGAAGACTATTTGACTTCTCTGGTTGTATATACTGCCGGGCAGTTTACCGACAGAAACCATTTTACAGGCATTGCGCCGATAGACCCGATAGAAATCCAGGAATACAACAATATGCCGCCATATGGTAATTCTGAAAACTATACACTTCAGGGAGGGCTTCAATTGAATCATACAATCGAAGACTTTTTATCCGGTACCAATACCTTCACATTTGGTTCAGAATATTTGGTGGATAATGTATTTGACGAGATTGAAACCTATAATTATTTAATCGATCAGGATGCCCGTAACCTTGGTATTTTTGCACAAAGTGACTGGGACCTTTACCGATGGTTGAACCTCCTAACCGGTGTCCGTGCTGACAAACATAATTTTGTTGATAATTTTATTTTCAACCCCAGGGTATCTTTGTTGGTTAAACCCAACGATAATTCACAGCTTCGGTTGGCATGGTCAACAGGATTCAGGGCACCTCAGGCATTTGATACTGATCTGCACATTGCCTTTGCCGGAGGTGGAATTCAGACTGTCACGCTTGCCGATGATTTAAAGGAGGAACGTTCTCAAAGCTTCAGTACCTCATTCAATTGGGACAAACCAACCGAAAAACATATTTACGGATTTACATTAGAAGGTTTTTATACCCGACTTAACAATGCTTTTATTCTGGAAGAAATTGGAAAAGATGCTGAAGGAAATTCCCTGATGGAAAAAAGAAACGGCGATAAAAGCGAAGTTTATGGAACTACCTTCGAAGTCAGAGCTAACTATAACAGGGTTTTACAAGTTGAAGGGGGCATTACGCTTCAGAAAAGTCTTTACAGCCAGCCGGTTGAATGGTCGGAACAAATTGAAGGTACTAAAAACTATTTAAGAAGCCCCGATTCATATGGTTATTTTACCACAACCCTCACTCCGGGAAATCAATTTAGTGCATCTGTTTCAGGCATCTACACCGGTTCAATGCTTGTTCCTCATTATGGACTGGCAGGTGATCCGGGTACCCCCGAACAGGATATTCTGTTTAAGTCACCTAATTTTATGGAGCTGAATATGAAACTTGCTTATATTTTCAACTTAAAAATCATTGATACCTCTATTGAACTATCAGGTGGAATTAATAATATACTCGATCATTATCAAAATGATTTTGATTCCGGCCCTAATCGTGATAGTAATTATGTATACGGACCGGCAAGACCACGAACCTATTTTTTTGGCTTGAGAATTTTCAATTAATACAAGATTGTATTCCAATAAATAATTAAGGCATTACCTGCATTCAATAATCTCAACTTTAAGTTGCTGATACTATTAAAAATTGCAGGTAATGCCTTAAATTTTTACCGGACAATTACAGGCCAATATCTCAGTTCTTCCCCTTGTTTTTATAATGTTTCTCGGGCCGTTTCAGTGCCCGCCAAATGAGATAAATACCACCCAGTATAAAAGGCACACTCAGCCATTGCCCCATATTTAAAGCCATCGTAGCCTCAAATGCTTCCTGATCTTCTTTTATAAATTCAATTAAAAAACGGGCGGTAAATACCATTACAAACAACACTCCTGTAAGCAAACCTTGTTTATACCTGGCTCGCGTACGCCAATACAAATGCATCAAAACAGCAAAGGTAAGCAGGTAAGCCAACGATTCATAGATTTGTGTAGGGTGCTTTGCTGCTATCTCATTATTTCGCTCAAAAATAAATCCCCAAGGCAAAGTAGTTTCAATTCCATATATCTCAGAATTCATCAGGTTCCCCAGTCGAATAAATGCAGCCACCAGCGCTGTAGGTACCACTACCCTGTCTATGGTCCAGAATACATTTCGTTTTGTAACTTTGGCAGAATGAATCAGTAGTGCAATAAAGATACCTAATGCACCACCATGGCTGGCAAGCCCTCCATGCCAAACTTTTAGAATTTCTCCCGGATGTTGCGAATAATAATCCCACCCATAAAAAAACACATGTCCGAGTCTTGCACCAAGAATGGTAGCAATTATGATGTAAAAAAACAGAGAATCAACCCACTTTTGAGGAACATTTTCTGTCTTGAACATCTTCTCACCTATATAATAAGCAATCAGAAAACCTGAGGCAAAGAGAAAACCATACCACCTTACCGAAAATGGTCCAAGGCTGAACATTTCGGGGTTTACATTCCAATGAATGTAATTTAAAATTTGTATCATATTGAATATAAAAAATTTGCTCCCTTACATAAAAGGTTATTTGACTGCTGACACTCCCTTACCATGACATTGTTTGTATTTCTTCCCACTTCCACATGGACAAGGGTCATTTCTGCCGACCTTCTTCTCTACCCTTACCGGTTGAGGTTTAGAACGCTCACCAGTCTGGGTTGAAGCTCCCTGCATCGGATTTTCAACACCAGGCATCTCCGACTTTTGTGTTTTATACTTACTCATATCAGTTCGCTTCCTTTCCTCTGCCTGCCTTACCTGATTCGGATCCTGAATAGGAATATGTCCCTTCATCAGAGTACCTACTACATCCTTGTTAACCTTGTTTATCATGATCTTAAACAAGTTAAACGACTCGAACTTGTATATAAGCAATGGATCTTTCTGTTCGTAGGTAGCATTTTGAACTGATTGCTTCAAATCATCCATCTCACGCAACTGTTCTTTCCAGGCATTGTCGATCGTATTAAGAACTATCTGCTTTTGATATGATTTAACCAACTCCTTACCCTGATTAAGATAAGCATTTTCAAGGTTACAAATTATTTGGAAAATCCTTTTACCATCAGATATTGGTACAACAATATTTTTGTAAACCTGCGATTTGGTTTCATATACATTCTTAATGACCGGATAAGCTTGTTTAGAAATAGTATCAACTTTTCTTTTATAACTATCGATCATTTTTCCATAAATCTTCTCTGTGATTTCATTCTGAGAAAGCCGCTTGAACTCCTCCTCAGGTACCGGTGATTCCATCGATAGTAAACGCATCAGCTCCATGTTGAAGTCTTCGAACTGATCGGAACCATAGTATTCGTTCACTAAATCCTCTACTGAATCATACATCATATTCAGCAAATCAACTTCAAGTCGTTCACCGAACAAGGCATGCTTGCGTTTCTTATAGATAACCTCACGTTGCGAGTTCATCACATCATCATACTCAAGAAGTCTTTTACGAATACCGAAGTTATTCTCTTCAACTTTGCGCTGGGCACGTTCAATTGACTTGGAAATCATGGAATGCTGAATCACTTCACCTTCCTTAAGCCCCAACTTATCCATTATGCCTGAAATACGGTCAGAACCGAACAAGCGCATCAGATCATCTTCCAACGATACATAGAATTGGGATGATCCCGGATCTCCCTGCCTTCCTGCACGCCCTCTTAACTGGCGGTCAACACGACGGGAATCATGACGTTCTGTACCTATAATTGCAAGCCCTCCTGATTTTTTTACCTCAGGCGAAAGTTTTATATCTGTACCACGGCCGGCCATATTGGTTGCAATTGTTACTGCACCTGAACGTCCTGCTTCAGCAACTATTTCTGCTTCCCTCGCATGCAACTTGGCATTCAACACATTATGCTTTATGCCCCTGATCTTTAACATACGACTCAACAACTCCGATATTTCAACAGAAGTGGTACCTACCAGTACCGGCCTGCCCTTAGAATTGAGTTCAACTATTTCATCAATTACTGAATTATACTTCTCCCGCTTTGTTTTATATACATAATCTTCGCGATCGTCCCTTACAACCGGCCGGTTCGTTGGTATTACCACAACCTCCAGTTTATAGATATCCCAAAATTCGCCGGCTTCAGTTTCAGCAGTACCTGTCATACCTGCCAGCTTATGATACATCCTGAAATAGTTCTGAAGGGTAATAGTTGCAAAGGTTTGTGTAGCTGCTTCTACTTTTACACGTTCTTTTGCTTCAATAGCCTGATGCAGGCCATCGGAATAACGCCTCCCCTCCATAATACGGCCGGTCTGTTCATCTACAATTTTAACCTTGTTATCTATAACAACATATTCCACATCTTTTTCAAACATGGTATATGCCTTAAGTAACTGATTAATGGTATGTACGCGCTCTGACTTAACTGCATAGTCCTGAAGGAGCTTATCCTTCTTCTCCTGCAACTCGTCGGGTGAAAGGCCTGCGTTCTCTAAGTCAGCCAACTTGGCTCCCATATCCGGAAGTACAAAGAAATCCGGTTCTGCAATTCCCTCCGAAATTAAATCAATTCCCTTATCTGTAAGCTCTACAGAATTCTGTTTCTCTTCGATGACAAAATAGAGTGGATCGGTAACAATATGCATGTTCTTATTGTTATCCTGCATGTAAAAATTCTCTGTTTTTGTCATCAGGTTCCTCATACCTTCCTCACTGAGGAACTTTATTATGGATTTATTTTTAGGTAATCCTTTGTGAGCACGCAACAACAGCAAACCTCCTTCTTTTCGTTCCTCGTCAGTAAGGTTCTCCTTCGATAACAGTCGTTTTGCTTCAGTGAAAATGTGATTCACCTCATCACGTTGTGCTTTATATATTTTTTCAACAAATCCTTTCAGTTCTTCAAACTGCTGATGATCACCTTTAGGTACAGGGCCTGAAATTATTAAGGGTGTACGTGCATCATCGATAAGCACTGAGTCTACCTCATCCACTATCGCATAATGATGCTTCCGCTGCACCAAGTCCTCTGGATTAATAGCCATATTATCACGCAGATAATCAAAACCAAATTCATTGTTGGTTCCATAAGTTATATCTGCATTATAAGCCTGGCGACGGGATTCTGAGTTGGGCTGGTGTTTATCGATACAATCAATGGTAAGTCCGTGAAATTCATAAATAGGCCCCATCCATTCTGCATCCCTTTTAGAAAGATAATCATTCACAGTTACAAGGTGCACACCTCTTCCTGCAAGTGCATTCAGAAATACAGGCAAAGTAGCGGCAAGTGTTTTACCTTCACCCGTAGCCATCTCTGCAATCTTCCCCTGATGCAATACAATGCCACCAATTAACTGCACATCGTAATGCACCATATCCCATGTAACCTCACTACCACCAGCTATCCAACTGTTTTTCCAATAGGCCTTTTCATTTTCAATGGTAATACTTGAACGCGTAGAGGCGAGATCACGATCATATTGTCGTGCACTTACTTCCAGAGTTTTATTTTCCTTAAAACGACGTGCAGTATCTTTTACTATCGCAAAAGCAACCGGTAGAATTTCTTGTAATACAGCTTCTAATTTCTCCAGTATTACTTCTTCCAGCTTATCTATTTGTTCGTATATATTCTCACTTTCCTGAATGTCAGATTCTTCTGCCAATGCTTTAAGCTCAGCAATCTTTTCTTCTTCAGCACCGATCCGCTCTTTGATAATATCTCTGAGTTTATCCGTTTCAGCACGTAAACCATCATTCGACAACAAGGTTAGACGCTTATGCTCCTCATTTATCTGTGCAACTAGCGGAGCTGTTTCTTTTATATCCCGTTCCGATTTATTGCCTAATATTTTCCCTAGTATTTTTGTTACAAAAGCCATAACTATCTATTAATAAAAACAGGTGCAAAGGTAATCAATTGTAAAGGCTTAACCCGAAAAATCAGACCAAATATTTCCAGAAAACTCACAAGGAGATTCATTTTATTGAATTCACTTAATATATAGACTGTAAATAAATGTATTCCCTTTAAAATTTTTCACATCCTGCTACTTCAACTTATTGCGGCAATACGTTTAAGAAAATCTCGCACTTCTTCATAATTTTCTACTTTATAGCCTGCAAGCGTATTTGCCATACCTACTTTTATGGTTACTGCTTCAGATGGTATTGCAGAAAACAGATATTCATCGGTCCAGTCATCACCTATGGCTACAATCTTCTCTGCAGGATTTAGCTGTAACACTTTTTGTGCAGCTCTGCCTTTGTTAATTCCCCGGTTTTTTATCTCAATCACCTTATTACCTTCCAGTATCTCCAGATTCAGGTTTGCTACCAGACTGGTTAATTCATCTTTTAATTCAATGGCTCTGTTTAATCCCAATTCAGGATCTGTTTTCCTGTAATGCCATACTAAACTGAAGTTCTTTTCTTCCACAAAAGAACCCGGTGTTCTGTCTACATAAAATTCTAGGGATGAGCGAATATTATCTTTCCACGAATCATCAAGTTGTTCTATCATCTCCCAATCACTTCCGGCCGGCCTTATCCAAACTCCATGTTCTACTATTAAGGTGTAAGGCTTTTTTCCAAACCATTCTTCAAACGTACTTTTATCACGACCGCTTATGAGTACCACCCTGTTGCTTGGATTCTCCGACAGATTATCAAGCAATTCATAAAGCTCAGTATCAGGTTTTGCGTGTTGTGGATTATCTCTGAAGTCAATTAGCGTTCCGTCATAATCAAGAAAGAAAATACGGTTTTTCGATTGTTTAATATCTTCTAATATGTTTACTTTAGTTCTTTCTGTTAACTTTTTAACCAGATACTTCTGCTCATTTTGACGCACCTTATCAAGCGTGTTCAAAAAATCTGTTGCCCATTTCCGCACATTATAACGCTTCAACCTTTTCTGTAAAACAGTATTTCGCTCTATCTGCTCATCCAATGGCATCTCAATTGCTTTTTTGATTGCTTCGGCTATTTGTGGTTTATTATTGGGATTAATTATAATTGCCTCACTCATCTCTTTGGCAGCCCCGGCCATCTCACTTAATATTAAAACTCCCCTGCCATCCGACTTGGAAGCTATGAATTCTTTGGCCACCAAATTCATACCATCTCTTATCGGCGTTATTAAAGCAATTTCGCAATAATTATATAAATCAACCAAATTTTCAAAAGGCAATGAACGATAAAAATACCAGATCGGAACCCTATTTATAGATGAAAACTCTCCATTGATCCGTCCAACGATTTCATCCACCTCACTCTTCATTTGCTGATACTGTTCAACCCCGATTCTAGAAGGCACAGCTAATAATACCAATGTGACTTTTTCACGGTATTCCGGGTAGTTTTGTAAAAAATACTCAAATGCTTCCAAGCGGTTTATCAGTCCCTTTGTGTAATCGAGCCGGTCAATAGAAATTATAAACCGGGTTTCCGGATATAGTAAATAATACCGTTCAAGCTCCTTACGTACTTCTGATTTCTCCCTTACCGACCGCTTCTGAGAATCTAAAGCTGCATTATGAAATTTATCATAGTCAATGCCCATCGGAAAATTGTCAACTTTTACAATTCGTTGTGGTAAATTTATTTCATTGATATTGATATCATAGCCCAACAATCTTCTAACCGCACTCATAAAATGACGCTCATAATCAAAAGTATGAAAGCCTAACAAATCTGCACCAAGCATACCTTTAATAATTTCTGTACGCCATGGTAAAATTCTGAACAATTCATATGACGGGAATGGTATGTGTAAAAAGAAACCGATGGTTGCATCCTGAAAACGTTTCTTCACCAGCTCTGGTAATAAAAGCAGATGATAATCATGAATCCATATTCTATCAACACCTTCCATATTCTCAGCAATTACATCAGCAAACTTCCGGTTTACGTCTTGATAGGCCTGCCATTGATCTTCCTCATATTTAACATACTGGTTAAAGTAGTGGAAAAGTGGCCAGATGGTCTTATTACTGAATCCTTCATAATACAACTCTACTTCTTCCTGACTAAGCTGAACATCAATACATTTCTCCTTGAGCAAGGCCTGATCTACCCTTTCCTTCTGCTCTTCTGTTAATGTATTCCTGTCAATACCTGACCATCCTATCCATAAACTGTCGAATGATTCAAATACCGAACTCATACCTGTGGCAAGCCCCCCGACACTGGGAGTTGCCTCAATATTGTCTTCTGTCAAATTTAACTGTATCGGTAATCTATTTGATATAATTAGAAATCGACTCATAGTTTTTTTATATTTGCTCGTTTAGAATATAATTCAAATTATCTCAAAGTTAAGGAAAAACATCTACATATGACAAACCTCGATTACGGAATCATCGGGAATTGCAACAGTGCAGCATTAATTTCCAAAAGCGGAGCCATCGAATGGTTGTGCCTTCCAATTTTCGATTCTGCATCAGTTTTTGCAAAAATTCTCGACAAAAAAACTGGTGGTAGTTTTGAAATCAAAACCGGTGATGATTATAAAATAA
>Ga0079223_10003213_pt1 | contig 10266 bp, 9 predicted proteins | sample Stecom2011_FD_75072 | JGI IMG/M metagenome (GOLD analysis project Ga0079223, IMG submission 75072) | Agricultural soil microbial communities from Utah to study Nitrogen management - Steer compost 2011 | ecosystem: Environmental > Terrestrial > Soil > Agricultural land | place: USA: Utah...
TAGGGCACGGTCAGCAGCTTGACCCACAGGCCGATCAGCGGCAGGTTCAGCACCACCAGCATCAGGTTGCCGATCCACATTGACACGATCAGCCCCCAGAACAGTTCCGGGTGGCTCGACATGACCTGCGGGCCGGGCTGAATGTTGTGAATGGTCATGGCACCGATCATCAGCGCCGTGACCGCGTTGCCGGGAATGCCCAGGGTGAGCAGCGGAATGAATGACGCCTGTGAGCCGGAGTTGTTGGCCGATTCGGGCCCCGCCACGCCTGCAGGATGCCCCTTGCCGAAGCGCTCGGGTTCCTTCGAGATCTTTTTCTCGAGGGTGTATGAGGCAAACGACGACAGCACCGCGCCACCGCCCGGCAGAATGCCCAGTGCCGAACCGATCGCGGTACCGCGCACCACGGCAGGCCAGGCTTCGCTGAATTCCTGCTTGTTCGGGTACAGCTTGCCGACCTTGTCGGTCAGATCGACACGCTGGTCGCGCAATTCAAGGTTGGTCATGATTTCGGCGAAGCCGAACACGCCCATGGCCACCACGGCAAAGTCGATGCCGTCCTGCAGCTCGGGAATGCCGAAGTCGTAGCGGGCCACACCCGAGTTCACGTCGGTGCCGATCATGCCCAGCAGAAGACCCAGGAAGATCATGCAGATCGCCTTGGGCAGCGAGCCGGAGGCAAGCACCACGGCACCGATGAGACCCAGCACCATGAGCGAGAAGTACTCGGCCGGGCCGAACTTGAAGGCCAGTTCCGCCAGGGGCGGCGCAAATCCGGCAATCAGGAAGGTGGTGACACAGCCGGCGAAGAACGACCCCAGGGCGGCGATGGCCAGCGCCGCGCCGGCGCGGCCGTTGCGGGCCATCTGGTGGCCGTCGATCACGGTGACCACGGCCGAGGTCTCGCCGGGCAGCGCCACCAGAATGGCGGTGGTCGAGCCCCCGTACGCGGCACCGTAGTAGATGCCGGCCAGCATGATCAGCCCCGCCGTGGGCGGCAGCACGTAGGTGATGGGCAGCAGCATGGCGATGGTCGGCACGGGGCCGATGCCCGGCAGCACGCCGATCAGTGTGCCGAGCAGACAGCCCAGCAGGCAATACGCCAGGTTCTCGAGCGTCAGCGCAACCGAGAAACCCAGCAGCAGATTTTCGAACAGTTCCATTTTTCAGATGCCCTCAGTTCATGAAGCTGGGCCACAGCGGGAAGACGAGGCCCAGTCCCTTGATGAAGGCGCCCCAGACGAAGAGCACGAGAAACAGCCCGTTGATGAGTGCAACTTTCCAGCTGAAAACGTGGCTGGCAAAGCTGCTGAGGAATACGAGCAGGAAGACGCTGATGTACACCCCCAGATAGTTCAGCAGCAGCCCGCACAGCACCACGCTGCCAAGCAGGATGAACATGATGGGGAAGTCGAAGCGCTCGACCTGTGTTTCCTCGGCCTTGGCGCTTGTTGCGTTCAAGGCGACGAGTGCGCCCAGTGCGGCCAGACAGACGCCCAGCCAGAACGGGAAATAGCCGGGGCCCATGCGGGCCGCCGTTCCCATCGAGTATTTCGTGGCACCCAGAGCGAAGGCTGCCCCGATCACCACGAACATGATGCCGGACCAGAAGTCCTGCCTGTTCTTGATTTGAATACTCATGCGATGCCTCCAATTGATGCATCAGGCATGGTATGAGAGACGCGTCGGCCGTGACCGCGCATTTCATTACGAAAACATTACCGTTCGGTAATGTTCGGCGGTGCAGGCAATTCAGCGTGGCAGGGTGATCTCTACGCGCAGCCCCGGCCGCGCGTTGCTGAACGTGATGTGCCCGCCATGCAGCGAGACCACGGCCCTGACGGAAGCCAGGCCCAGACCGTAGCCCGGCACGTCCGGGGTCACGCGGTGAAACCGGGTGCCCAGCTTCTCGAGGTGGTCGTCGGGCACACCCGGCCCGTCGTCGCGAATGACGAGGCGGGCGGTATCGCCGTCACGCTTCACGCGCAGCACGATGCGGGCGCCGGGCCCGGCGTACTTGAATGCGTTGTCGATGAGGTTGGTCAGTGCGCTTGCCAGCAGGTCGGCGTCGGCATCGATGCTGACGTCGTCGGCCCGGTACTGCAGGCGGATGCCGCTTTCGGTGGCGACGGGCTCGTAAAGCTCGACAATGTCTTCCACCAGCGTGCGCAGCGAGACGCGCGAAAAGCTCTGGCGGCGCACACCCGATTCCGCTTCGGCGATGAGCAGCAACTTTTCGGATACGGTGATCAGGTCATGCAATTCGGCCGAGGCGGCGTCCAGTGCCGCCCGGCGCGTCTCGGCGTCGTGATCGGCACGCCTGGCCGCATCCAGCTGCCCGAGCGCCCGTGCCAGCGGTGTGCGCAGATTGTGGGCAATGGCGTCCGACACGTTGCGCACCCCGGTCATCAGGATCTCGATGCGATCGAGCATGTGATTGATGTCGTAGCGCAGCTGCACGAATTCGTCCACCTCGCGCGCATCGGGAACGCGCCGCGTCAGTTCACCGGTGCCGACGCGCAATGCCGTATCGCGAATGGCCTCCACGCGGTGTCGCAATTCGCGACGAAAGATGGTGGTGCCCACCAGTACCAGAAACACGCCCACCAGGGTCGTGGCAATCACCGCGTTGCCGATCAGCGACTGGATCTCGCGCATGTCGGCAATGTCGCGCCCGACCACCAGAACGCTGCCGCCCGGCAGATCGCGCAGGGTGAGCAGACCCGTGACGGCCGTACCGTTGCGCAGCACGTTCAGCAGCAGCGGCACTTCGTGCGCTTCACGCAGCAGGTCGATCGCGGGGTAGGGCGTGGCGTCGTCGGTCACCGGCAGCAGCTCGAGATTGCCCGCAACGGGCGTACCGTCGGGCCCCGAAAGCAAATACATTTCCACGTCGATGTCGGTCTGGTCGCCCAGCAGCTGCTCGATTTCCGCCTGCAGGCCTGCGAGGCCGTACAGCTCGTGCTGCACCATGAGCCGGTGTGCCGCCTGCGTGACCTGACGCGCGTACTGCACCTGCAACAGGTCCACGATCTTCCCGTAGGCGAAGATGAGGAGAAAAGCGGTGGTGCCGGCGGCCAGAAGGCTGTAGTTCAGCGTCAGGCGGAAGGCCACCGACCCCCACAGCCGCTGCCAGCCCTTCAGAAGACCGCTAACCGGCATGCAGGACTTCGTCGCGCGACGTCGCCGGGCGGCCGTCGGGGTGGGTCGAGAACCGGTACCCGACGCCGCGCACCGTGTGGATGAGCGGGTTGGGGTGACCGCCGTCGATCTTCTGCCGCAGGCGGCTGACCGTGGCGTCGATGACGTTGGTTTGCGGGTTGAACTGGTAGCCCCATACCGCGCCCAGCAGCATCGCGCGTGTGAGCGCCTGCTCCGGGTGGGTCATCATGTAGGCGAGCAGACGGCATTCGCGCGGTTGCAGGGCCAGCACCTTTCCGCCTCGGGTAATGCGGGGGATCGTCAGGTCGTAGCGCAGATCGGCGTACTCCAGCACGCGTTCGGTGCGGCTGCTTCGCGAGCGGCGCACCAGGGCTTCGGCGCGGGTAAGCAGTTCTATGAGGGCAAAGGGCTTGGTAAGGTAGTCGTCGCCGCCCAGCTTGAGCCCCTTCACCCGTTCATCGAGCGCGGTGAGCGCACTCAGCACGATGACGGGGGTCTTGATGCCCACCGCCCGAAGGCGCGTCAGGATCGACAGCCCGTCGACCTGATTGGGCAGCATGCGATCAAGAATGATCAGGTCCCACGTTTCGGACGACGCACGTTCCAGGCCTTCGACGCCATCGTGGCAGATTACCGGCCAGTGGCCCAGTTCGCGGAATCCCTCAGCAATGTAATGGGCGTTCTCGCGGTCGTCCTCAATGATGAGGCAGTTCCACATCAATGTTCACGTCCTCCTTCACTGAACGAACGTACGGGCCCGCGGGCCCGTACGACCAGTGTAGCAAGACGCTGTGGCGGCACTCAGTCGGTGCGCTCCGTGACCTCGACGAGGTGGTAGCCGAACTGCGTGCGCACCGGCCCCTGCACCACGCCGATGGCTGCGCTGAATACGACTTCGTCGAATTCGCGCACCATCTCGCCGCGGCCGAAATTGCCGAGTGCGCCGCCGTCGCGGCTCGAGGGGCAGCTGGAATGTTCTTTCGCGACCTGTGCGAAGTCGGCACCGTTTTCGATGGCCTGCTTCAGCTCGTTGCACTTGGCTTCGGAGTCGACGAGGATATGACGTGCAGAGGCTCTTGCCATGGGTTGCTCCTGATTGGGGTTCTTCAAGACCACAGGTTAACGCACTTTGTTGCGGCATACGCCAGGGCGGGCCTGCATGGGCTCAGTTTAAGCGCGCCTGTATCGTGGCGTACGCATCCCGTACTTCGCGTTCGCCATACGCCCGTTCCAGCCGTCTCACGGCGAAATGGCCGCGCGCCATGTTCTGATAGTGCGAAATGAACATGGCGTTGATTGCGGCGCCGCTCACCGCGCCCAGCACCGGCGCGGCCTGCAGCGCGAATTTTTCCGTGACCTTGACTCCGAAGCGTTGCGCCACGGTTTCGATGATTTGCGCAAGCCACGACGCCGTCTGGCTCGGGGTGAGCTGCATGCCCTGGAACAGCCCCTGGGCGGCGTGCCGGGTGGCATGCCCCGTGGCCGCCTCGACCAGGGCCTTGCCGGTTTCCTTGGCGATTTCCGATAGCCCCACGCGCGTGGCGTAATACGCCGAGTCGGCGGCGTCATCATCCGGCGAGCGCCCGCCCAGGGCAAACACCTGGACGCATTCCGCCTGCACGATCGGGTCTGACAGCGCAAAGCCTTCCGCGCGGGCGATATCGGCCACCGAACGCATGATGAGCGTGGTGGTGACCGGCAGTTCCACCAGCGTGCCCGTCAGCCCGAAAAAGCCGCCCATGGCCCCCGAGGCCGCCACCATGGCGGTGTGCGTCCGTGGTCGCGCGCCGCCGGTGGTCTTCTCGTCCATGGTGAGCAGCGCCCCCGAAACGGCCTTTTTCAGCGCCGCATGAATGGCTTTCTGAATCTTCTGTGCACTGCTGCCCGGAAGGCGGTCGAGCGCCCATTCCACGGGGGTGCCCACCATGTTGGCCAGCCGGATGGTCAGCGAGGGCGCTTCCAGCAGCGCCACGGCGGCTTCGAGCGCCCGCAGGTCGTCAGGGTGGTCGGTGAGCATCTGAGCAGCGTGTCTTATCGAAGGAAGAAGCCGCCCACGCGGCCCTCCGTAACGTTCAGGGTAGCCAGAAGGTCGTCACCGTCGTCGGCGAAGCTGATCTTCCATACCGAAATATCGCGGCCCTGCTGGCGCAGGTTGCCGAGATGCTTGATGGTATACCCCTGTTGAAGGCGCGGCGCAACGGTGGCACTCACCTGCCTGAAATCGTCTTCGCCTATGCCCGCGAATGCGGGGGTGCCGCGGCTGATGAAGCGCTGGTAATCGTCCTCGGCCAGCGCGTCGAGCAGGTACTCCACCATGGGCTTGTCGGTTTCGCCTCCCACGGTGGCAGCGTTTGCCTGGGGCAGGGTAAAAAGCGCCGCCAGAAGGAAGACGACGGCAAGCAGGTGCTGCATTGTGGTAACCGTGCGCGTACGGGTTTGAGTGGCAATAGGCATTTCACGCTCCGAAGGTGATGGCGTCGCGCCTGCCGTGAGCCGGCCGGCGCTCGCCCGATGCGTGCGGTGCAGCAAGCGCTGTTCCGTTCCAGGCGTACGCTCCTGCAGCGTGCTTGCGCAGTGGCGTGTTCGGTGCGCGCGTTCCGGGCTCGCGTGCGGTCGCTTGTAGGCGGTGTCAGGCCAGAATGCCACGGCGGCGCAGGTCGGCAATGGTGGCGGCGTCGAAACCCGCTTCCTGCAGCACCGCGTCGGTGTGTTCGCCGAGGGTGGGCGCACGATGCGCGATGGCGCCCGGGTTCCCGGACAGTTTGGGAAAGATGGCCGGCATCTCGACCTCGATGCCGCTGGCCGCCTGCAGTCGGGTGATGGCGTCGCGTGCGCGGTAATGCGGGTCGTCTGCGATCTCGCGAACCGAATAGATGCGGCCCGAGGGTACGCGGGCGGCCTTGAGCTGTTCGAGCATGGAATCGATGTCGGATTGCTCCATGGTCCAGGCTTCGATTGCCGCGTCGATTTCCTGAACGCGTGCCACCCGCCCGTCGTTATGCGCGAGTTCCGGGTCGTTCGCCAGATCCGGGCGGCCGATGCAGTGCATCAGGCGCTGGAAAATGGTGTCGCCGTTGCCCGCAATCAGCACGTAGCTGCCGTCGCGGCAGCGGTAGGCGTTCGATGGTGCGATGCCCGGTAGCGCTGCGCCGGCGGGCTCGCGCACGACGCCAAACGCGGAGTACTCGGGCAGCAGGCTCTCGGTAAGGTTGAACAGGCTTTCGTACAGGGCCGCGTCGATCATCTGCCCTGTGCCGCCCCGTGCATCGCGCTGGTACAGCGCCAGCAGCACGCCCAGCGCGCCGTGCAGGCCGGCGATCGTATCGCCCAGCGACAGGCCCGCGCGCACCGGGGCCCGGCCCGGCTCGCCGTTCAGGTAGCGGATGCCCGCAAACGCTTCGCCAATGGCGGCGAATCCCGGTTCGCTCGCGCGCGGCCCGGTCTGCCCGTAGCCCGAGATGCGCAGCATGATCAGCCGCGGGTTCAGTTCGTGGAGCGTCTCCCACGACAACCCCCATTTTTCCATGGTTCCGGGCCGGAAATTTTCGATCAGCACGTCGGCATCGCGGGCCAGTTCGCGCACGATGTCCTGGCCTTCCTGCTGACGCAGGTCGACGCATACGGACTTTTTGCTGCGCGATTGCGCTTCCCACCAGACCGACGTGCCCTCGTGCAGCAGGCGCCATTTGCGCAGCGGATCGCCCAGACCCGGCGGCTCGATCTTGATGACGTCGGCGCCGAAATCAGCGAGCGTCTTTGCGGCAAAGGGGCCGGCAATGAGCTGCCCCAGTTCAATCACCCGTATTCCTGCCAGAATTTGGCTCGACATGCGTTGTTCTCCTGTACGTGTGCTGGCGCCAAGGCGTAATGGTAGTACGAGCGGACACATGCACGCGCGTCGGGCGGCATGCGCTGCGCCCTGATCGACACTGCGCGGCAGGTATGAAACACTGTGAATCTCATACGCCCGCGCCCGCCGGCCCACGCGGGGCGGGGCACAGGATAGCAATGAAACCGAAGTTCCGCACGCCCGCTCGACCGGCGTTTCTGGCGGCCGCCGCGCTCGCCGCCGTACTGGCCACGCTTTCGCTTGCCCCGGTTCCGGGCCCGGAGGCCGACGACGGCAGTGCGCGCCCGCGGCTGCTGCATGTCGAACCCTCCGAATATGCGCCTGTCGTGGTGTTCGAGCAGTACGGCGAACGCTGTATCAACTTCGTTGAAATGAAAGGCGAGGGCCGGCAGACATGCATGCGTCTGGATGACCCGCCCTTCATGGTGTTCGAGTACACCCGGATGATGACGAGCGCGCTGCTGGCCCGCCCTGACCCGGCCAGGGTGCTGATCATCGGGTTGGGTGGCGGCACTCTGCCCACGGCGTTTCACGCGCTGCTGCCCGATGCCACGATCGACAGCGTGGAGATCGACCCCGCGGTCGTGAAGGTGGCGCAAACCTGGTTTGGCTACGAAACGGGGCCGCGGCAGCGTGTTTTCGTGGAAGATGGCCGTGCTTACGTGCAACGGGTGCGCGATAGCGGGCTGCAGTACGACATGATCCTGCTCGATGCCTTCGACGCAGACTATATACCCGCCCACCTGCTCACGGTGGAGTTCCTGCAGGAGCTGCGCAGCATTCTTTCCGACGAGGGCCTGGTGGTCGCCAATTCGTTCACCCGCAGCCACCTGAATGAACGGGAATCGGCCACGTATGCCACCGTGTTCGGTGATTTCTACAATCTGCGTGCGGGCATCGAAGGCAACCGGGTCATCGTTGCGGCAAAGGGCGAGCTGCCCGCGCCCGGGGTCTTGCAGGCCAATGCCGCCAGGCTTGCTTCACGCCTGAAACCCTACGGAATTGACACGAGCGAGGCGCTGGACTGGTTCCGGCGTGCCCCCGGCGGTCTGTTCACGGCACCGCCGCTGCGCGACTAATGGTGCGCCGATATCATGACGCTTGCTTCCCGCCGATGCAGGAGCCTCACATTGAATGTGACAAAATGTTCGGCGATATTAGCCATGTATGAAACCTATACGTATGACGATGAAACCGTTGTTCCGCCAGCGGTACGAGCCCGCTGGGACTTTTTGGAAACAAGTTCGGCCTGCGCTGTTTTGCGTTCCGTATGTCCAAAGGAATGGCATGACATCCTCGAAGTCTTGATGCGGTTCGCGCTTGATACGGTTCGCTGGATGAAAAAGGGGGGGTAACCGTGGTGACGTAGCGCGCGAAATCGATGATATGTTCGGTGCGCTCGGATGGCGAGAGATGCGCATTGCGGCTTGGGGAAGTGGGTTCGGGACATTTCGATTACTGCGTGATGAGCAAGTACGTTCCCTGGCCCAGGTACACCGCACCGATCACCATCACCAGGGTCTGCGTCCAGCGCCGGAACTGCTGGTCGCTCAAGCGCTCCAGAACGAACTTGCTGAGGCTCGTGCCGGCCATTGCAGCGACCACGGTGAGGGCCATCACGCCGGCCGGAACCGGGTGCTCGCCACTGAGCGCCTGGCCGAAGTAGACGAGCTTGGCCAAATGCGCGCAGGCCTGGCAGGCGGCCTTGGTGGCAACGACGGCGCGCCGGTCCATTTCGGTGCGAATGAAGAAAACGTCGAGCAGCGGCCCCGAGACGCCGGCCACGAATTGCATGGACGTGTTCAGCACCCCGCACAGCTGCGCGCCACCGCGGTCGGTGACCTGGGGCACGTGGCGGCGCGGAATCGCCAATGCAAGAAAGGGCGTGAGGCCCAGAGCGATGAGCACGAGCGCGCGATCGGGAATGAACCCGATGAAGTAAAAGACGACCCCTGCAAGCAGCAGCCCGAGCAGGAAGCGGCCCACTATGTCGAAGTGTATGTGGCCGCGCCACAGTACGGCGCGCCACCCATTCGAGGTGAGCTGGGCCGTGCCGTGCAGCACCATGGCGGCCGAAACCGGCATCATGGCAACCAGCACGCCCATGAGGATCATGCCCCCGGCCATGCCGAACACGCCGGAGATGAACGACGTGACCAGTACCGAAATGGCGATGAGTGCAAGAAGGCCGGCGTGCAGCATGCGTGCAAGCATACACCTCGGGCACCGTCATGAACCGGCCGGACGGGGTACGATTAGGCCCTGTTGCAACAGGGTACCGTCATGAGTGAGATGCAGAATAATTCCAGTGGTCCGCGCGTATTCCTGGCGTGCGATCTGCCCGACATCGTGCAGCGCGTTTTCTTCGACCGCTTTCCCACCACGGCCAACGACAAGGGCCGCACACTGACCTCCGATGAGCTGCTGCAGGGTGTGCAGGGTCACGACGTGCTGGTGCTCACGGCCACCGACCGGCTCGACGAACGTATCGTGGCGCAGTTGCCCGATTCCGTGCGGGTGGTGTGCACGTATTCCATCGGCATGGAGCACCTTGCCATCGAGGCGCTCAAGGCCCGTGGCATTGCCGTATTGGCCACGCCTGACGTGCTCAGCGAATCGTGCGCCGATGTGGCGATGCTGCTCATGCTGGGGGCGGCCCGGCGCGTGATCGAGAGCAGCGCCCTGGTGCGTACGGGCGAATGGCGCGGCTGGACGCCGCGGCAGTTGCTGGGGGTCGACGTATGGGGCCGGCGACTCGGCATCCTGGGCATGGGGCGTATCGGGCGGGCCATTGCCAAGCGGGCACGCGGCTTCGATATGGAAATCCACTACCACAACCGCAGCCGCCTCGCGCCCGAGCTGGAAGCCGGCGCCACGTACCACGACAGCCTGGCGCAGCTGGCGGCGCACAGCGACTTCCTGTGCGTGGCCTGCCCGTCGAACGCCGGCACGCGCGGGCTCGTCAATGCCGAGATCATTGCACGTCTGCCCGCCAATGCCATCGTCTGCAATATCGCACGGGGCGACATCATCGACGACGCGGCGCTGGTGGCCGCGCTCGAAACCGGGAAGGTGGCCGCGGCGGGCCTCGACGTGTTCGCCGGCGAGCCCGATATTCACCCCGCATATCGCACGCTGCCGAATGTCTTCGGGTTGCCGCATATCGGCAGTGCCACCGAAGCGACGCGGGTGGCGATGGGGCGGCTTCTGTGCGAAGGGATCGACGCCTTTTTCGGAGGGAAGGAGCCCGTCAA
>Ga0079223_10003217_pt1 | contig 10262 bp, 3 predicted proteins | sample Stecom2011_FD_75072 | JGI IMG/M metagenome (GOLD analysis project Ga0079223, IMG submission 75072) | Agricultural soil microbial communities from Utah to study Nitrogen management - Steer compost 2011 | ecosystem: Environmental > Terrestrial > Soil > Agricultural land | place: USA: Utah...
AAAGGGGCAATCGAAAGTGCGGTACGCGAGTTACTTTCAGGGTTAGGCTGCAAAACATCAGACATTTCAGCCCAATATCGAATAGCATTTACCATGTTGCGCCCGACACCTAATGCCACAATGGCATCTCGTACAATTTCATCAGCGTTTTTTTCAGAATTTCCTTTGTAAGACAATAGGTTAACTGCTTTATGTAGCCATCCATACCTTAGAGGAAAGGTATCGTGACCTGAAAATTTAGGTGTTATATTCATGATTCTTGCATAAATCCGTTATCTTTGGAGAGTTTCTCCAAAGTACCATAAAAACGGAAAAGATTGTATCAAATCAAAAAAAGATGAGTTACCTAGAGAATGATCTAAGGATATTTTGACGTTTAGACTTAGCTCATGTAAAAGCATTAGATGAATCGTGTAAACGGACAAACATTCGGATAATAATATTAAGCTTTGTAGGTATAATTTACTCTTTTCTTTTCAAGCTAGAGCGCAGACATCAGCCTAACGACATATCTCATTAACTCTATTGCAAAAAGAGAGTGCAGTAAGGTTTTAGATATAAGAAATTATAATTTGCTCATTAACAGCTTCCCTTTATACAAGGATGTTGCCTCTCGGCTTAACAATAGAAAGAACTCGGCTTAACTATATGTTTTTTAAGAAAACAACTTTTAAGTTAGACTGCAAGTTAACCCGCTCATACTGTAGAGAAGTAGTGCTAGTTAAACCTAGTAATAGATGCAAAATGAAAACTACGTTTATCAACTGAAGTAATGACAGTCACTTTTCAGGGAGGATCGCCTAGATAAAGAAATGGACTCACTTAATTTCCACAATATTAAACACTTGACTCGACCCGCATTTAATTAGGGGGAATGAAGGTGTGTGTTAGGTATGTTCAATAGTTTTCTTGTATATATCTAACGTAATCTTAGTTAGTAATAAAAATATTTCGTAGAGCTGAGGCGATTTATGGGATGGCTAGAAAATAAATGGGTAAGATTTTTAGATGGCTACACACAAGGGCTAGGACAAATTCAAGATGAGCATGTAAGGAAAGCCGCTCAAAAACTAGACGTAAAGCCGCTTCAAATCGACTTAGCCTGGCAACAAGAGGTGATTGATAGATTTACAGAATCATTTGCACCGGAGCTTATTATTCTTACCGGTACCGCAGGTGATGGAAAGACAAAGTTAGCTCGAGACATCGTGATGCACCTTAAGGGTAGCGACTTTAGCGAAGATGAATGGAATGAATTAAGGTTTATAAGAAGTGACAATGAAATTATTGTCAAAGATTACTCTGAGCTATCATTTAATGAAAAAGGCTTAATAATTGACGAACTTGTAGATATCTATAAATCAAGACAGGTTAAGCGCCGTATATTGATTGCAGTAAATGATGGTATTCTTGTTGAGTCTCTAGATGAGTATATCAACCACTGCAATGATGTAGAGCATAGTAAGCTTGTTTATGAAATCAAAAAAATTATTGAAGATAAGGTTAATCTTGGATTTAGCGATAAGCAACACTCAGAGCTATACAATCTAATTAACCTTTCAAAGTTAAATGCAAAAACAAATTTAGAATTAATTTTTAAAAGCATACTTCAGAATGATGGTTGGACTGCATGCTCAGATTGTACGGGAAGTATTGATAAATCATGCCCAATATTGAAAAAGCGGCAACAACTAATTGACAACAGCCACATTATTGAAAACTTAAGCAATGTAATATTATTACTTCAACTAAATAATGAACACTTTACAATCCGTGAGTTATTAAACCTAGCATCTAATACATTATTAGCTTCAACTCCAAAGCATCCTAGCTTACAACTAATAGATATTACTTTTCCGAACGAGACGTTGCGGTGTAAGTCTATTGCCAAGAATCATGATCAACTAGATAAAGTAAGTAAAGAATCCTCTATAGAAGTTGGGTTTTGGGGCATGAATCTTGGCATCAATAAAATGCATGACAGTAGGCCGTACTCTGAGATAAATAAATTAGAGTTCGGGTTACATTCTAGTAACTACTGGGACTCAAAAATAAAAAAGAAAGAGCGTCAGTACTACTTACCAATTGATGACATTAATGCTAACAACATTAATCCTAAAACACTTATTACTCGTTCTAGAATGCAATTATATTGCTTTCAGCGAGACGACAAGAAAGCATATGAGCTTCAGCGCTATACTTCATTCAAAGAGTATTACAACAATATTTACACCCCACTTGCCCAAGTATCTGGTATGCCTAAAGAGGTGCCTAGCACAACCATAGAAGACATAATCATGGCATTAAACAGGGTGTTTCATGGTCGATTTATTTCAGATAACTTCGTTAAAAGTAACTTGTTCGTACCAAGAAGTGGACTTGGCTCCATTGGATCAAAAACTATTTTCCACAACTATCATATTGATATTAATTCAATAAGCATTGCTCAGAACATTACTGATGAATCAAGCCTGAGTGGTTCAAGAGTTGAACCCTTTATTATTATTAGAGTAGAGGATGAAGAAGTTAAATTAGCACTACCTATAGAGCTATATGACTATTTAACACGCGTAAAGATTGGATCCCCACCAAATATTGCCAACCCTAGACTGTACAAGAAATTATTAATACTGCGAGTTCGCTTATCTCAATTGAAGAAAACTAATTCAATACAACGCTATAACGTGAACAATAAAAACTTAGAGACATTCACCTTGGATATATAGGACATGACGCCAATAAGTTTACCTGATGCAAAAAAACATCTAAAAAATTACCCAGGTCTGCAGCATATACCTTATAACGAGCATGTTTGGGGACACAGATTCAAGAGTGATCAAACTCCTGCTCTTATCTTATTTGAGCTTATGTGCGTGCTAGACAACCAATTCGCTGCCAAAAATAAAGGAGCACACAGCGACGAAACCTTTAAAGTGTTTCACCCTGACAATAAATCATTAGCCTATGGACATAGAAGAAACTTAAGACTTCGATATCTTTTATTTCAAAATGAAATACTTGAAGAGCTAAACTCAAGCAATTTATCAGATAAAGTAAAGTGGGATAAGCAAAGAAATTTTTTACTGAATGCTGATCTAGATAAATACGGATTTGACTCACATTCTATAAATCATATGAGTGAAAACTTCCCTGTATTTGAAGACTTCTTCAATGCCATTGAAGCATTAAGACAGTTAACGTTTGATCCGCTTAGTAAGAAACGCTGGACATCCAAGTTCTTATACCCTATCAGCAGGGCTTTTATATGGAATGACCTTGGAGAAAACAAATTTGACCATGATAGGCGCTTTTTTGCTCGAGGTGGAGAATTAGCATATTTAATGCTTTGCAGGGCGAGTGTAGACCTTCGAAATAAGCTGGAAGAAATATGGGGTGATTGGTTCGGCACAACGCCGCAAGACCCCTTTTCTAAAATTGCTGAAAAGCTAGTTAAACTTGAAGACTTTTCAAACACACAACAGCTAAGAGCCATTCCGTTAGGCTTTCTTCCATATAAAGAAATGCCTTTATTCAATCACTTTGCTAGAGACATCATCAGTGTTTTTTCAAATGATAAAATCGACGACTTAGATAAGATTAATACCCTTTCCAACTTAGTGGGTTTTTACATAGGCTCTTATATTTATCATGTTGCTTATTCTGACGCTAATAAAGAAATTGCATTCTTAACAGAAGTTATTGTCAAGCCGAGCAATAGTATAAGAAAAGCGTCTATAGAAAGTGTTTCCACTCAACGGAATCAATTGAAGTACATGCTAGAAAAGCACTTACCAATATTAGAAGCGAGTTATAAATCTGATGATCCAACTATTTCTAGTGATGAAAAAGTGGACGCTATTAAATACTTTCAAAAGAATATCAGCATAATACCAAACATGTGCTTTAGGCATATTGGATTATTATCAAAGAAGAACACCAGAAGCTATCGCTATGTCATGACTGAATCATTCTTGCAGACCTTAGTCATCACCATTCTCGCCGATAAAGAAAGAATGGAACTCGGACTCTTTTTAAGAGCATTAGAGGATAGATACTTTATCTATATAAACAGGCAACCAAGTAGTACAAGCTCGGTTGACCAAGGCGATTTAAATAAAAACTTAAAGAACTTCACGTACCTTTTATATCAGATGGGGATGCTAAGGCACCTATCAGATGCTTGTAGCTACGTTATCAACCCTTATCGCGAGGCTATCATATGAGCTCAATAGCTGCCTACTTTACCAGTAAAATAAGCGAGCACTTTGAGAATTGGAAGAAAAGCCAAGACTTCAGCAAACCGGCTTTAGTATATCCTGGCAGACTCTTATTGCGTGCTTTTGATGCTAAGTTAATTCAAGAAATTTTAGATCAACTACAAACTAAAGGAATTCAATTTAAGGAGCCTGGCAGCGATAGTGGCTTTGTTCTTGCAATACAAGACCATAGCTCTTATGACAATTTAAGTTATAACAAGGTATCGACAGATGCTTTAGTGAGAGAGCGCAATAGAGAAGGGGCATTCTTTGCTCTACTAATTGTTCCCGAAACTATCCCTACTTTAGAACAAGTTACACGTCTTGATCAGCATAAAATTGAGAATTTAAATGAAGTTCACGAATGGGTAGATATTGCTGCAAAAATGTCTAGGGATGAGTCGATGCTCACCGAAAAAGATAGACATGATTTGGCTCAATTTGTCTACCATGTTATGGAGCCTGGATGGGATAAAAAGCCGGTTATTCCATTAAAATCAATGTCTTCTTTTATTGAGCTAGTGATTAAGGACACTAAAAAGGAAGGCTTGCTTTCAAAAGCCCTCGGCAAGAACTGTACTGTTCTTGGTGGCATAAATAGAGGAGGGGCATTTGACGACCTACAGAATAACCCTAGCAGGTATAAAGCTACTTTACGTCGTATTGTAAACAGTACACTCAGTGCTGATATCGACTTCTGGCAGGGTGTATTGAATAGTAGGCAAATTGAATTTTCAGTTATTCAAGAGAATATTGAAAAAATATTAACTCAAAGCCCAGAGTACAAAGAATTTTGTGAGGAGATAGGTAATTATTTCAAACTCTTTTTTGACAATAAGCGTGAAGAGTTTGAAGCCGTCAAGGCTGAGATCCAACAAAAATATGATTACACATTCCCTTTCGAAAGAGTGCTAAAAGAAAAGAAGGTAACTAAGAAGAAAGCACTTGGAGAAGAGACAATATCTCATTTCGAGTGTGAAGATGAGAATTTATCGGAAAGAGAGATAGACTTACTAGTTAGGTTAGATACATCTTCCTCTACCGATGACAATGAAACTGATCTACTACAGTTTTACGATCAAAGAAGACGAGTGATATCGAAGAACCCAAAGCTTGATAGATCATGGCTTAACACTATCAGTAAAGATAAAGAGATTGAGTGCTTTGATTTATCAGTAGGGATCCATTTAGCACTATCTAAACATATCCTTCATAGCCAACTTAGTAATGGAAAAAGGGTTAGGCTTAGACTTATTCAATCGCGCACTAAAAAAACATTGGGTACTAAAAATAAAGAAGCATTATTTTTCTTCTTTAATGAATATAAAGACCTAGAAGAGTTTTGGTGTTCATTTGGTGATGAGTTTTACACAGATTTCCCTGCTGTTTTTGAACCTTGCTTTTTGAACGAAGAGCTTTTAAGGAGCGGGAGAACAGGCAGAGACTCTAATTCTCTATTATTCCAAGTTTCTTTAATGTCTACTGAGGGAGGTGAAAAAGAGCAACCCATCCAGAACTGGAATATTTTGTGGAGATTCAAGCCTCAGAGTATGGCGAATGTAAAGTATGACGACTTAAATTACATAAGAAGTCATGAGATATCATTCGACTCTAATCATAAAGTAGAAATTGATCCTTCGAAAACTAAGTTTATTGACAGCCAACCATCGATTGAGGATCGTAATATATTTATCAAGCCAATTCGTAGTTTGAAAAGCGGCTGTATATTCGGTAAAAAAGACTACCCAGAAAACACGAATGTATTTACTGATCAACTAGAGAGATTGGTAAATGATACCTTAATTAGCAAAGAGCAACATGAGGCGCTACTTCACTCCTTCAATGAGTTAGGTAGCTTATGGCTTCAAGCAATTAGTAATATTCAATCAAGCCCCATGACATGTGACCTAAGCAGCTTTACTGATAGCTACTTAACATATTTAAATGAACTAGTGGAGCTTAATAAGGTTGAACGTATTGACAGCCAATTTCAATCGCTCGTATATGAGTTTATAAATCTACAATCAATCTTTGTATCAAAAGTTTCAAACTATCAAATCCTTCCCCCATGGCACCCATTTTCAATAATTTATAAGGGGCAGAGAAATAGTATCTATTCGATAATCTCTAGTACTTTTAAAAATGGAACCTTCAAAATTGGTAATAGAATTGAACCAGGTGCATTTGATGAAGCCTACTTGTCACTATTCGAGAGCTTAGGGAAAGGACTTTTAATTCAAAAAAACTCGAAAGAAGAGTCAGATCTTATTTGTACTAATAGCGAGTTTGGATACTACGAATACGGACACATAGTCGATTCTAAAAACACTCTACCTCCTTCTGAAATTAAACAAGTTGTATTTAATACAACAAGTAATTTTTTAAATATTTACCCACAAGAAAAGCATCACCTAATGCTTGTTTTTGAGGGGCTTCAGAGTTTTGAGCAAGTTGAAGCTGCCTATAGCTCGCTTCTTGAGATTTCGGAAAGTTCAGATGATGAAGTATCTACTACTGCAGTTTTTACTTCTATGAATACAACATTTTTAGAAAAAACATATGAACGATTCTGTAATAGTTTTGATGAAGAAAAAGTGGATCCTTCAATTAGGATTTTAATTAAAGACTATCATGAGAAATTCCAAGATGAAGAAGTAGATATTCTTTTTAGTTTTGATCCACTATTTAGAGATAATGAGGTTAGCAGTAACCCTGATAAGTATTTTATTGATAGCGGTTTGAAGTCTCTATGGGAGCAAACTAATACACGCAAAGTACCCACAGTGCTTTCGTCTGATAATCCTAGTTTCTCACTTAATAGCCATATTCAAAATAAAGATACTGCTATCTTACACAAGGCTGTCATGAAAAGTGCGGGTAAGACCCCAGATTATTCGTTTTATCGAGAAGTCTCGGGAAGTACTTTAGTAGATGTGCTACCGAATTATCTCGACAATACAAACTGGCTAGCTATTTACGATTTTTTGATTAACAAAGATGTGTTAAATAGAAGCGCTAAAGATCAAAGTTATATTCTAAGATTTGTACAAGGGACTGGAGATAAGCGATCTTTAGGGTTGCTAACACAAAAAGAAACAACCCACCTAACACAAAACTTAGAAAGCCAGCTTATCGGCTGGGGACTAGCCAGCAGCGATATCGCTAATTCTCTATCTCAATCAGTATTTGAGAAGGCGAACTCATTCAATAGTGATATTTTGTTAAGAGCTACAAGTGACTCAAACATCTCTCATGACATCCTTGGTACAACTCTAGCTGCAAGCCTGCTTGAAGACTACTTCATCTCCTTAGGTCATGCATCTTTATTCGATGTTTTCTGGATTCATCTAGATGACTATATGCATTGGTTTAAAGCCTCTGATTACAATGGGGATAAATTTAAGGCATTAGGTGTAGCTGCTAATTATATATCCGACTTGCTAGGTATCACTATTACTGAGTCAGATGGTATACATACCTTACACTTAATAATTTGTGAGTCTAAGCTTACTAAAAGCAATACAGACAACTTACATGAAAAATCAGCTAAGCAACTAAGAGCAACTATAAAACTTTTAAAGAATATGCTTTCAGATCGGGAAGCCTTTGATTACTACTTCTGGTTAAATAAGTTTTTTGAATTTATTGTAGTGAATGCAAAGTTCAGCCATAGCACATTTCCTTTTGAAGACTTATTAAGCATAGACAAAGATAATATAGTAATAAAACTTTATGGAGCGTCTTTAATCTTCCACTATGGAGACAGCCTAGATAGCTCACAAGGTATGAGGCTATTCAAGGATGAAGAAGAGAGCCTATACCAAATCCGGCTCAATACATTTGATACTAAAAAAGCACTGTTACATCTAAATAATGACAAGAATGATGGTAGCAGGTTATGTCTAAGTCAGTTTGTTGACATCAAGCCTGAAGACTTAAATCAAAGCTGCGAGAGTCCCGTAGATAGCAACTACACCCCTCTTGTTAGTAGCAAAGAGCAAGTTATGTTTAGTGATGTGAGAATTGATACTACAAATGACACTCTAACTCCATCCACGATAGAGCCATATGCTGACTCTAACGAAGCCTTAAAGCAGAAAAAACAGCAGGAATTTACGACTGTAGAGAGAAAGGCTTCTACAGAAAAAGATTCTCTCATCAGCTCGGTAATAGAATTTCTGCGTCAAGAAACTGAGCATCAAGATGTAGACCCAATAAATATTGATGAAATTAAGAAAGGTGTACGAGAAATCTTTAATCACTCAAATCTCCCATCACAGTTTATACAAGAAGTCGTTACTCCGAATTCTATTTTAGTAAAACTAAAGGGTGACCTGAGGCATTCCACTAGAACGATTTTAGGTTTGAAACACAGCTTCTTATCCGTTGCAGGCTTATCGTTAAGACAAGCTTATGCTGACAGGGGACAAACGGTTTTAGTGTTTGATAGAGAAAGAAGACAAACTGTTTACTTCGCTGATCTTCTTGAAAGATCTATTACTCAGCGGAAAAATACAATACAACTTGGATATAACAATACAATCATACTAGGCCAAAACGAGTATGAAGATGAATTGTGCTACTTTAGATTAGACGGACCAAGTCCGCACGCGCTAATTGGTGGACAAACTAAGTCAGGAAAATCTGTTCTGTTAAATAATATGATTACTGACTTAATGATAACTAATCACCCTAATCATCTTAGGTTGTGGTTATTTGATCCTAAGCAGGTAGAGTTTTCAATCTATTCTCGCTCACCACATTTAGCTCATCCGGTAATTTTTGAAAAAGAGCTAGCAATTAGCTGCTTAGAAGAAATTGAATCTCTTATGAATGATCGTTACTCGAAATTAAGAGAGCTTGGATTACGGGATGTAGAAACTTACAATAAAAAGCACCCTGACAGTCCTATGTCACGAGAAGTTGTATTTTTTGATGAGGTTGCTGACTGGTTTCTTGATGATGACTTTAAACGAGATGCGAAAGATATTGTTAGTCGTTTATCGTCTAAAGGGCGTGCAGCTGGGATACATTTGATTCTTGCAACTCAGAGGCCAAGTAACGACGTTGTAACTCCTCTATTACGAGCAAACCTTGATACAAAAATTGCTTTAAAAGTAGACCGGGAACTCAACTCAAACATTATATTGGGCGAGTCAGGAGCAGAGAATCTTCTTGGGTATGGTCATGGTATCGTCAAAACAGAAGGGGAGACTTTTAATATCCAAGTAGGCTTTACAGACTCATACTTGTTTGATGAAGTAGTGGATATGGTTATTCAATATTGGAAACAAGAGATGGCGATGTAATTAAAGCAATTTAGCTATTCTAATCTCTTACTTCGATAAGACTGTATGGCTAGATGTTGATCATCTCGTCATGCAGCTTATCTGATGCTTAACAACTCTACTTGTGTTCTCTGCTAGGTCTGAATAGATATATCTAGCACCTATCTAGCGTTAGCAATCTTACCGGATAATGAAGTTTAAATATAAGAAAACCGATGTTTTCACATGTTTAAAGGCTTGTTTCAGTAGGGCAGTTTCCTTGGCTTTTTATACTATCTTTCAAGCTGTTGCTAAGCCATCCCACCTTTCGAACACATGCTCTGAGAGTGTTTTTATAACTGTGGGGGGGAGACTAACGATTCTTAAGAAATAAAATGAAATATCGATTGCGTTGGTTGCTATTTGTCTTCAATAGGCGTTCTGTGAGATAGGAAAGGATTGAGGCGCACCTCAGGTATTAACAGTTAAGTCTTGTCTGTTAAAGGTGGCTTAAAATCTCTTTATGGCGATTTTTATAGCTAGATGTCGCGCTAATATTTAATGAAGATGTTGAAAGTAAAAGAGTGCTTTTACCTACCTGCCTTTAGACACTCACCACGGCAACCAAATATAAAACGACTTAGTGTATCTATACCCCTACTAAAACATGAGCTTGCATTCAAGTTAAACCTATCACTTTTCCAACGCAAACTACCCCACCTGCTCCTCGTATAAAACC
>Ga0079223_10003218_pt1 | contig 10261 bp, 3 predicted proteins | sample Stecom2011_FD_75072 | JGI IMG/M metagenome (GOLD analysis project Ga0079223, IMG submission 75072) | Agricultural soil microbial communities from Utah to study Nitrogen management - Steer compost 2011 | ecosystem: Environmental > Terrestrial > Soil > Agricultural land | place: USA: Utah...
ATACCGGATTTCCATTCACGTATGAACCTGCTGTCACGGTCATAGACCTTAACCAGGTTCTGAATTACAATTTTAATAGATTGATTCTTGTCTACCACATTGATACTTGCCTGCCGTAGACTTGTTAGAACAAATGCAGTTATGCCCGGAATCAGTATTATGATGAGCATAAATCCTAACAGTTGCCATACAAAAGAGTCGACTTTGAAATAAATATAAGTACCCGCTACGATTAACAGCACTATTTGCATGAGTTTTAAGGACCAGTGCAATGATTTTAGCCAGTTAATTGCATTTTCCATTCCGAAGTAAAGGGTAGGGATGAATATGAGAGTGAGGAGCGTACTTAAAGATAATCCTCCAATTACTGTAATGGCAAATGGTGCTCCAATGGCACCCACATATTCTGACTGTCCCAGAGCCAGCGGGAACATCGCAACAATGGTTGTAATACTAGTGATAAGGATTGGCCTTACCCTTGACAGGCCGGCAGTCATTAATGCCCTCGATTTGCGATATTCTCTTGATCGAAGAATATTTGTATAGTCAATTAAAATAATACCATTATTGACTACAACACCCAGCAGAATCAGAAACCCTGTGAGTGTGTTGGCATTAAAGAGGCTGTTCCCCGTTACTATTAGTGCAATGAAAGAACCTATAGCTGCAAGTGGAACAGAAAACATAAGAACAACAGGAGTAGTTAAGGATTCAAAGACAGATGCCAGAATCATGAGTATCAGTATGAACGCAGCAGCGATAAGAAAATAGAATTCTGAAAACTGATCCTCTTCATGAATAACTTCTATTGCAACTCCGGGGGGTAGCCTGTAATTTCCGACAACTTCATCAATCTCGAGCCGGTATGCTTCAAGCAGGTCTTTTGATTGTTCAGCTTCCGGAGCAAAACGATAAAACAGTTCTATTTGCTTTTCCTGGTTAATACGGGTGATGTTTGCAACTCCATCAGAATAAACCAGTTCGGAAACATCCTGGAGGTCGTATGTGCCACCCTGACTGCTACTTACCTGAAGACGCTTTAAATCATCAATGTTTTTTTCACGTTGTTCTTCTTCGTCGGCTAATCTTTCCTTTATAACGATTTCATATTCCTCGGTTCCCTGCTTGAAATTAACTCCTGAAGTAAATTCACTTGTAAAGGAGCTCAGCTCAGTTGCAATGTTGTTTAAGTTCAAACCAAATTGGGTAAGCAGTAATTGATTAAAATGCAGATGCAACTCAGGGCGGTTACTTGCAACACTTACATTAGCTGAACGGATTGATTCAAGGTTTTCTATATAATACTGAAGGTCTTCTGCGACACCTTTCATCATATTAAAATCTTCCCCTTTAATAACAATTCTTTCCCTGTTTTCACCAATTCCTAAAAAGCGGCTAAAGTTCTGCATGCCAGCACCTCCTCCGCCACCACCACGGAAGCTGGCACTTGAGGCAGGTGCCGACAGGCCGATTTCAGCCTGAGCTATATTAGTGACAAGTCCTTCTACCTGAGCTTTTATTTCTGCTATGTTTCGGTCATTGATCTTTTCATAATCCTCCTGGAGAATTACAGTAATGACAGCTTCCTCTTCGCGGATATTCGATATTACATCCTGTTTTTCTTCTACTCCTTCCAGGCGGCTTTCCACTTCTACTACTACCAGATCGGTGGACTGTAAGGTTGATCCGGTAGGCATTGTTACATAAATTGAAAAACGATTTTCTTCAACCTCTTCCAGTGTATTAACAGATATTGCAAGAACAATAAAAATAGTTATGAAGAAGAGTACGATTGCACCAATAACTGTTGCTGCAGGAGAACGCATACTCGATTTCAGTAACAAAACATAAATTTGGATAATCCGATTGTTGGTTGTTACTTTTTCATAAAAGATGTTGTGCGATGATTTTCTTTTTAGAAGGCTGTGAGCCGCCATGGGAATGAGCAACAAGGCAACAAAAAGTGAAACTGTTAAGGTTGAAATAATTGAAACGCCCACATGATTTCCTAAAAGCCGTATCATAAACTGGCTGGAAAAAAGGAAGGGCATAAATATTATTACGGTAGTAAGAGTTGCAGCTACAATAGAACGCCATACTTCAGAGGTTCCCTGAATTACAGCCTTGTCTGGCCCAAAATGTTTTCCCGACAGGCGGTATATGTTTTCCAGTACCACAACGCTGTTGTCGAGAAGCATCCCTATTGCCAGTACCAAACCTACCAGGGTGAGACTGTTTATGGATACATTAAATGCATAGAACAGGTTGAAGGCAGTAAAAACCGAAACAGGAATAGCCAAAGCTATTATTGATACGATCCGCAGGTTTTTCAGGAAAATCCACAAAACAAAAATGGCTAGTAATCCACCAATAAGTGCCAGTTCCATGATCTGGTCTATGTTGTTTTCCATGGTCTCTGCCAAATTAGTCTGGACTACCATTTCTACTTCATTCGAAGCCAGTTTTTCATTTAAAGCTATGATGCGTTCCTGAACCTTTTGTGACAAGTCGATTAGATTTGCCTGTGAATCACTAACCAATGAAATTGTAACGGCATCCAGTCCATTTACACGACTGATAGATTCCTCTTCTTTTACTCCAAAAAAAACATCGGCAACATTCTTCAAATAAATCGGCCCTTCGGCTACAATTATGTTTTCAATGTCTGTTACTTGCTCGTACTCGGCAGTAACATGGACAAAGAATCTTTTTTGATTTTCGTGCAAGTATCCTGCAAAGGTACGGTTCGTTGAATTAGTGGCTATTGCACTTCTTAATTGTGCAGGTGTGATTCCATAAGCATCCAGGGCAGCTTTATCATAAGTAATCTCAATAGATCGTTCCTGGCCTCCGTATACCGTTACAGAGGCAATCCCATCAATATTTTCAAGTTCGGAGGCAACTTCCTGCTCCACAATATTGCGCAGCCGATCGGTACCCCCACTGCCTCTGACCTGCAGCTCCATAAACTGGTTGGTTAACTGCTGGACGTCGACCCGGTTAACTGATACCGAGAAATTCTCATCAAGGTTATCAGCTGCCTGTTTTATACGTTCCTGAAGTTTTAGAAATGCATACTTGAAGTTAACATTCTGATTAAATGAAACCTGAATGGATGCGGTTCGGTTATTCAAAAAAGTTTCAATACTTTCAATGCCCTCCATAGTGCCGATAGCTCCTTCAATTGGAATAACAGCCTGATTTTCCATGTATGAAGGATTTACCTCAATCCGGGAATTGATCTGCACGAAAAGCATCGGGAGTTCGGCATTAGGCATTAATTCCACCGGCAGTTGTTTGTAAGAAACGTACCCTAAAAGGGTAAGTCCTGTAAACAACATGCTGATGAGTATTTTTCTATTTATGATGAACTTCATGTTATTTTTTTGCAAACAAGTTTTTAGTTCTGTCAAGAAGGTCATAAACACATGGGATCACAACCAATGTAAGCAAAGTTGATGTAATTAACCCGCCAATTACCGCCAAAGCCATTGGTGACCTCAGAGATGCACTTTCTCCAAAACCAAAGGTTAAGGGCAGGAGGGCAAGAATGGTTGTAATGCTTGTCATGAATATGGGCCGGATACGTTGCTGGCCGGCCATTAGAATTGCTTCCCTTCGGGTATTTCCTTCTTTAATAAGCTGATTGATACGGTCTACCAGAATGATGGAATTATTTACGGCTATGCCTGCTAACATAATAATCCCTATCAAGGCCATGATATTCAATGTTTTTCCTGCAATAAAAAAGATTAAGATACTTCCCACAACCGCTAGAGGAATCGTTAGTAATATGGTGAATGGGTGGATGAGTGACTCAAATTGTGAAGCCATAACCATATAAACCAAAATGACCGATAAAATGAGTGCAAACCCTAAGCTGTTCATTGACTCTGCTCTTTTTTCTTCCTCACCTGTTATTAATATTCTGTAATTTGGTAAAAGATTAACAGATGCCGTAGCCTGACGTATTTCATTTGCAATATGGTTCAGTGCAATGTCATTGTCCATTTGAGCAGTAATTCGTCCGGTACGGTTTTGATTTTTACGTAGAATTTCTCTGGGAGAATTACCAAATGAAATATTAGCAATTTCGTTCAATCTGAATTCCTGATTTCCTGAATTGACAGTAAGGTTATAGATGTCATTCAAGCCTCTCTCCGGAACTTTAATAATGATGTCACGCATTTCTCCGCCTCGTTCCACCTGTCCGGCATTTTTACCTTCCAGCTGGTCTTGTATTTGTGTTATTACTGTACCAATGTTAAGGTTATACATGCCAGCCTTAATTCGGTCGATATGGACTTCAACTTCTGGGGCACCGGCCTCTACTGAAGTTTGAATATTAAAAAGGCCGGGGATATTCATCATTCTGTCTTTAACTTCATCAATTATCCTTTCAATTTCATCCAGTTCTTCACCTCTGACTTCAACAACAACCGGAGCTTCATCAGTGCCAAGTATTGAAGCTAAAGCACTTTGTTCTTCAGACAAGGTTATTTCAAGTCCCGGAGTGTTTGCAGTTAACCGGTCTATAGTTGCAATAACATTATCTGTAGAAATTTTTGCATCATTAGCCAGAGTCACTCTTAGCTGTGCAGTATTCTCACCCTGGAAAACGGAGGTTATGTCACCTGTTGTACTGGTAGAGGGACCGGAGTGAGAATAGATCTTTTCAACGTCTTCACCAAGGTATTCAGTTAAAATGTTTTCAATATTGTTTACCGTAGATTCAGTACGTTCCAGTTTTGTACCTTCCGGAAGTTTTAAATTTATTGTCAGGTCTCTGGTTTCTGTTTTAGGCATAAATTCTGTTCCGATTGATGGGATCAGTAAGAATGAAAGTACAAATAAAGCCAGAGTGAGGACAACTACCAGCCATTTAAGGCTTAATACCTTATCCAGGAATTTTCCATATCGGTTCATCTTTAATGATCGTCGTTTTTCCGGAGTCGGTTTGTTTTTATAGAATCTGTGATACAAGGCCGGGATAACAAATATGGCCACAAATAAAGATGAAAGAAGAGAAAAGGCTACTGTCCATGCCTGGTCTTTAAAGAGTTCTCCGGAAGCTCCATGCAGATATACTATAGGCAGAAAAACTACTATTGTTGTTAAAGTAGATGCAGTAATTGCGCCACCTACTTCTGCAGTACCATTGATAGCAGCATCTTTAGCGCTCATGCCATTTTCGTGATTTCTGAAGATATTCTCCAGCACAACGATAGCATTATCGACCAACATACCTGCACCCAGGGCTAATCCGCCTAATGTCATAATATTGATCGTTAGGTTGTTGAAGTACATCAGATTAAAGGTTGCTATTATTGAAATTGGAATAGCAATACTAACAATGAATGTAGTTCCTATTCTGCGCAGAAACAGGAAGAGGATAAATACTGCAAGTATGATTCCAAGTAATGCTGTATTCTGAACTTCACCTATCGCGCTGCTAATAAACTTACCCTGATCGTTTACCTGTTCGAGGGAATAACCCGGCAGGGCTCTTTCAATGTTTAAAAGAGTCTGATTTATTTGCTCTACAGCTTTAACTGTGTTAAATCGTGTTTCTTTGTATATAGCCAGGCCAATACTTCTTTTTTTATTGTAATGAACTATATTGACAGGTTCCTTATTTGATAAAGAAACCTTAGCCACATCTCTCAGAAAGACGGGGGCCATTTCAACATTTGTACCTTCATCAGTTTGTTCTCTTACCGGTTTATAGCCCACAATGAGGTTCTCAAAATCAGGGATCTCAGTAATCATACTTACACCTTTTACAATGTATTGCAATCCCATTTCACTGATACGGCCACCAGATACATTTCGGTTAAAATTTTGGATGCGGTTGCTTATTTCATCCATCGTTAAGCCTTGGGCCTCCAAGCGGTAAGGATCAGTTTCAATTATAATTTCACTTTCTTCCTGGCCTGAGAGTTCAACTTCTGCTACACCTTCCAGCCTGATGAGTTCGTTGCGTATATAGTTTTCAGCAACTTTCCTTATCTCGTTCATGTCGATAATCTCATTGTGGCTAACCGCAATTAACATCACCGGAGCAGTATTTGGATCGTGTTGCGTGATTCGGATGTCATCGATATCAGCATTTTGAGTAAGAGAATTCAGTGCTTTCTGCAGATCAAGAAAAGCTTCATCCATATCTTTGTTCCAGGCATATTCAACTGTAATTTGAGCTGTGCCTACACGTGTTACTGAAGAGACCTGTAATACGTCCGATTGACGTATTGCAAGCGCCTCAATGTTTTCAACAAATTGTTTCTCCATCTCTTCAGGCGGACGTTCACCTGATTTGACTTCTATAAATATCCTTGGTGAATTAAGATCGGGAAATAAATCAACCCCCAGTTTATCGAACGAGATGTAACCCAGAAGGATGACTCCCAGGACTATCATCAGGATTGTAACCGGATAGTTGACCGAGAATTGTGTTAATTTTTTCATTTTAATAACTTTCTGATGGTAACCCGGAACACCTTACCGGATGATTTTAACCTTTGAATTATCACGCAGCGTTTCAAATCCTTTTATAATAAGCCGTTCATTAGGCTTAAGTCCTTCTGTAACTTCCACAAAGTTTTGGTTTTCAATACCTGTTGTAATCCATCTGTTTTCAGCAGCACTGTTGCGGCCTACTATAAACACATATTTACCCCTGCCACCTGTCAGAATAATATCTTTTGGAATCACAATAGCACTATCTTTCTGATCAGTTATTATATCTGCTTTAGCAAACATACCGGGGCGAAACTTTAAATCGGGATTATTGATAGTCATCTTACCCGTAAAGGTCCTGGTTTCTGTACTGATTGCAGGGGATAATTCAGTAATTTTTCCCGCAAGGGTATCATCGGGAAGGGTGTAGTTGGTTACAAGAACCTCCTGTCCCAGCTCTATTTGAGAGATACTGTTTTCGGGCAGGTTTATATTCATATACATATTGCTGTAGTTCATAATTGTGGCAACAGGAGATCCTGAATTGAGGCGCGTACCATTGGTGTAATAAGGTAATTCAGTAATAACTCCGGAAAATGGAGCTCTAACATTCATTTTCTCTAACTGGATGCGTGCATTCTCGTAATTGTATTGTGCATTTGTTTTTGAGACCTCCGAGTTACGTAATTCACGAAGTGTAACCCCACCTTTTTCGTAAAGTGATTTCTGCTTCTCAAACTCTTGTTCCGAAATTTCAAGATTAAGCTTAATAGCATCCACACCAAGGTTATTAACATACTCTTCATTCTCGAACTTGATAATTGTTTGTCCTTTATTTACCCTGTCACCAAGTTTAAATGGACGGCCTGTTGCAGGATTAGTCTGAAGGTAATATTCACCTGTCATTTCGGAATTTAATATAACTTCAGAATTAGCCCTTACTGTTCCTGTTGTTGTTATAAATTGACGAATACTTTGAAGACGTATATCTTCTACTGAAACAGGAACTGCCAGATCAGCACTTTCTGTTTGAGTTTGCCGGTTACATGAAAATACTGTTGCTATAATTAACAGAAATGGCAGGATCTTAATAGTTTTCATCTTGTGATATTTTTTTCTAAATAATTAATCTTATTTGTATAACTCTTGGGGTAAAATTGACTGGTTGTTTTCGAAGTCGAATAAACTCTGGATTTTGAGATTTAAAAGTTCGATTTTATAATTTATAAGTGCCTGAGCTAGTGAAATTTTTCTCTCAGATAATTGCGTTTGGTATAAGTTCAAGTCCATACCTGTCAGATCTCCATTCTCATAACGTTCGAGGTTAATTTCATAAGTTAGTTCGGCATTATTGACACTTTGTTCAGCTATTTGTATCTGGTTTAATTGATTTTGGATATTTCTGAAGGCTTGACGTATACCTATAATGATTTGATTCTTTTCGTCAATGAAATTAAGATTTTGTATTTCGATTGCAGCTTCTTGTGCAGCTATCCGTGCCTTCTTTTCCCCCCAGTCGAAGAGAGGGATGTTGAAGTTTACAACAACAGAAGGGCTGTTGGTGGGTGCATCAAAAATTTGATCCAGGTTACTGTTATCACCTGAGATACCAAGTCTTAAATTAACATCACCCCGGAATTCATTGAGTGAACGCGTACGGATAAGGTCAAACTGACTGGATTCAATATCAATTTCACGTTGTCTTAATTCCATTCTGGAGCCAAGGCCCGATTCTATTGCTTTTTCCAGATCAACCTGTACCGGGTTAGCTGTTACGTTAGCTAATATTGAAAAGTCCTGGTACAAGTCCATCCCCAGATAAAGTTTTAGCTGGTCCTTTGCATTCTCGAAAGACACTTCAGCGTTCTGAAGTGAAGACTTTGATGTTGCCAGGTTTAATTCAGCCTGATACAGTTCCTCGCGCGCAGCAAGTCCGGCATCAACCTTATTGCGTATGATATTAAAACTGTTTTCCGTGTTTTTTAATTCTTCTCGAGCTATATTCAGATTCATCTGCGCCATGTAAACATTATAAAAGAACTGGGTAACATTACGTTCCAGGTTAAGTCGTTGCATGGCATAACTTATATTGGCATTTTCAAAATTCAATTCCAGTTCTTTTAGTTCCAGCTTTTGCCTGTTATAAGTGAACAAAGGTTGATTTATATTGAGGTAGAGGTTGTTATAAAACACCTTGCTTTGATTGTCAGTAACATCAGAATAACTATTTTGCCAGCCGAACTCATTGGTAAGCGAGATGGTTCCATCGGTAGGAAGAACGGGTTGGACAACACTGAATAATGCATTTGTCTGAAAGTTTTCGTTGGTGTACCATTCAGAGAATCGTTGATCGAATCGTCGCGTCCTGTTATATGCAACTGGTGTCACATCAAGTGAGAAACGGGATTTAAGTGCTGCCCGTTGAGCTTCAAGGGATTTTGAAAAACGCTGTAGGTTTAGCCTGGACCGTTGCAAATCAGGGCTTCCTGTTTCAGCAATTTGTAATGCTTTTTCAAGTGTCAGAATGTCCTGTGCTGCGATACCTCCGGAAATTAGCAGGGATACGGAAAGCAAAAGAATAAATTTTCGCATTTGGTTTAAAGTTTTAAAATAATACATATCCTGTGTATCTCAATTTTATAATTTTACAAGTCTCACTGCGTCGGCAAACACCAGTCTGCTGTCCGACCTGTTTGATAATTCTATTAGTGCTGTATCGGGTGAGAAATAAAATGAACCAAGATGATTCCAACCTTCATCGGCATTCTGTATTGACAAAGATTGTTCCTCGGCCCCATCATCACTATGAATAAAGAAATGGTATTCCCCGGTTTCCTCCTGGCCTCCTCTTCTTCCAAACCTTCGTGGTTTATACAGGTGATAATATAAGTCATAATATCCGGGTTCAGTAATGGGGACATGCCATTTTGCGAGCATAGAACCATCACCTGATTTTATGTAATGGGCAGAACGAATGTATTCACCAAAGAAATCAGAATTGGTGACAGCTGTCCAATTAAGAGGGGGCCTCCAATAATTTATTCCCGAGTATTTTTGAGTAATTTCGTCATCATTAATCAACCATTTTTCCAGAAGACTCATATTACTTGCGTAGTTTATTTGAAATTCCGGATCTTCATTATCAATAATTATTTCGCCGGGAAGTTGCAGGCTTACCGGAATATCTGAAACAACTTCACCTTCAAAAGGAACTGCCCGGGGATCTTCAATTATGTTTGGAAACCCATTCATAATTACCTGTGGGATGTTTTTAGAAGTCATTGTATTTATTAATAACATTCTTGGATCGACATCCAGCATATAGCTAAGATCCTTTGTTTGATTCGGTTCGAGGTAGACCAGTTTATTAATCATGTCTGCTGCCCCGGGGCCTCTTCCAAATCCTCTGCCGGGCCCTCCACCTCCACCTAACCGGAATGTCAGCTTAACAATACCTTCTGTTTCAGTAAAGTTGGTAACCTTTAGTGATACCTTTGTTCTCATCCGTTCACCCGACTTTACCTTTACAGCTTGTACTGGTGAGAATACATACCCTGGCAGAGCTTTCGCTTTAAACCACCTATCCATCAAGGGAGAAAGTTCTATCCCAAATCTTTCATTTATTTGTTCATCAAATTGTTCGAATCTTATATTCTTAAAACGGTATTCACGAAGTAACTCCCGTAAGAATTCTTCAAAAACATCTTGTCCTGCCTGCCATTGAACCATAGAAAACAAAACTTCACCTTTAAGTTTAATTACATTGTTCAATTTGCTTTTTTGAAGCGGATCTGCCACAATTTCC